>Ga0209211_10001174_pt1 | contig 50920 bp, 64 predicted proteins | sample RifGroA2_FD_183992 | JGI IMG/M metagenome (GOLD analysis project Ga0209211, IMG submission 183992) | Groundwater microbial communities from Rifle, Colorado, USA - Groundwater A2 (SPAdes) (version 2) | ecosystem: Environmental > Aquatic > Deep subsurface > Groundwater | place: Rifle, Colorado...
ACAATTTTGGCTGAAATAGTAAGGTTTTTAACCTTAAACCTTAAGAAAGGAGGATAAATATGTATCAGCAGATCGAGGTAATTATTGCCCAGTCTCGCGAATTCACACGTCGACGGAATCTACTTGACACTGATGACCAAAAACGTGCGGACTATTTGTTGGAAAGGATAGACGGTATAAAGGGAGGTATTTGTTATGCAATATTACTAGGGTTTTATTTCACTTTAGCGTTACCGCTCCTATTTGCTGTACCTTTGGCTCTAGTGGCAGTGGTAACGGGCGACGGAGAACTAATCATCAGTTTAATAATAATTGGCATTGGTGTTTTTTGGGCGCTACTCGGTTCCGCTGTCTACTTGCGTGGCAAACGCAAACGCATAAAGTTTCAGTGTGAGATTGCGGCAGATCATCGCTTGACAGAGGTCTTTAAAAATATGGGGTTCAGATTGCCATAGTGATTCAGCCTCCCCACCACTTGGACATTCAATGTCCAAGTGGTTTTTTATTCAACTGTCACCTATTTTTGCGATAGGAATTATGTGTGATACTTGTTTCAGAAAAATATGTGCGACATCGAGTGTTAAACATTTACGGTGATGGTGTTGACTTTTTGCTTGGACGCAGTATCCTTTTTATATAAATATGAAATTATTTTTAACATCCAAAATTTGGAAAGAGGGTGAATATTATGTAGCTTATAATCCAGAACTTGAAGTGGCTTCACAGGGCAAAACATTGGAAGGTGCCGAAAAAATGCTTAAAGAAGCCATAAGTTTGTTTATTGAAACTGCCAAAAAAATCGGAACATTCAATAAAATTTTAAGAGAAGATTATTTTAAATTTTTGCAAAATTAGAACCGGGCAATATTGAAATTACTGCTTGGAAATTTGCATAAAAAATTATTTTTGCTATTGTAGGCGGATATGGCGACTATCAATCAATTAGTCAAAAAGGGAAGAAAAGACGTTAAGGCTAAAAACAAGACGGCCGCTCTTACTTATGGTTTCAATTCTTTAAGAAACAGACCGGTGCCTTATTCCTCTCCTTTTAAAAGAGGAATCTGCGTGAAAGTTACCACCACCACTCCCAAAAAACCAAACTCGGCTTTGCGGAAAGTGGCCAGAGTCAGACTGACCAACGGCATGGAAGTTACCGCTTATATCCCGGGCGAAGGTCATAATTTGCAGGAACACTCCGTTGTCGTCATAAGAGGAGGCCGGGTTAAAGACTTGCCCGGAGTGAGATATCATATAGTGAGAGGAGTTTTGGATACGACAGGCGTGGAAAACAGGAAACAGCAAAGAAGCAAATACGGCGCGAAAAAGCCGAAAAAATAAACTATGAGAAGAAAAATAAAAGCGAAAAAACCGATAAATCCCGATTTGAAATACGACTCAACAACCATTGAGAAGTTTATCAATCAGATAATGAAGGAAGGCAAGAAGTCCGTGGCCAGGAAAATAATGTACGACACGATGGACGAGATTAAGACAAAAACCAAAGCGGAAAATCCCTTGGTTGTTTTTGACACGGCTATAAAAAATTCGTCGCCCGATTTGGAAGTCCGGTCGCGAAGAATCGGCGGGGCCAACTATCAGGTGCCGAGGGAAGTCAATCCCAAGAGGAAACTGGCTTTGGCGATGAGGTGGCTTTTGGAAGGCGCGAGGACTAAAAAAGGAGCCAATATGGCTAAGAAGCTTGCAGACGAGCTTATCGCCGCTTCCAAAAACGAAGGTTTCGCCGCCAAAAAGAGAGAAAACACCCACCGAATGGCCGAAGCCAACAAAGCGTTCGCGCATTTTGCGTGGTAGGTATTATAGAATTTTAAATTTCAAATTTTGAAATAATGTTTTAATTTCTTAATTTAAAATAAAAACATGCGAGAATATCCGATAGAAAAAACAAGAGACATAGGAATTATCGCCCACATAGACGCGGGCAAGACGACCTTTTCCGAAAGGATTCTTTTTTATACCGGCGTTTCCCATAAGATAGGCGAGGTTCACGAAGGGGAGGCCGTTATGGATTGGATGGAACAGGAAAGAGAAAGAGGTATCACTATCACCGCCGCCGCCACGACTTGCTTTTGGACGCCGACATACGCCAAAGGGGACAAAGAACGGGAGCACAGGATAAACTTGATTGACACGCCCGGGCACGTGGACTTTACCGTTGAAGTGGAGAGGTCTCTTCGTGTTTTAGACGGCGCCGTAGTCGTGTTTGATGGGGTTAGCGGAGTTGAACCGCAATCGGAAACCGTTTGGCGCCAAGCGGACAAATACAAAGTGCCGAGAATTTGCTTCATCAACAAACTGGACCGAACGGGCGCCAGCTACGAAAACAGCTTTAAAACTATTTTGGACCGGCTCACTCAAAACGCCGTCCGGATCCAGCTTCCTATAGGCTTGGAAGACGAGTTTCGGGGCATCATTAATCTTTTGGAAAAGAAAGGTTACAAGTTTGAAGGCGAGAAAGGGGAAATTATTTCGGAAATGGAAATCCCGGCCGAAATGAAAGACGAAGTGGAAAAATATCACAATGAGCTAGTGGAAAAAATTGTGGAAAATGACGACGGTTTGATGGAAAAGTATCTGGCCGGAGAAAAAATTCCTTTGGAAGATTTGAAGAAGACTTTAAGGAAAGCCGTTATCGGCTATAAACTGGTGCCGGTTTTTTGCGGTTCCGCTTTGAAAAACAAAGGCGTGCAGTTCGCTTTGGATGCCGTGGCGGATTATTTGCCGTCGCCTTCCGATATGCCGGCCATAAAAGGCCACGACCCGAAAACCGAAGCGGAAATAATGGTTCACGCCAAAGACGAAGAGCCGCTGGCCGCTTTGGCTTTTAAACTGCAAAACGACCCTTTCGTCGGCCAACTTATTTATTTCCGAGTTTACTCGGGGGTTCTTAACGCCGGTTCTTATATTTACAACACTTCCACTGGCAACAAAGAAAGAGTGGGCCGAATTTTAAGGATGCACGCCAATTCCAGGGAAGAGATAAAAGAAGTGCGGGCCGGAGACATCGCCGCCCTCGTCGGCTTGAAGGGCACCAGAACCGGCCATACTCTTTGCGATCCGGACAGGCCGATACTGCTTGAATCCATCAAATTTCCCGAACCGGTTGTTTCTTTGCGCGTTGAGCCGAAGACCAAGCAGGACCAGGAGAGAATGGGCATCGCCTTGAGAGCGCTTTCCGACGAGGACCCGACGTTCAGAATAAAATCCGATTCCGAAACGATGGAAACCATTATTTCCGGCATGGGCGAGCTTCATTTGGATATTATCGTGGATAGAATGAGAAGAGAGTTCAAGGTGGAGGTCAACACCGGCCGGCCGCAAGTGGCTTACAAGGAAACCATAAGCGGAAACGCCGAAGCGGAAGGCAAATACATCAGGCAATCCGGAGGCCGAGGCCAATACGGCCACGCCAAGATAAGAGTCAGCCCCAAAGAGAGAGGGCAAGGCTTTGAGTTTATCAATTCCATCAGAGGCGGGTCAATTCCTCAGGAATTCATCACGCCGGTGGAAAAGGGCGTCAAAGAAGCGATGGAGAAAGGAGTGGTGGCCGGGTTCCAGTTGGTGGATATGGCGGTGGAACTTTATGACGGTTCGTATCACGATGTGGATTCGTCCGAAGCCGCTTTCAAAATCGCCGGTTCTATGGCCTTACAGGACGCGGTCAAACGCGCCAAGCCGGTTATTCTGGAGCCGATTATGAAAGTGGAAGTCATTGTGCCGGAAAGGTTTATGGGCGATGTGACGGGCAATCTCAATTCCAAGAGAGGCCAGATAGAAAATATGGGCGAGAGAGGCGGTTTGAGAGTGATTGACGCCAAAGTTCCGCTTTCGGAAATGTTCAGCTATGTGACTTCTTTGAGGTCTATGACGGAAGGTCGCGGCAATTACACTATGGAGTTTGACCACTACGCCGTCGCGCCGAGCAATGTAACGCAACTCATCATAGAAGGGAAAAAGTAATATGGAAGGCGAAAAAGAAATTCAAAAAGTTGAAACTCAAGAAGAAATTGAAGATGAGGAGCTTTTGTCCGAAAAAGCGCTGGAGGATGATTTTGAGCTAGAGGAAGATTTGGACAAGTTGCCGATTTGACAGGCAATCTTTTTTCGTGTATAAACATTGAGGATTGAGGATAAATTTGTATATTTACATAAAAAAACTTTTTAAGAAAGCGAGGCAAGTATGTGTGGTAAGAACAAGATTACTTATTATTCCTGCGGACATTCCAGTGAGGGAGAGGTTTTGAATCTAGAGGAACAAAACCAAACCGAAATATTGGAAATGATTGGAAAGGGGGTAGTTCTTGCATCGCCGGGAGTTTGTCCGAATTGTCTTAAAAAAGACAAAGATAAACAAGACAATCAAACAGTAAAAATACTTCAATCTATAGGTCTTTTGCCAGAAGGAGTTTTTTTCACAAGATAATGTTGAGCATTAAATCCCCGTCATTCGTTAGTTGTGAATGGCGGGGTTGACTTTTTTTACGGTTCCAATAAGATACTATGTATTGCGTTAATAACGCCTTTTGTTTGTTTTTAAATTAAAGTCGATTACATTATAAATTTTAAATTATTTAATAAAAATATGGCAGAAAAATTTGAGAGAACTAAGCCGCACGTCAACGTCGGCACAATTGGACACGTTGACCACGGCAAAACCACCCTTACGGCGGGTATTTTGAATGCGCTTCATTTGGCCGGAAACAAAGTCAGGATGGAGAAAATAGAAGACATAGACAACGCTCCGGAAGAAAAAGCGAGAGGCATAACCATCGCTTTGCATCATAGCGAATACGAGACCGCCAAGAGGCATTATGCCCACATTGACGCTCCCGGACACGCTGATTACATCAAAAACATGATTACCGGCGCCGCCCAAATGGACGGAGCTATTCTCGTCGTGGCCGCCACCGACGGCGTTATGCCCCAGACCAGAGAGCATATTCTTTTGGCCAGACAAGTCGGCGTTCCTTCCATTGTCGTGTTTTTGAACAAAGTGGATATGGTTGACGACAAGGAGCTGATTGACCTCGTTGAGGCCGAAATAAGAGAGCTTCTCAACAAATATGGTTTCCCGGGAGACAAAACCCCGATAATCAGAGGTTCCGGACTTAAAGCTCTTGAAGCCAAGTCCGTGGACGATGAATGGGTGAAGCCGGTTTTGGAATTGGCCAAAACTTTGGACGAATACATACCGGACCCGGTCAGGCCGACCGACCAGCCGTTCCTTATGCCGATAGAAGACATCTTTTCCATTGAAGGAAGAGGCACCGTCTGCACCGGAAGAATTGAAAGAGGAATAGTAAAAGTGAACGAAGAAGTGGAAGTAATCGGCTTGGGAGAAACGAAAAAGACCGTCGTTACCGGCATTGAAATGTTCAACAAACAGCTTGACGAAGGCATGGCCGGAGACAACGCCGGTATCCTTTTGAGAGGATTGAAGAAAGAAGATTTGAGCCGAGGACAGGTTTTGGCCAAACCGGGCTCCGTCACCCCGCACACTGAATTTGAGACCGAAGTTTATATCTTGACCAAAGAAGAAGGAGGCCGGCACACACCGTTTTTCAACGGTTACAAGCCGCAATTCTACATCAGAACAACCGATGTTACCGGAGATGTGACTTTGGCGCAGGGCGTGGAAATGGTTATGCCCGGAGATACGATAAAGTTCACAGTTAAACTGGTCGCCCCGGTCGCCTTGGAAGAAAAACAAAGGTTCGCCATCCGAGAAGGAGGCAAAACTGTCGGCGCCGGAGTCGTAACGAAGATTATAAAATAGGAGATATATGGCTAAAGAAAAAGAACAAACGCAGAAGCTTCGCATAAGAGTGCGCGCTTACGAACATAAAATTTTGGACGGAAGCGTCAAACAAATAATTGACACCGCCAAAAGATACGACGCGGAAATAGCCGGTCCTGTTCCTTTGCCGAAAGAATTGAAGAAGTACACGGTCAACAGGTCGTCTTTCATAGACAAAAATTCAAGAGAGCAGTTTGAGATGAGCATCCACAAGAGACTGATAGACATTCTCAACCCGACTCCTAAAATTATTGACGCCCTTACCAATCTTAACTTGCCGGCGGGCGTTGATATAGAAGTGAAGTTTTCCTAGAAAACAAATTTGGCGGTTTAACCGCCAAGTGGCGGTTAAACCGCCAAATTTATGAAATTTATTCTTGGCAAAAAACAGAATATGACCCAGGTTTTTGACGCAAACGGGAAAGTTATTCCGGCGACTGTTGTTAACGCCGGACCGGTTTCCGCCGTTCAGATAAAAACCAAAGAGAAAGACGGGTATGAAGCCGTTGTTTTCGGTTACGGCTCAAAGAAAGAAAAAAATGTAAACAAAGCCCAGCGCAAACTGGGAAATTTTGCCCACCTTAAAGAATACAGGCCGGAAAACGGCGAGATTAAAGCGGAACTGGGAAGCAGTTTTGATATTTCCATTTTTAACGAGGGTGATGTGGTGGAAGTAAGCGGGATTTCCAAAGGAAAAGGCTTTCAAGGCGTGGTCAAAAGGCATGGATTTAAAGGCGGGCAAAGAACGCACGGTCAAAAACATTCCGAAAGAAAGCCGGGATCTATCGGAGGCGGATTAAGGACAAGAGTGCCGAGCGGAATGAGGATGGCCGGCCGAATGGGTTCGGACAGAGTAACTGTCAAAAATTTAAAAATAGTGAAAATAGACAAAGATAAAAATCAGATTTTAATATCAGGGGCGGTTCCGGGCAAAAGAGGAACTTTGCTGGAAATAAGAGGATAAGATTATGGAATCAAAATTATACAACAAAAAAGCGGAAGAGGCGGGCAAAATTGATTTGCCGGAAAGCGTCTTCAATCTGCCTTGGAACAGCGACCTTGTTCATCAGGTGGTCGTAGCGATGACGGCCAATCTTAGATCTCCTTGGGCGCACACAAAAACAAGAGGCGAGGTCAGCGGAGGAGGCAAAAAACCTTGGAGGCAGAAAGGCTTGGGCAAAGCCAGGCATGGTTCCATTCGGTCTCCTATCTGGGTGGGCGGAGGTATCGCGCACGGACCGAGAAAAGATAAAGATTATTCGGTAAAAATAAACGCCAAAGCCAAGAAAAAAGCTTTTTATACCGTTTTGTCCCAGAAATTAAGGGACAATGAAATTTTGTTTTTGGATAAAATGGATTTTTCCCAGCCGAAGACCAAAGAAGCCGTTGAGGTGGTAAACTCGCTTTCAAAAATAGGCGGTTTTGAAAAGATGAAAACCAAGAAAAAAAATAAAGCCATTTTAGCGCTAGACAAAAAAGAACCGAATGTTTCAAAGAGTTTTCGCAATATTCCCGGTATGGAAATTTACCAAGCCCGCAATCTCAACATTTTGGATATCTTAAATTTCAAATATCTCGTCATCGCCAATCCTAAAGAAGCCATCTCCGGTTGGAAGTAAATAAAAAATAATTGAAATTAGAGTATATTTGCTATCGCTGGCAAAGTCTAATTTTGGAAGAATGTTTTTATTGGTTGATGAAATTTTATTATTGAGTTATTATGTTGTTATGAAAAAGTTGAATCTAAAAAACATCTTATGGAAAGAGGGCAAGTATTATGTTGCTCAGTGTCTTAATGTTGATGTGTCCAGTTTTGGGAAAACAAAAGCGGAAGCTTCAAAAAACCTCAAAGAGGCTCTTGATTTGTATTTTGAAGACGCAAATATGTCTAAAGTCAAAAAAATTAACTGCCCAGTTATAGTTGAGCAGAAATTGCAGTATGCCTAAATTATTATCGTCAAAAACTATTATTAAAACCCTTGAAAGAAAGGGCTTTGTTTTTATTTCGCAAAAAGGCAGTCATATTAAATACAGAAAACACGGAAATATTATTTTGACAGTAATTATTCCCGCCAATAAAAAGGAGATTCCTCATGGAACTTTCAGGTCAATTCTTCGGCAGGCAAAATTAACCGGAGAAGATTTTAAATAAAAAATGCGCACAAAGATGAAATCAATAATAACTGCGTTACAGGTAGTTATTCAATCTGGGGTTTTTAAAGTATAATACCGGCATGTCTAAAAAGATAATCGTCGCCAATTGGAAGATGAATCCGGCCAGTTTGAAAGAGGCCAAAGTGCTTTTTGCTTCAGCCAAGAAAACAGCCAGTCGGCTTTCTAACGTGGAAACGGTTATTTGTCCGCCGTTTATCTATGTGGCGGAACTTGGACATTCAATGTTCAAGTTGAAACTGGGCGCTCAAGATGTTTCCCGTTTTGATTTTGAGGGCGCGCATACGGGCGAAGTTTCAGCCAAGATGCTGAAAAATTTAGGAGTCAAATACGTCATAATCGGCCATTCCGAAAAAAGAAAACTCGGGGAAACAAGCGAAATAATAAACAAAAAAATAGGAGTATCGTTGTCTCTGGGGTTGAAAGCGATATTCTGCGTCGGAGAGGAAACGAGAGATGAAGAAGGAAAGTTTGCGGAGATTATAGAACAGCAAATAAATGAAGGGCTGAAAGGCTTAAGCCAGAATCTTATGAAGGGTCTTATCATCGCTTACGAGCCGGTTTGGGCGATAAGCGGCAGCGCGAAATCCAAGGCGGGCGACTCGGAATCGGCTTTCCGGATAGCTGTCCTTATCAGAAAAGTTCTTATGGATATCGCCGGAAATGAATTGGCCAGAAAAATTCCTATTCTTTATGGCGGTTCGGTGAGTTCGGCAAACGCCAAGCAATTTTTAAAAGACGGCCAGATGGACGGGTTGCTGGTTGGGAATAAAAGCTTGGACAAAGAAGAATTCAAAAAGATATTAATAATAGCCGAAAATATAAATGGCGATTAACTTGCCAAGCGTAAGAGACGTTGAAGTTAAAGGAAAACGAGTCCTTTTGCGCGTTGATTTCAACGTATTGTTCAGCGACGGAAAAGTTGAGGATTTATACAGGATAAAAAGGACTATCCCCACCATTGAATATTTAAGCAAAAAAGGCGCCAAAGTGATAATAATCAGCCATTTAAGCCCCGGGAAAAACGAATCTCTGGCTTCGGTGGCGAAATATCTGAATAGCGTGGAAAAATCTTTCCCCTTGGTTTTTATAAAAGCCACCGATTTAAGTTTAATAGCCGAAAGTCTTAAGAGTATGAAAGACGGCGATGCGGTGATGTTGGAAAACATAAGATTGCAGGACGGCGAAGAACAAAACGATGTAAATTTCGCCCGCCAATTGGCGGAACTGGGCGATATTTACATTAACGAAGCCTTTAGCGTATCTCACCGAAGGCACGCTTCCATTGTCGGCATTGCCGAATTTTTACCATCTTATGTCGGATTTCTTTTTGAAGAAGAAGTTAAGGGCTTGCAGTCGGCTTTTTTGCCGGAGCATCCCTTTTTGCTTTTATTGGGCGGAGTAAAAGCGGAAACAAAACTAGGGGTGGTAGACAGATTTTTGGGCATTGCTGACAAAATTTTTATCGGCGGAGCACTGGCCAATAATTTTTTGCGAGCCAAAGGAATGGACATTGGAAGTTCCGTTTTAAGCGAAAATATTCCCGTGGAAAAATATATCAGCAACGAAAAAATTTATTTTCCTCCGGATGTCAGGAAAAAAGACGGGAAAATTTATGATATAGGAGAAAAGGCGGTTGAAGAAATTTTATCTCTTGTTCAAGAAGCCAAATTTATTTTGTGGAGCGGGCCGATGGGCAACATTGAAGAAGGCGACTTTGACAAAGGGACGAAAATTATCGCCGAAGCCATCGCCAGCTCAAAAGCGAAGACGATAGCCGGAGGAGGGGACACAGTGGCGGTGTTAAACGAAATGGGAATTTTGGATAAATTTTCTTTCGTGTCCACCGCCGGCGGAGCGATGCTGGAATTTTTGGCCTCCGGCACCTTGCCGGGAATAGAAGCGATTTTAAAAACAAAAAACTGATTGTTGCAATCAAAAAGCCTTGATATAATGAATTAAAACTCATATGGACACTAGACGAAATATTTTTTTATGGGTTCTTTACGATTTTGCAAACTCGCTTGTTTCTATAGTCTTCTTTCTCTATTTTGCTCAATGGATAGTAATCGATAGAGGGCTTACTGATATTTGGTTTAATCTTACCTTTACCTTTTCAACGATATTTCTCATGCTCACAGCTCCTTTTGCCGGAGTGACGCTTGATAAATATTTACGACGAATCACGGGCCTGCGGTACAGTACAGCATTCACTGTTATTTTGTATGGCGCATGCGCCATCTTTGCAATTTCAAATAATAATATAGCCGCCCTTATATTTTTCACGCTGGGAATTTATATGTATCAGCTTACATTTACATTTTATACTCCGCTTATAAATGATATTGCTTCGCCAGAGAAGAGGGGGAGAATATCAGGTTACGGAATCGCAGCTAACTATCTCGGGCAATTTACCGGCCTATTGCTAGCGCTTCCGTTCTCAAATGGCGCTTTAAACTTATTTGGAGCATCACCTCGCGCCGAAACTCTTCTTCCTGCGGTAATCGCATTTATGATAGTAGCTCTGCCAATGCTCCTTTTCTTCAAAGAGCCGTTCAGGGAGAAAGGGGTGGCGCAATTTGCGTCAAACACTAAAGAATTAATACATAAGACAAAGGAACTTTTTCTAGTGCCCGGGGTAGGATTGTTTATTCTTGCCTACTTTTTCTTTAACGATGCGATCCTTACGGCTTCAAATAATTTTCCAATTTTCTTAGAGCAAGTCTGGGGAGTATCAGATACCATAAAAACATATATTCTTTTAGGTATTATCCTTACGTCTGCTATCGGAGGATTAGTCTCAGGGTTTGTTGCAGATCGATTTGGCCACAAAAAAACAATGATTTTCATTCTTTCCGGCTGGGTCTTCATCCTCCCATTTATAGGATTCATAACCAATTTTACATTGTTTGTTATAGCTACCACAGTCATGGGTTTTTGGTTCGGATCCAACTGGGCAGTTTCAAGATCTATGATGGCATATCTTACTCCGGCTAAAAGCAACAATCTTTCTTTTGCATATTTCAGCTTAATTGAAAGAACTTCGTCTCTTATTGGTCCGGTCGTGTGGGGAGTCGTCGTTTCGGGTTTAGTCTATATGGGAAGCTATCGATACAGGCTTGCGACGCTTGCCGTTACGGTATTTATAGTCTTAGGGCTTTGGGCATTAGTCAAAGTAAAAAGCGATCGTCCTAAAACATCTTAAACAATTTAAAATAAAGCGGATTTTATTTTTTCCGCCGTTTTTGCCACTTCTTCTTTGTTTGAGTATGATTTTCCTGGCCAATGGCGGAGTCCGTCGCTGGCAAAGCGGGGAATGACGTGGAAATGAGCGTGAGGCACAATTTGTCCGGCGGCGCCGTCATTGTTCATAATTATATTTATCCCATCGGCGTTAACGCCATTCTTTACGGCAATGGCAATTTTTTTGATAAGAGGAGCGATGTTTTTTAAAATTTCATCGGGCAAATTATAAATATTTTCGTAATGTTTTTTGGGAATAACCAAAGTATGACCGGGGTTATTCGGATTGATGTCAAGAAAGGCGAAAAAGTTATCGTCTTCGTAAATAATATCGGACGGAATTTCTCTTTTTACAATTTTGCAAAATACGCATTCATTCATAATTATATTATGCTACAATACGTCTTATGAAACAATGGGTTTTGAGGGAAAAAGTTCCGGATGATATAACAATGGAGTTGGGCGATATGCCGGAAATGGCCAAAAGCATTCTTTATCACCGGGGTGTAAAAACGCGCGCCGAAGCGGAAAAATTTCTTAATCCGAAATACGACGGCGAAGAATATGATCCTTTGCTGATATTGAATATGGAAAAAGCCGCTTCAAGAATCGTCGCGGCGATAAAAAACAACGAACGGATAATAGTTTTCGGCGATTATGACGCCGATGGCATATGTTCCAGCGTCGTATTTCACGATTTTTTCAAAAAAATAGGGTTTGAAAATTTTCACATTCACATTCCGGACCGATATTTGGAAGGATACGGACTGTCTTTAAAAGCAGTTGACGAATTTTGCAAACAAGGCGCAAAATTGATCATTACTTTGGATTGCGGAGTTACCAATGTCAAAGAAGTGGAGCATGCCGACATCCTCGGTTTGGAGGTGATAATAATAGACCACCACATCGTGCCGGAAAGTCCGCCCAAAGCTTACGCTGTAGTGGACTTGAAGCAAGTTGGAGAAACTTATCCGACTAAATTTTTAAGCGGAGCGGGAATAGCTTTTAAGACAATCTGCGCCGTCATTAAAATCGGCCGGTTTAACATAATTCCCGGCTGGGAAAAGTGGCTTTTGGACGTGGTGGCCATAGCGACGGTGGCCGATATGGTGCCGCTACTTGGAGAAAACAGAACCCTTGTTTATTACGGCTTGAAAGTTTTGAAGAAAACCCAAAGGCCCGGACTGATTTCTTTATGCAGGCGATTGAGATTGTCTCCCGCCAACACAACGGAAGACGATTTAAGTTTTACGATAGCGCCAAGGATTAATGTCGCCGGACGAATGGACCACGCCACGGTCAGCTTCAACCTGCTCACCACTCAATCCGAACAGGAGGCGAATTGGATAGGCGAAAGGCTGGAAACGATGAACGGCGACAGAAAAGAAGCGGTTGATAAAATCATTAAAATGATTGACTCTGAAATTGGCAAGACTCGGCCGGAGGTGATAATAATAGGAGACGCAAGTTGGAGTCCGGGCGTTTTAGGATTAACCGCCAACCGGGTGTTGGAAAAATACAATTGTCCGGTTTTTCTTTGGGGCAAAGGAGGGGATAATATAAAAGGCTCTTGCCGGAGCAACGGGGCGATTAATCTGGTTGATTTTATGAAAAGCCTTCCCGTCGGCTTGATGGACGATGTTGGCGGGCATGCTTTATCGGCTGGATATTCTCTGGCGGAAAATAAAACAGATAAACTTAAAGAAGAAATAATTAAACTATACGCCATTTTTCCCAAACAAGAGGTGGACAGCGTTATTGATATTGAAAAAGAAGCCAGTATTGATGATGTCGGCGCCGCCTTTTTCTCCAGCATAGAAGCTTTCCAGCCGTTTGGGGTGGAAAATCCCAAACCAATTTTTTCTTTCAAAAATGTCAGTATTTATAGGGTGAAAAAATTTGGCAACGGGGGAATTCATCTTCAGCTTGATTTTAAAAAAAGTTCCATTTCCGGCGGGGGGAAAATAATTTCAGCCATCGGATTTTTTATGAGCAATCAGCCGGAAATAATTGGTTTAAAGTCGGGGCAAACAATAGATTTGGCCGCTTCAATTGAGAAAAGCAATTTCCGCAACAAGCCGGAGATAAGATTAAGGATTGTGGATGTTAAGATTAAACGATAAGATATCTTTATGGAAAAAATTATCATTTACACCGATGGCGGTTCAAGAGGCAATCCAGGTCCGGCCGGAATGGGAGTTGTTGTCGCAAACGAAAAAGGGAAAATGGTGAAGGAATATTCCGGTTTTTTGGGCGTAAAAACCAACAATGAAGCGGAATATGAAGCGGTGATATTCGGACTGAAAAAAATCAAAGCCTTGCTGGGCAAAGAAAAAATAAAAAACACGGAAATTGAATTTCGGCTGGACAGCGAACTTGTTTCGCGCCAACTTGAAGGATTTTATAAAATAGAGAATGAAAAACTGGCTCCGCTTTTTTTGAAAATTTGGAATTTGAAAATGGACTTCGGCAAAATTTATTTTAAGAATATTCCCAGAGAGCAAAACAGGGAAGCAGACAGGTTGGCCAATGAGGCGATGGACAATGAAAGTTCAAAAATAAAATATCAAAAATCAAAATTATTTTAAGTATGATTTAAATGCGGCATAAATTCTTGGTCATTATTCTTTCCGGTTTCGTTTCGGGAATTTTTATCTCTTCTTTTGTTGATTTCGGCCGGGCGTTTGCCCTGTTTTTTGTTTTTCTGGGATTGGTTTTTGGAATAATCCATTATCGACATCGAACGTCGATAATAGCCGCTTTGTTTTTCATAGCTGTCGGATTGGGGCAATTAAGATACCAGCAAGCGGATTTAAGCGGCCGGCAATCTGACTTGCAAAACAAGACGGGGCAGAGAGTGTCGCTTGTCGGAATAGTGTCCGACGAGCCGGAGCAAAAAGAAAATTACAACAGACTGGTCTTGGAAGACGAAAAAAGCGAAGGGAAAATTCTTGTTTATCTTCCAAGTTATCCTCAATATAAATACGGCGATAAGTTAAAAATAAACGGAATCTTAAAAAAGCCGGAAAAATTTGGTGATAATTTTGACTGGCCGGCGTATTTGGCCAAAGACGATATTTACTACGAGGTGTTTTATCCGCAAACGGAATTTATTTCCGCCGGCAACGGTTTTTGGCTCAAAGAAAAATTATTTGCCTTGAAAGCGAAATTTCTTTTGGCCGTCGCCAATGTTGTGCCGGAACCGCACTCCGCTTTTTTGGGTGGGATAACCATCGGAGCGAGAGAAGGTTTGCCGAAAGATTTACAGGAAAACTTCAGGACGACCGGCGTGGCGCATATCGTGGCCTTGTCCGGATACAACATCACCATTATAGCGGAAACGATAATGCTGTTTTTCGGTTTTTTGCCCCAATATTTGGCCATAAGCGGGGGAGTAATCGGCGTAATTTTGTTTGCCATAATGACCGGAGCGTCGGCTACTGTTTTGCGCGCTTCCATTATGGCCTTGCTGGTTTTGACCGCCAAAGCGACGGGAAGAATTTACACCGTTTCTTGGGCGCTGTTTCTAGCCGGTTTCTTTATGGTTTGGCAAAACCCGAAAATTTTACGGTTTGACACTTCATTCCAACTTTCTTTTTTAGCCACTCTGGGCTTGATCTATATTTCGCCGATTATAAAAAACAAAGTTAGTTTCATCACAGAAAAATTCAATCTGCGGGAAATTTTTTCCGCCACTATTTCGGCCCAAATTGCCGTCTTGCCTTTGCTGGTTTACAAAACAGGATTGGTTTCTTTGGTCGGTTTGCCGGTCAATTTTTTAATTTTGCCTTTTATCCCCTTGACGATGTTTCTCGGTTTTGCTGTGGGAATTTTTGGAATGATAAATTATTTTTTAAGCTTGCCTTTCGCCTGGGTCAGTTTTGTTTTGCTCCAATACGAATTATTCATCGTGGACATTTTCGCCAAACTGCCATTTTCGGCGGTAAACATCGCCGGGTTCTCGGAAGTTTTTTTGATTTTAAGCTATGCGTTTATTTTCTTTGTCTTTTCTCATCTTCACAAGAAAGAAAAACTGGCAAACCAAAAACCTTGACTTTTTATTGATTTTACTATATATTGAAAAAATAAGTTTCTTTTAAAATTTTATATCTTAAAACTTTAAAAAGCAGGAGGTGCTATATGGGTGCTGCGAATGGAGAAAGTCTAACTGAAATTGAAATTAGAGAAGAAAAAATAGGTGGTATCACAGTTGAGGTTTATTATCCACCAAAGGATAAAGTGAATCTTTATTGCCCTCCATTGCTGATGGTTCACGGAATGTTTGGTGGAGGCTGGTATTTTTACGACTGGGCTATGTTTCTTTGCAGGAAGGGAATTAAGGTTTATGTCATTAAAGATTTGCACGAAGGTGAGGATCTCGCAAAAACAGATTTTTACACTTATTTAAAAAAGGTTGTAAGGATTATAGATAAAATATACATCTGCGAGTCAAAAAAGATTATCGTTATTGGACACTCAATGGGCGGATTAATCACTCAAAAAATTGCCGAGCGTTTTGGGCCAGATTTTATTGCTGGAATTGTCTTAGTGGCAAGCGCTCCACCAAAAGGCATCTCTGCTATGTCGTGTAGTGTGGCGAAAGCCATGCTCAAACATCTTCCTGCTCTGATGTTTAACTTACCGTTAAAAATTGACAAGAGGTCAACATTTAAACTAATTCTTAATTGGTTCGGGGATGACGATAGAAAGGAACAAATTTTTAAAAAATTTGTTCCTGAATCATCTCGAGTGGCAAAACAACTGGCCTTTTCTCAAATACCAGTAGACGAGAAAAAGGTTAGTTGCGAAGTTTTAGTCGTGGCGGGATTGTATGACAAACTTTTGCCATATGAAATCCAAACTAAAATTGGAAATAAATACGATTCGGACTTCCTTTCCTTTTTAAAGGGACACATGATGATGCTGGAGGACACTAGAAACGAAGTAATTAGTTCGATCTATGGTTGGATTACCACGATAGAAAGATAGAAAAAGCTAAAGTTTAATTTAGCGCAGAGGCAGGATTTGTTTTATAATCTTGCCTCTTTTTTATTATGATTTTTTGATTTCCAGAAAAAGTAGCCGACGATAGAAGATGTGACAACCGGCGAAAACCAATTGGGAATATGAAAGCCGAAGCTGTCTAGAAGCATTATTATGCCCAAGAACAAAAGCGAATACATCGCGCCGTTTTTAAGGAAAATATATTTTTTAATTTTATCTATATTACCGATGGTCAATTTCCGGACGACAAATGCGCCCAAGCCGTTGCCAATCAAGATAAGGGGCACGGACATGGTGAAAGCGAATGCGCCCAACACCCCGTCTATGGAAAAAGTGGCGTCTATCACTTCCAGATAAAATATTTTAGCTGTATCGGAAAATCCCTCGCTTAACAATTCTTTTTCTTTCTGCTCGGCGTTCTGCTTGAAGCCATGAGTAATAAAAAAGGCGGTGGAGCCGATAACGGCGCCGAAAGCCATCATAGGGTTTATTTTGAGCGCGAACCAAACGATGGCGGCGAGCAAGGCGGAGGCGACGGCGAAAAACCAAACCCCTTTTGTATGAAAAAATTTTTCTCCCCGCAGGCCGTAATTTTTCGGCTCCATAAAAAGCCAGTGGAAGAAAAGGAAAATCATAAAAGTTCCTCCGCCGACAAGAATTATGGGCGATGATTTTTCAATAGCCGCGGCCACTTGAGGGTCGTTGCTGAAAGTGGAAACGAAGGCTCCGATAAATCCCAACTCCGGCGAAGTGGCCCAAACGATAAGCCATGGCAGAAGACCTCTGACGGCGAAGACGGCGATGATAAAACCCCAAAGCAAAAACCATCGCCTGGCCTTGGGCTTCATAGTGTGCAGAACTTCGGCGTTAATGATGGCGTTATCCACGCTAGTTATCGTTTCAAACACAAAAAGTCCGCCGACAATCAATAAAATTGATATAATATCCATAAAAGGAAATTATAGGGCAAAAAGGCCATGTCTTCAATCGTAAAAAACTTTAAATATTATTTTTTAGGAGTCCTTTTTTTTGGGGCGGTTTTTGTATGGTACGCCGTTTTAACAGAAACAAGGACTGGTTTAAAAGTCGCTTTTTTAGATGTGGGGCAAGGCGACGCGATTTTTGTGGAAGCGCCCAACGGCAATCAAGTTTTGATAGACGGCGGCCCGAACAAAACCGTCCTCCGCAAGCTGGCCAAACAGATGCCTTTTTACGACCGAACTGTTGATGGTATTGTTCTCACTCATCCGCATTTGGATCATTACGGAGGGCTTGTTGACGTTTTGGATAATTACAAAATAGGTTTTGAAATGGATTCCGGCAACGACAATTCGGAATCCAAAGGTTTTGATATTTACGCAATAAAGCTGGAAGAAGAAAAAGCGAAACGAATTTTTGCTAAAAAGGGAATGAGGGTTAATCTGGACAAAGGACTTTATTTGGACATTCTGCTTCCGGTTATAAATAAAAAAGGAATGTCGGCGCACGATGAAATGGTGGTGGCAAGACTTGTTTACGGCAATAATTCTTTTTTGCTCACGGGCGACATGGAAGACAATTTGGAAAGTTTTTTGCTTTCTTTCGGCGGCAGCATAAAAAGCGATGTTTTAAAAGTCGGACATCACGGGTCAAAAACTTCCACTTCGGAAAAATTTTTAGGAATGGTTAATCCCGAATTGGCGGTCATATCCGCCGGCAAAAACAATAAGTATGGCCATCCGCACAAAGAAGTGACGGAACGATTTTCCAGATTTGAAATTCCGATGTTAAGAACGGACGAAAAGGGGACGATAATCATCAAAAGCGACGGTGAAAAAATAGTAGTGAAATGATTTATTTTTTGATATAATGCATTTATGACAAATCCCAAGAAAGAAAAAACAGTTTTTATCATCAAGCCGGACGGAGTAAAAAGAGGCTTGGTTGGTGAAATATTGTCTCGTTTTGAAAAACGGGGATTAAAAATTATTGCCTTGGATATGATTTTGGCCAGCAAGGAAGAAATAGACAGCCACTACCCGAAAGATGAAATTTGGATAAAGCGATTAGGAGAAAAGTCAATGAGTAATTATAGGCAATATTCTGTTGATCCGAAAGACAAGTTGGGAACCGACGATCCGCTTGAAATCGGCCAAATGATAAGAAAATGGGTGGTGGAATATATGACCTCCGGACCTATAATCAAAGGAATAGTCAGCGGAGTGCATGCCATAGACATGGTCAGGAAAATCTGTGGCAACAGTTTGCCTAACTTGGCGGAAATGGGAACGGTCAGGGGGGATTATTCCGTTGATTCAGCGATATCGGCCAATTTAAACAAAAGAGCCGTTCATAACATTGTGCACGCTTCTGAAAATTTAGAGGAAGCGGAAAATGAATTAGGCCTTTGGTTTAAGCGGGAGGAAATCCACGATTACAAGCGGGCGGAAGAGGACATAATGTTTTAAAAATTGTTTTTTCTCGAGTAATCATTAAAATAAAATTATGATAAAAATAAACCAAATCGTTCCCGATTTTACCCTCAAGGCTTATCACGAGGATAAAATCAAAGACATAAAATTATCCGACTACAAAGGCAAATGGGTGGTTTTGATATTTTATCCGGGCGATTTTACTTTCATCTGCCCCACGGAATTGGAAGAAGCGGCCAATATGCGCGAGGAAATGGAAAAGAAAGGGGCGGAAATTTTGAGTATTAGCACCGATTCTGTCTATGTCCATAAGGCTTGGCACGACCAGTCGCCAGCGATTAAAGGCATTAGTTTTCCGATGCTGTCCGACTCAACCGGGAAAGTGGCGAAAGAATTCGGCGCTTATATTGACGAAGACGGCGTTTGTTTGAGGGGGACTTTTATAATTGATCCGGATGGGTTTTTGAAAACTATGGAAATAAACGACAACAGCATCGGCCGAAGCGGCAAAGAGCTGATGAGAAAACTTGATGCCGCCATATTCGTCAGAAATAACAAAGGTTTTGTGTGCCCGGCCAGCTGGATGCCCGGAGCGGACACTCTTAAGCCCAGCCTGGATTTAGTGGGTAAAATTTAAACAGAATATATGACTCAAAGATATCAAGTTTATAAATGCAAAATTTGCGGAGGCATATTGGAAGTCCTTGTTCATGGCGGAAACGATTTGGTTTGTTGCGGAGAAAAGATGGAATTATTGGACAACAAAACGGAAGATACGGGCTACGAAAAGCATGCGCCGATGATAGAAAAAACGGACAAGGGAATAAAAATAAAAATCGGTTCCATCCCGCACCCGATGGAAGAAAGGCATTATATAGAATGGATTGAAGCCGTTTGGGACGGCCGAACCTACATCAAGTTTCTAAACCCGGGCGATAAGCCGGAAGCGGAATTTGAAATTCCCACGATGGAAGTTTTGGCCAGAGAACATTGCAATATTCACGGATTATGGAAATCAAAATGAAAGAACCGCTCGTTTTTCTTTTGATGGGCAGATCAGGGTGCGGCAAAGGCACTCAGGCTAAGTTACTCATTAAATATTTGCGGGATAATAATCTTGGAGAAACTTTGTATGTTTACACGGGAGAAAAACTAAGAAATTTCGCAGAAAAAGAAGAAACCTTGGCCGCTCGCATGTCAAAAATAAAAATGAAAGCTGGCGATCTTTTGCCAAGTTTTTTAGCCGTGTGGCTTTGGTCGGGATCACTTATTGAAGGCGTTAGAGAAGACAACAACGTAATAATGGACGGATCGCCTAGGACGCTTTTGGAAGCTATGATGGTGGATGATGCCATGGAGTTTTATAACAGAAATAATGTAATTCCAATTTTTTTAGAGACAAGTGAAGAATGGTCAACTCAAAGGCTATTAGGGAGAGGGAGAAGCGATGACAGCCTGAAATCAATAAAAGAAAGACTAGCCTATTTTGAAGAGTCAGTTGTGCCAGTTATAGATTATTATAACGGTAAAAGCAAATATAAATTGACGCGGATAAATGGCGAGCAAAGCGCAGAGGATGTTCATCGGGAAATATTGGAGAAAGTTTTCAAATGACGATTCTTAAAAACATTGAAGACATAAACAAGTTGAGGGAAGGAGGCAAAATTCTTGCCTCTGTTTTGTATGAGGCGGCCGGAATGTCCGTTTCGGGAATTAAGACTATAGAATTGGACAAATTGGCCGAGAAGAGAATAAGAGAAGCCGGGGGATGGCCGTCGTTTAAAAATTATAAAACACAGGACGATAAAGTTCCTTATCCGGCTTCGTTGTGTGTTTCCATAAACGAGGAAGTGGTGCATGGAGTACCAGGAGAAAGAATTCTAAAAGACGGCGATATCGTCAGTTTGGATTTGGGTATGGAATATAAAGGATTTTATACGGATATGGCGATAACCGTTCCTGTCGGAAAAGCAAGCGAACAAGCGAAAAAACTCATAAAAACAACTCAAGAAGCCCTTAATCTCGGAATTATGGCTGTAAAAAACGGAGCGTTTACCGGAGATATCGGATATGCCATACAGTCTTTCGCCGAGAAAAACGGATTTAATGTTGTCCGCAAACTAGTCGGACACGGGCTTGGCCGAAAGGTTCACGAACCTCCGGAAGTTCCTAATTTTGGAGTAAAAGGAAAAGGGGAAATTTTGCGAGAGGGAGAAGTGATAGCCATTGAGCCAATGATAACAGCCGGCTACCACGACATTTATTTGGATAAAGATTTGTGGACATGGAAAACCAAAGACGGCTCTTTGTCCGCCCATTTTGAACACACGATAATCGTAACCAAAACCGGAGCGGAAATAATAACGAAAATATAGGGGTGTTTGTATTTGATTAAAAACCAACAAAATCAACAAAGCCAAAACCCAAAACCAAAGTTATCACTTTGTAGGCGATAGCGTCAAAAGTGATAATAAGTTATAATTGCAAGAATAATTACAAGACAGATGGAACGAGAAAAAATAAAATCTATCGCCAAATGCGTCTTAGGAGTTTTGGGAGTTGCGGGGGTTTTAACAATCGCAGCCATTGCGCCAAATTCAATCCAAATGCTTAAAATGTTTGGCTTGAAAAACAAAAGATACAAAACAAAAAGCGTATATAGCTCTTTGAAGAGGATGCAAAACCAAAGATTGATTGAAATTACCGAGCGAGACGGCCAAACAACTATAAGCATTACAGAGAAAGGCAAGAAAAGGTTTTTAAGCTACAATTTTGAAACAATGACTATATTTGCGCCTAAAAAGTGGGACGGCAAATGGCGAATTGTCGGTTTTGATATTCCGGAAAAGAAAAAAGCGGCAAGAGAGGCTTTGAGGAAAAAAATAAGGGAATTGGGTTTTATGACTCTGCAAAAAAGTCTTTTTGTTTTGCCTTATGATTGCAAAAAGGAAATAGAATTTATCGGGGAATTTTTTGAAGTCGGCAAGTGTATCGTTTACGCGGAAGCAAGCTTTATAAATAATCAAGAATATTATAAAAATCGGTTTAATCTTAATTAGACTTACTTGGCCTTGCTTAGGTTTATCTTTTTTAAGCTTATTTAAAGCCATATTATCACTTTTTATGCTATCGCATTTTTTTGATAACTAATATTTGAAGGAGTTAGCTGCATCAATAATGGTTTTGCTATTGTTTAAACAGTTAATTATCAGTTTTAATAATAAAAATATGGAAAAAATTCAAAAAGAATCTTTTGTTGAAAAAGAGCCAAAAATTATAGATATGAATAAAATCTTAAATGAAGAAGAATTAGAATATGCTAGAGAGGGTAAAATAGAATGGCGAAAAAGTGGTTCAGGTTATGTTCATGCCGATGGGATACCTCAAGATGGTAATGAGCTCATATTATCATATGAAGATAATGAAAATTGGCAACTTGACGGTAAAACGATATTTAAGAGTTGATCAGGATAGTAAATTTAGGATTTATGCGTTTTTACCAATCTTATTACCTAAAATCTTCTTTAATAAATTTACGGGAGATATGGGCTATTTTTTATGCTAAAATGTATGAATGCGTTTATTGGGTATTGATTACGGGGAAAAAAGAATAGGCGTTGCGCTTTCCGATGAAAAAGGAAAGATGGCTTTTGCCCATAGCGTTATCGCCAATCGCGGAACAAAAAAAGTGTCGGCGGAAATAAAGAAAATTTGCGCGGAAAATTCCGTCGGGAAAATCGTGCTGGGGAAATCCTTGAATTACAAAGGAGAGCTTAACCTGATTATGGCGGAAATAGAGCCATTTAAAACAGCGTTGGAAAAAGAAACAGGCTTGCCCGTTGTCTACCAAAACGAAACGCTTACTTCGGCTGAGGCGAGAAGGCCGCTTGGCGGCCCGAGAAAACGCCCTCCGGTTTTAAGCAAAAGAAAGTCGCCGGAAAAAGAAAAAAAAGCGAGAATGAAAATTGACGCTTCCGCCGCCGCTTTGATTTTAATGATTTTTTTGGATAAAAAATCAGGGTATGATAAAATATAAATACGCGTGAAAAACAGAAAAAAACTTTTTCTTGATACCTTGCCGCCTCCCGATTATTTAAGGATGCCGATTCTTTGTTTTGACCTTTCCGACAAATCCCTCAAGTACATAGAATTGCGGAGAAAAAATAGGGTTATTTCTGTCGGGCAATTCGGAGTTTATTCTTTAGACGAAGGTATAATAGAAGGAGGAGAAATAAAACAAAAAGACAAACTCATAATCTTTTTAAAACAAATCAAGGAAAAATTAAAAACAGAACTCATCGTGGCTTCTCTTCCGGAAGAAAAAGTTTTTTTAAGCAGAATAAAATTTCCCTTGGTAGATGAATACAGAATAAAAGAAGCCCTGTCCTTGCAGCTTGAGGAATATGTTCCGTTGCCAGGAGCTGAAGCAATTTTTGATTATGATGTTTTAAACGAACCGCACAAAGGCGGGAAGAAAGACCATTTAGATTTGAATTTGGTGGCATTTCCAAAGAGTTTCGTGGAATCCTATCGGGATGTTTTTACGGGAGCAGGATTCATCCCGGCCCTTTTTGAAATAGAAGTCCAAGCCTTTGCCAGAGCCGTCGTTCCAAAAGAAAAGACAGGCAATGTTATGGTCATAGACTTTGGAAGAACAAGGACGACTTTTGCTATTGTGAGCGACGGCAAAGTTCAATTTGCCTCCACCATCGCTCTTGCCGGAGAAGAAATAGAAAAAGCGTTTATGCTTAATTTAAAAATTGACAGATCGCAAGTTGAAGAGGCCAAGAGAAACACAGGATTGATAAAAAGAAAAGAGAATGAAAAATTGTTTGAATTGATAAAGTCCACAATTTCCGTCATTAGAGATGAAGCGGCCAAACAAGCGGCTTATTGGCTGTCTCACAGCGAAGACAACCAAAAAACGGACAAAATATCCAAAATTATTTTATGTGGCGGAGAATCCACCTTGGCTGGCTTGCCCGAATTTCTTTCTTATGAACTGAAAATTAAAGTTGAACTCGGCAATCCTTGGGTCAATGCCGCTTCTTTTGAAGATTATATCCCGGAAATAGAGAGGAAAGATTCTTTGGCTTATTCAACGGTAATCGGCCTGGCTCTGAAGCAATGGATTAGTTAAAATTTAAAAAATGAACTTATTGCCGGAAGAAAATAAAATACTGTTTAAAAAATATTATTTAAGGAGACTCTTTGTCGTTTTTAGTTTTTTGATTTTTTCCGCGGTTGCCGCCGGAGTGGCTGTTTTAATACCGATGTATTTGCTTATTTTGTCCTACAAAAGCGATTTAAGCGCGGAATCATCGGCTTATTTTAAAAAAGACGCCAAATCGGCCGATAACGCTGCCATCCTTGAAATAGAAAAATTAAACAACAGGCTGGATTTTTTGGAAAAAGCGGAAAATGATAAAAAACTCAATGTTATTTTTAAAAATATTTTTGATAAAAAAAATTCCGGCGTAAAAATAACTTCTTTTTCTTATGAAAAGGGCAATGCGTCAAAAATTAAAGACAAAGTATCAATAGACGACGACAAAATATCTTTATACGGAAAAGCGCGGAAAAGAGAAGAACTGCTTCTTTTTGAAGGGCAATTGAAAAAAGAATGGGGAGATCAGAAAGTTATTTCCCCTGTTTCAAATCTTATCAATGAAAAAGATCTGGATTTTTCGTTAACTTTATATATTCAAAATGAAGAATAAATTTTTTACGACAATTTTTATTTTATTCGTGTCAATCATTGCGGCTGTTGCCGGCTGGTTCTACATGTTTTCAAAAATATCTTTGGAAAGAAAAGAAATCGTTGAATTAAGAAAAAACATTCTGCGGAACGATAAAAAAAATATTAATGAAAAATCTTTGATACGTCTTCTTGAAGGCGTAAAAAAAGAAAAGGAGGCGATTGAGGCCGTTTTCCTAAAAGAAGATGATTTGGTCAGGCTTATAAAAGGGCTGGAATCAACAGGGGAAAGCTCGGGGGTATCTTTGAAAATAAGCGCCATTTCAGCGGAAAAAAAGAAATCTTCCAAACCTGTTATTTCTTTCAGCGCGCAAGGAACGTTTGAACAGCTTTTCAAATACTTGTATTTATTGGAAAATCTTCCGTACTTGATAACGATAAATAAAATTTCTTTTCAAAAAGAAGAAGACGGAAAAGAAATCGCGCAAGAAAACAATAAAAAAAACGGCTTGGTTCCAAGCTGGCAGGCGTTGTTTAGCATACAATTGGAAAGTTATGAAAATTGATTTTAAAAAAATATTAAGATATATTAATCCGAACAATGTTGATAATTTGGAAGCGATAAATCCTTATCGCGACTGGAAAGTATCGATTATTTTTTCCTGTATTTTTCTGGTTGTTATTTTGTTGGCAGACGGGTATGTTTTATGGAAAAGCTTGCATGTTATAAACGAAAATATAGTATTGGAAGAGCAAACCGCGATTACTGCCATTAATAAATCGTCTTTAAATAAGGCGATTGAAGCGATAAAAGCTAAAGAAGAGCAGTTTAAGAAACCCTTTGACGAAAAAATAACAGACCCGTCTTTGTAGGTTTAACGTTTTTTACGCCCTCGTAGTTCAATGGATAGAACTGGAGACTTCTAATCTCCCGATCGAGGTCCGATTCCTCGCGAGGGCATCACAAGAGTACTTCTTGTTTTATAAATAAAACAAAGTCGCATTTTGAAAATTTTTGGACGGTTAGCTCAGTTGGTAGAGCATCTCATTTACACTGAGAGGGTCATAGGTTCAAGTCCTATACCGTCCATAGATTATTTTTAACATTATGTTATCATTAAAAAAATGACAACGGTAATTATCCCAAAAGAATTAATTGAGACCAAAGGCCTTGTGGCCGTGCCAAAAAATGCTTACAAGGAGTTTTTAACGTGGCAAAAAAAGACAAAATCGGTAAAAACTTTTAAGCCGACGCTTTCAGACATAAAATCTCTTGATCGAGCCAGAAAAAATTTTGTAAAAGGCAATTATGTAACGCTTCAAAAATTTAAAGATGAGCTGGCAGGTAATAGTAGATAATTTTGCGAAGAAACAAACAAGAAAATTTCCTAAAAATGATTCATTTCGTATTGCTAAAATTTTGGAGGAGTTGATTTCTAATCCTTATGCCGGCGATGTGAGCAAAATGGAAGGAAGGGATGATGTATGGAGAAGAAGAACCGGATCGTATAGAATTTTTTACGAAGTGGACACTGTAAGAAAAATTATCTATGTTTTTGACATAAAACGAAGAACCTCAAAAACATATTAGTTAACTTTAAAAATAAAAAACAAAAATGATTTTATTTAGAAAAACATGGAAATAGATATAGAAAAATTTGCAAAGAATGAAGGGAAAAAAATCGCTAGTGCAATTTTTTCAAAATACGGCGAAAACCATGCAGTAAAACACAAATCATTTTTCTTTTCTTTTTGGGACGGTTTTCTTGGTGGCGGACTTTCGCGCCTAAAAGTAGAAAAAGAAATCTATGACAGATCATTTCACGAAGCAACAGCTTTTTTCTTAAAAGATGGAGATGCAAAATTTAACGATAAGATAATTGAGGCATTGAAATTTCGCATTTCAATCCGCGTAAAAGAGCCAAAGAAACTTGAAAAAGAAAAACCAGAGAAATTGCTGGCAAATGTCATAAAAATTTACGCGGAAGATTTTTTACTTGAACAAAATTTCTAAGCTGATATTTATGTCATTCAGTATATCCATCATCTATCAAGACAACGACATTGTCGTCGTAAATAAGCCGGCAGGAATTTCCGTTCACAAAGGCGTGGCCGAAAAAGGGGAGACATTGGCCGATTGGCTGGTGGAAAAATTTCCGGAGATGAAAAAAGTCGGGGATGAGCCGGAATTGCGGCCGGGCATCATTCATCGTTTGGACAAAGATACTTCCGGCGTTTTGGTAGCGGCCAGAAATCAAAAATCTTTTGAATTTTTGAAAAATCAATTTTCCGCCCATTCATTAAAATTATCAAAAGAAGGGCGAGACCTCGCCTATGGCGGGCAAAAAAGAGAAGTTGTTAAAAAATATTTGGCGTTGGCGGAAGGTGTTTTAAAAAACGACAACGGGACGATAGATTTGCCGATAGGCCGAAGCGCGAGCGATTTTAGAAAAAAGCTGGCGTCAGACAGCGCGAAGGGGGAATTGCGGGAAGCGGTAACCGAATATAAAGTTTTGGAAAAGTTTCCAGATTACACTTTAGTTGAGGCGTATCCTAAAACAGGGCGGACGCATCAGATAAGAGTTCATTTCAAAGCCATTGGTCATCCGATTGTCTGCGATTCATTGTACGGCGGGAAAAGAATGACTTGCCCTTTCGGCCTTGCGCGCCATTTTTTGCACGCCAATTTTTTGGAGTTTGTTTCTCCTTCGGGCGCGAGGCTAAAACTGGAGGCCGACTTGCCGGAAGATTTGGCGGAAGTCTTGGAGGGATTGCGGAAAAAATAAATCCGTGCTAAATTGTCGGTTATGGAAACAAACATTGAACAAAGAAAGGGTTGGGACATTAAGTCCGGCAATACCGTTAAAGTCTGGCAGAAAATAAAGGAAGGGGATAAATTCAGACTACAGGCTTTTGAAGGCTTGATTATCGCTCATAAACACGGGTACGAACCTGGGGCAACTTTCACGGTCAGAAAAATTTCCGACGGCATTGGAGTGGAAAGAATTTTTCCGATATTTTCTCCCATTATAGAGAAAATTGAAGTTGTCAAAAAATCAAAAGCCAGAAAAGCAAAACTTTATTATGTCAGAACTAAGCCAGCCAAAGAAATAAGAAGAAAAATGAAGACTTTGAAATCAGAGGGAAGAAAGTCAAAAGGCACGGATGTCGTCAAGCCAGAGGTAAAAGTTGAAAAAGTTGAAGCGTCAGCCGAAGAGCCAAAGAAAGAATAAGTTGATTGGTTTTAAAACTGTCCCTCTCAAGAGAGGGGCAGTTTTGCTTTAAAAGTGCCTAAGTTCACATATTTTCTTCGTGTTATGCTATCATATCAGTAGAAATAACTATGTTTAATAACAAAAAATACGAGTGTCTTATTCTGGGTGGAGGTATTACCGGCGCGGCTATATTGTATGTCTTGAGCAAATACACAAACATAAAACGCATAGCTTTGTTGGAAAAATATCCTAAAATCGGAACAGTCAACACTAACAGCGAAAGCAACAGCCAAACCCTTCACTTCGGCGACATTGAAACTAATTATTCTTTGGAAAAAGTTAAAGTGGTCAAAGAAGCGGCGGAGATGATGGAGAAATATTTATTGCAGTTGAAAGATTCTAGCGGAAAATTCTATATAAAATCTCACAAGGTGGCTTTAGGGGTCGGGGAACATGAAGTTGAAATTTTAGATAAAAGATTTGATGAATTCAAGACTTTATTTCCTAAAATAAAAAAATTAAACAGGGAAGAAATAGCCGAAATTGAGCCTGAGATAGTAAAAGGAAGAGATCATAAAGAAAAAATTTCAGCAATTTATTCTCCAGATGGGTACGCCGTGGATTATGGAGCCGTGGATTATGGAGCCGTGGCGAATTCTTTCATAGAGCGCGCCATCAAAGATAGCGGCAAAGAAATTGATATATTTTTTAATAGTAAAGTTAAGTCTATAAAGAAAAACGGAACCTATGAAATTGTTACGAACAAAATTAATTTGCGCGGAGATGTGGTGATCTCCGCCATGGGAGCGCACAGCCTTCTCTTTGCCAAGTCTCTGGATTACGGGAGAGATTATATGATTCTTCCTGTTGCCGGTAATTTTTATTGTTCAACAAAAAAAATTTTAAACGGAAAAGTGTATACAATACAAAAGGAAAAACTTCCTTTTGCCGCAGTTCACGGCGATCCGAACATACACAATCCAAATGAAACAAGATTTGGTCCGACCGCCAAAGTTTTGCCGGTTTTAGAAAGACGACGGTTAGCTACTTTTAAAGATTTTGTAAAATCAGCGGGAATTGATTTCAGGTCGGCGATAAGCCTTTTTAAAATAGTTTTTGACAAAGACATATTGGGGTTCATAGGCAGAAATCTAATATACGATCTGCCTTTTATCGGTGAAAGATATTTTTTGCAAAGCGTTAGAAAAATTGCTCCATCCGCCACAATTAAAGATTTGAAATACGGCAAAGGTTTTGGCGGAATAAGACCTCAACTGGTTGATAAAATAAATCACAAAATGCTGTTGGGGGAAGCTGAGATAATCGGTGATAATATTATTTTCAATATCACTCCTTCTCCCGGCGCTACCGCCGCCTTGAAGACGGCAGAAGTCAATGCCAAGAGGATTGTAAAATTTTTAGGAGCTAATTATAAATTTGATGAAGAGGGTTTTAATAAGGATTTCAGATAAAGACCACGCAGTCTTCATTAATCAAAAAGTTGAAAATGAAGCGGATTTTAGGCATAATGACTTTGTCTTAATTTTGGATATTTGCCCAGGTGGCGAAATTGGCAGACGCACTACCTTGAGGTGGTAGCACCCGCAAGGGTATGGAGGTTCAAGTCCTCTCCTGGGCATTTGGGGGTTTGATGGGGGGCAATAATTTTTATGGTGGCTATAGCTTAGTGGTAAAGCTCCGCTCTGTGAAAGCGGCGATGCGGGTTCGATTCCCGCTAGTCACCCCGAACAAAGTGAGGGGCGCATAGCGGGAATCGAAGGGAATGACCTAACGTCATTCCCCGGGATTTTCCATAAGAAAATCGATTCCCGCTAGTCACCCCTCATTCTTTTTTATTTCTTCTTTTATCCTCGCCTCTAAATCTTCTCTCTTCTGGGGAAAGCGCCTCTTCTACCAAATTTTGTTTTTGTTCATTGTGAAAATAGTTTCGTCTCTCAATTATTTTACACCCGATTGTTAAAAATAAAAATTTATCTTATACTCTTTCCTATCGGGCCGTAGTATACCGGTAGTACATGCGCTTTGGGGTTCTCAATTTTTTCGGGGTGTAGTATATCGGTAGTACGCACGCTTCGGGTGCGTGAAGGCCGAGTTCAATTCTCGGCACCCCGAAAAAATTGAGAACGGGAATGCCATACGGCATTCCCCGGGAATCTTAATAAAAGATTCGTAGAGACCGGGTTCGATTCCCGGCGGCCCGATTTGACTTTTGTGCCTAAAGATATATTATGCAGTTAATAAGCCCGAAGGGGGCTTTTTTAAGAGGGGAAACAAAAATGTTCAACAAACTCACAAATTACATAAAAGAAACCAAGATTGAGATGAAAGGCGTTAAATGGCCGACCAAAAAACAGGCCGTTAATTACACCTTGCTGGTTATAGTCGCTTCTATCGGCGTGGCGATATTTCTGGGGGCATTTGATATGCTCTTCGCTTATTTATTGGGGAAATTTGTGCTGTAAAATATGACAAAGCAAAAAGTCCAAGCCGGAAGAAATTGGTACGCCGTCCACACTTACGCCGGCTATGAGGATGCCGTGGTCAGAAATTTGAAGCAAAGAATTGAATCTTTGGGCATGGAAGACAAGATTTTCAGCGCCGTCGTTCCAACGGAGAAAAAGATAAAAATAGTCGGCGGGAAAAGAAAAACGATTGAGGAAAGAATATATCCTGGTTACGTTCTAGTGGATATGATTGTTACTGACAATTCCTGGTATGTTGTAAGAAATACCCCGAGGGTTACCGGATTCGTGGGCGCCGGAACGACTCCCGTTCCTTTGGACAAAAAGGAAGTGGATACTCTTTTTGAGAGAATGGGCGTGGCCGAGCCGAAATATAAGATGGACATAAAGGTGGGCGATGTGGTAAGAATAAACGACGGGCCGTTTAAAGATTTTGAGGGAGCGATAAACGCCATAGACGAAGAGAAAGGCAAGATTAAAATTTTGATAGCAATGTTCGGCAGAGAAACTCCCGTAGAAATAGATTATTTGCAAGTGAAAAAAATATAAAATTATGGCAAAGAAAATAAAAACAGTGGTAAAATTGCAGATTCCGGCCGGCAAAGCCAATCCGGCTCCTCCGATCGGTCCGGCGCTCGGCCAACATGGAGTAAATATCGGCGATTTCGTCAGCAAATTTAACGAGGCCACCAGAGAAAAAGGCGCAGACATTATTCCAGTGGAAATAAGCATATACGAAGACCGGACTTTTTCGTTCAAAATGAAAACGCCGCCCGCCTCCGACTTGTTGAGAAAAGCCGCCGGTGTGGAAAAAGGTTCCGGGAAAACTCCGGTAAGTAAAGCGGGGAAGATAACGAGAGCCAAACTTAAAGAAATCGCCGAAAGAAAAATGGAAGACCTCAATGCCAACGATGTGAATGCCGCCATGAAGATAATAGAAGGCACGGCCAGAAGCATGGGAATAACGATAGAATAACAAAAAGCAAGAAGCCCTCGACATCGGATGTCGAGGGCTTCTTGCTTTTTGTTATGGTTTTTTGTATTATTTACAGAAACAGTTGTTTAATAATATTATAAAACTTTTTGCCAAATCTTAAGGAGGGGATTATGGAAAGAAAAATTGTTTATGGTCTTGGAAGACCGCATTTTGAAAACAATTTAGTTTTATTTTTGAATAGTTTTTTTCGGTTATTATTTTTAATCATAAAATTTTTTCTTTTTGTATGTAGATTGCCGTTTGCTGGCGGTATTGACAACAAAAAAATAATCAAAGAATAGCCATAGTTGCTCTCCAACAGAAAGGAGGTGTAAAAAATAAAGGGTTGAGATATAGCGGGGGAATCTTGAAGTTTAAGACCCCCGCTTTTTTATTTACCAAACGACATCGTAAGTCGTTTGGTTTTATTGGGCGGCTTCTTTCGCCGCTTCTTTGATTTTAGTTTCCAATTCTTTGGTGACTTTTGGATTTTCCACAAGAAATGTTTTGGCGGCGTCGTAACCGCGGCCGAGACTTGTTCCGTCGTAAGAATAAGAAGCGCCGGATTTTTTTATAATCCCGTATTTTTCGCCCAAATTCAAAATGTCGCCGGTGTAAGAAATTCCTTCGTTGAAGATGATGTCAAATTCGGCCGTTCGGAATGGCGCCGCCACTTTGTTTTTGACTATCTTCACTTTCACCCTGTTGCCGATGACTTCCTCGCCCTTTTTTATCTGGGCCGCTTTTCTGACTTCTATCCTGACCGAAGAATAAAATTTCAAAGCCTTGCCACCGGTGGTCGTTTCCGGGTTGCCGAAGAACACGCCGATTTGCATTCTTATTTGATTGATGAAGACGACGATGGTTTTGGACTTGGCGGTGATGGCGGTCAGTTTTCTCAAGGCTTGCGACATCAGCCGGGCTTGAAGGCCCATATGGGAAGCCCCCATTTCGCCTTCAATTTCCGCTTTGGGGGTGAGGGCGGCCACCGAGTCAATGACGATGACATCAATTCCGCCGGAACGCACCAGGCTCTCCGTGATTTCCAAAGCTTGTTCGCCCGTGTCCGGCTGAGAAATAAGCAAGTCGTCAATTTTTACGCCCAATTTTTTGGCGTATTCCGGATCAAGGGCGTGTTCGGCGTCAATGAAGGCGCAAACACCGCCTTTTTTCTGGGCTTGAGAAATTATATTCAAGGCCAGGGTGGTTTTGCCGGATGACTCCGGGCCGTAAATTTCTATTATTCTTCCGCGAGGCACGCCGCCGACTCCCAAGGCGATATCCAAACTTAAAGAACCGGATGGCACCACATCTACGTCTACTTTTGGCGCTTCGCCCAGCTTCATTATGGAACCGTCGCCGAATTTTGTTTTAATGTCTCTTAGGGCGTTTTCCACGCCGATGTTTCTTTCTTTTGGCTTCAGTTGTTCTTTTTTAATCATATTTTTATGAACTGCGAGATAATATCGTTTGCTCGGTTCGCATAATTTTCTGCTGAAAATTTGCTCTACTCGCGCCGCCACGCTCCGTAAGACGTCGCAAACGATATTATCTCGCAGTTCCTTATCTGTTAAAAACCAGCTCCAATTTTTCTTTTGTCGCTCGGCCGAATTTATCCGCGCCGGACACTTCTATTATATTGTAGCCTTCAGCCAACAGCAAATCGCCCTTAAATCCGCCGTCTTTGTCGGTGAAAATTTGCCGGCCGTTTAGAAACAAACTGGAAATATTGGAGGTTTTTCCGATTATTTCAGCGAAAGATTCTCCCAAACTCTGGCCGTTGAGAGGAGATTCTATGGTGATGCGGGGGCCTTCTAGGTATGCTTTGGCTTTATACAGGCCATAAACGCCGAAAGACAGCAAAAGCAGGATGACGATTCCAATGCTGGTTAAAATTTTTGTTTTTTTAAGAATAACCATATTTTATTTTTTTATCTCTTCTCCGGCGCTTTCCAACAGTTTGTCAGCTTCCGCTTCCAAAGCGCTTTCCGGCAAATGGCTTTCATTTACTATCAGCACTTGTCTGGCTTTAGCTCCTTCTCCTTGCCCGACCACGCCTCTTTCTTCAAGCATATCCACCAGGCGGGCCGCCCGGGCGTAACCGATTTTCAACTTTCTTTGCAAGAAGGAAGTGGAGGCTTTGCCGGCCTCAATGACCGTCTGGCGGGCTTCTTCGTAAAGTTCGTCGTCCAGCTCGTCCTCGGCTTCGTCAAAATTTATTTCAAGTTTGTTCGCCGAGGCGAAGGCGCTTTGCCCTTTGGCGCTTCCGCCGCTTTGTTCCAGCGCCGGCCCCATATCTTCAAAATCAACATTTTTATACTGATCGGCGATATAATTAACCACTTTCTTTACTTCTTGTTCCGAGATGTAAGGCCCCTGGATTCTTCGGGGCTTGCCGGTGTCTCCCGCCAAATAGAGCATATCTCCGTGGCCAAGAAGCTTTTCCGCGCCGGCCATGTCAATAATTGTTCGCGAATCAATTTGGGAAGCGACTTGCAAAGCGACGCGGCTGGTGATATTGGCCTTAATAAGTCCGGTTATTACTTCCACCGACGGTCTTTGGGTAGACAGCACCAAATGTATGCCGACGGCTCGGGACATTTGCGCCAGCCTAACGATAGAAGCCTCAACTTCTCTGGGATAAGTGGACATAAGGTCGGCCAATTCGTCTATGATGACAATCAAAAATGGCATCGGCGGATTGCTTTCTTTCTTTTCTTTGTGATAGGAAAGAATGTCTCTCACGCCAGCAGAAAGAAGAACTTCATATCTTCTTTCCATTTCTTTGGCCAGCCATTTCAGGGTGATGATGGCTTTTTTCGTTTCTATGATAGTCGGAGTGAGCATATGGGGGATGTCATTATAAACCGTCAGCTCAACTCTTTTCGGATCTATCATTATAAATCTCAAGGCTTCCGGCGGGTTGCGGTAAAGAAGGCTGGTTATAAGAGAATGGATATAAATAGATTTGCCGCTGCCCGTCGCTCCGGCCACCAGCAAGTGGGGCATTTTGGCCATATTGGCGAAGAGGGCTTTTCCGGCGACATCCCGGCCAAGAGAAACAAGAAGAGGCAGGTCGGATTTGGCGTAATCTTCTTCTTTAAAGAGGCTGGCCAAACCTAAAGTCGTTTTCGCGCTGTTGGGCATCTCAATACCCACCAGAGATCTTCCCGGGATAGGAGCTTCTATTCTTAGTGGGTGAGCCGCCAGTGCCAGAGAAAGGTCGTTTTGCAAGGCGATAATTCGAGACAGTTTTACGCCTTCCGCCGGTTTGAAAGTGTATTGGGTCACGGACGGTCCGATATTTATCTCGCCCATCTCCACGTCTATGCCGAAATTTTGCAGAGTTCTTTTTATAATGTTGGCGTTGGCTTTGATGTCGCCGCTGGAAGGCTTGCCCCTGTCGCCCTCAAGCAGGTCAAGCGGTGGGGGGACGAAATAGGAACGGCTCTTTTTCAAATCCGTTTTTATGTCCAAAGTTTCTTCTTCATCGGCCTCTTTTCCTTTGTTTTTTTTGTCTGCCGGCTGGTGAATTGTTTTTTTGGTCTTGTCGCCGGTTTTTTCCTTCGCTTCTTCTTTGGTATTCGTTTCGTCATCAACGGAACTCATTTTATTGATATGAACATCTATATCTTCGTTATCCTTTTCATTTTTTTTCCACCAAGATTTCAAAGCCAGCGGCATATTCAGCATTATCAGAATGGAAACTATCGCTATGCCGACAAGGGCGATAAGACTGACCGAAAAATCAAAAAATTTCAAAAGAGGGAGGGAAACGAAGTAGCCGATATAGCCTCCGGCGTAATTGCCCCAAATGGCGGAGAACGCTCCGAGACTGCTTAGAAGAAAAATTAAAGTTCCAATTATTGTGTGGCTGACGATGTTTGGCCTGATGGAGTAAAACAAAGAAAACGAGGCGAAGAACAAAACCAAAGGAAGGAGAAAAAAGCCGTTTCCGAAAAGAGAACCGAATATTTTGTTTATAAGTGTTCCCGCGATACCGGCTTTGTCAAAATAAGAAAGAATGAATATCAAGCCAAGGATGAAAGCGCCAATGGCGAAGATAGAATGTTTGGTTTCGCTCCTTAATTCTCCGAGCACCCGCCTCTTCGGCGGGTAAAATTTTCCTTTGGGAGATTCCTCGTCAATTTCCGAAGGCCTTTTTTTGTTTTTCTTGGACATTTCCAATAATTATACAGCCGTCAAGCTCAAAACTCAAAAAAATGGCTTGTCCCGCTTGTGGCGGGATTGATTTTTAATTTATGTCCATTACAATATTCACAACGGACAGTAAGAGAGGATTATTTATAAAGGACAAAGTAAAACAATCTTATGGACAAGGTAAAAGACATATATAGTTACATAACGGACAGAATACAAAAGCTGACCGCCGCCTTGTATAGGGTTACTGATTTGTTGTCCGACAAAGAACCTCTTAAATGGACATTAAGAGACAAAGCCTTAAACCTTTACGATGATTTAGTGTCCATTAAAAATACAAAAGATAAAGACAGTCTATTGGACAACTCTTTAAAAAATTTCGCGCAAATAATCAAATCGCTGGAACTGGTTTCCGCCGGTGTTTGCGTTTCAAACTTAAATTTTGAGATTTTAAAAAGAGAATATTTATTTTTAAAGAACTTTATAGAAGGGAAGAAAACGGACATAACTTATGATTCAAAAATGCTTCTAGACTTGGCTTCTTTAGGGAAAAGCCTCCCCTCGACATCGGATGTCGAGGGGAGGAAACAGCGAGAATTGCCCGAAAAAAGCCAAGTTTACCCTGTTTCGGACAGGGTTTATCCCGCTATAAACGAAGTAGGCTCCCAAGAAATTGATCCGCAAAGTCGAAAAGGAAAAGTGCTTAATTTCCTTAAAAACGGACCAGCCAAAAGTGTCAATGAAATAGCCGCTATTTTCAACGGAGAAACCAGCGACAAATCAATCCAGAGGGATTTGCTTGATTTGGTAAAAATGGGGAAAATTTCGGCCATCGGCGACAAAAGATGGCGGAAATACGAAGTGATACGATAAAAAGCGCAGAAAATAAATTTTGAAAATCGTAGGCGGGGTCGGCCGCCCGAGTCCGCGAGGGTGGGGCTAGGCGATTTTCCAAAATTTGATTTTCGGAGCTTTTTCATTGACTTGCAAGGCCAAATAAGCTAGTATTTAAACCTGATGGATTTAGCCATTTTTTCTGCGATAAACAAGCGTTAAATCCCATATTTAACATATAAATTCCGGAATAACTCCGGAGTTATCCACATATGCGTTTGCGTTGTGGTATTGATGGGATATAATGATTGGAAGTGGAGAAAAATTTAGCGGAGATTTTTATTGTTGAACGGCCGCGCAGATCGAACTTTGAAAATAAAATAATTGCGAAAGTTAAGAATGATTAGGGAAAATATTTACGGATTTTCCGAAAGAAAAATTTACATTGCAAATTGACAGAGAAAAGATTAATAAGATTATTAGATATTTGCGCGAAGTGTTTGGTTTTGTCGAAATCAAATTTTTTTCGCGCGAAGAGTTAAATTAAAAGATTAAAAACATTATGAATAGATTTAAGACAAAAATAGTTGGCTTGACGATTGCCGCTTTGATGTCGGCGGGATCATTGATCCCAATGGTGTCATCGGCCGTCACTATAGATGAGCTTCTTGCTCAAATAGTTGCGTTGCAAGCTCAACTTCAGACACTGCAAGGAGGCTCATCAACCGTTTCAACCGCGGACAAGTGTTCATTCACTCGTTCATTGACTGTCGGATCAAGGGGTGATGATGTCACTTGCTTGCAGAAATATTTGACGAGCGCCGGTCACTACACCTATTCGGGTGGAGCCACCGGATACTTCGGTTCAATTACAAGAACAGCCGTTGCCGCTTGGCAATCGGCCAACGGAGTTTCTCCGACAGCCGGATACTTCGGCTCAATATCGCGAGCCAAGTATGACAGCATGATGGCGACATCAGGCGGTTCAACTTCAACTTCATCTGTAACAACTGGCGGATCTTCCTCTTCAGTTGTTGCGACAGGCGAAGGTTTGACGATAACAGCCGCTACGCAACCGGCCGCCACTTTGGCAGTCAAGAGCGCGGCGAGACTTCCTTTCACCAAAGTCACTTTGACAGCCGGCGCGCAAGATGTGGTTGTCACAGGCGTCACGGTGGAAAGAACAGGTTTGGCTAACGACGCCGCTTTCTCCGGAGTTGTCCTTTTGGACGAAGCCGGAATACAGCTTGGCATCGCCAAAACTTTCAATTCCGACCACAAAGCGACAGTCGGCGACACGGTTACGATAAAAGCCGGACAGTCTAAGACTTTCACGGTAGCCGGCAATATGGCCGCCGATCAGACCAGCTACGCCGGACAAGTCGCTTATCTTTCCGTAACTGGAGTTACGACTTCAGCCACGGTCAGCGGTTCTCTTCCGATCTCGGGAGCCGGACACACGATCAACAATTCGTTGTCAATCGGCAGCGTGACGATGGCCATTGGCGCCAACGACCCGCAAAATAGCCCAAGCAAAGAAATCGGCTCAACGGGTTACACTTTCTCCGCAATTAAGATAACTTCCGGTTCAGCGGAGAAGATAAGAGTCAGATCAATCAGATGGAATCAATCAGGTTCAGCCGCCGCCGCAGACTTGGCCAACATTAAGACCTATGTTGACGGCACGGCTTACGATGCGGTAGTTTCTTCCGACGGCAAGTATTTCACTTCCACCTTGGGAGATGGAATTGTCGTTGATAAAGGAGCCAACATTCAAGCTTCCATAAAAGGAGACATTATAGGCGGTTCAGGCCGAACGATAGACTTTGATGTCTACAAAACAACCGACTTGAATATCTCCGGCGAAACTTACGGATACGGCATAACTCCTCCAAACGGTTCTGATGATTCAGGCACGGACGATTCCGCTTTCCACGCCACCACCAATCCTTGGTACGACGCTTCACAAGTCACGGTTTCCTCGGGAACTTTGACGGTGGAAAAAGCTTCTTCAATAGCCGCGCAAAGCATCGCGGTTAATGTGGCCAATCAGCCGCTAGGAGGCTTTACAGTAGAGGCCAAAGGCGAGCCGGTTTCTGTCGCCAGTATGGTGTTCAGATTAAGCGCGTGGGCTGGTACCGGAGCAACAACAGTTACGCAAGACATCACCAATATTACTTTGGTTGATGAAAATGGCACTGTTGTCGCTGGACCGGTTGACATAGCCGCTTCAGCCGCCACAGTCACTTTCACCGACACGATAACTTTCGCGGTCGGCAAGAAGACCTATACTTTGAAGGGTAAAGTGGGAACGGAATTTGAGAACAATCAAACAATCGCCGCTTCCACCACGCCTTCAACCGATTGGACAACGGTAACAGGACAGACAACCGGCAATTCAATCACACCTTCGCCGACTTCAGCTATTACGGCCAACACTATGACTGTCAAATCGGCGGTAACGACAATTTCTGTTTCCGCCACTCCGGCTTCGCAGACAGTTGTTGCCGGCGCGCAGAGTTACGCTTTCGCCAATGTTCAATTTGATGCCACGGCTTCAGGCGAGGACATCAAGTTCTCCACGGTTCCGTTGACGTTCACCAACGGCGGCACAGCTTCTTATATAACCGGCTGTACGCTGTATGACGGTTCAATGGCTTTGAACACAGGCGGAAACACAGTTACCAACCCTACAGCCACTCCGACCTTTACGCTTGACAGCAACTTAACAATCCCCAAGGGGACAGTTAAGACAGTCGCTCTCAAGTGCAATATCGCCGGTTCAGCCACGACCAGCTCAACATTCTTGTTTGGTATTCCGGCCGCCGCCAGCTGGAGCGGAACAGGAGTAACTTCCAGCCAATCAGCCACAATCACAGCCACAGCCGCAAGCTCCGGCACGATGACCATCGGCGCGGGTAGCTTCACAGTTGCTTTGGATTCGTCAAGCCCGTCATATTATTTGGCGGCTGCGAACACCACCGGCAACACCGCCGCTATTCTTAAGTTCCATGCCAACAACGAAGCGATAGACTTGCAAAAAGTTTCATTGCAATTGACTAATCCGTCAGCGTCATCTTCGCCGAACGATATAGTCAAGGTAACTTTGTGGGATGGTTCCACTCAAGTTGGCGAGGCGATATTCACCGGCAGCAACAGGAACGCTACTTCAACTTTGACAACCACAGTCACTATCCCGAAAGACGGAGACAAACTGATTACCGTTAAAACCGACTTGGCTGAAATAAGCTCAACCGGCATCGGCACGCAAGGCGCGTTTGTCGCGGTTGATTATGACGGCGCTGATTCAACCGGAACGCAAGGCGTTGGTTCAAGCTCCGGAGGCACAGTCAATCAAGGTTCAACTTCCGACACGGCTTCGTCCGGATTCAGAATGTTCAAATCCCATCCGACAGTCGCCAAAGTTTCTGTTCCGACAAATACTTTGAGCAACGGCACGATGTCTTTGGCCAGATTCAAGATCACGGCCAATTCCACCGGAGATGTCGGTTTGTACAAGTTCACAATCAGAATTTCTACAACCACCGCTACGGTTTCCTCGGTAAACGCTTACGCTTATACCGATTCGGGATTCTCCAGCGCGATATCCGGAGTTGGTTCCGCCGGCAAATTGTTGAATACGGACTTGAATATGACCACGCTTTGGGCTTCTGCCAGCACACAGCTTGAGATTTATCCGCAAACAACGGCAGCCGCTTCAACAACTGTTCAGATTTCGGCCGGGCAGTCAAGATACTTTGACATCACAGCCACTATTGCTGGGGCCACAACCGGCGCTTCTGTTTCAACTCAAGTTGAAGGAGATGCCGCTTATGCAAGCTCGGCTACTTTGATGAGTTTTTACAACACGCTTGATACGGATACTCACAACGACTTCATCTGGTCGCCAAACGCTACAACCAGTTCAACGCTTTTGCATCGAGACTGGTCCAACGGTTACGGCGTGTCAGGTTTGCCTTCGGCCAACTTGACTGCGGATGTCTTGTCTAGATAATAACCATCTTGTGTCCCATAATCGGCTGAAAAGTTGATTGTGGGAGGTTAGCAAAAACCCCGTTCCTCGAAAGAGGGCGGGGTTTTTGTATTTCTAAGTTTTCAAATGTTCCACTTAATTAGGCGATAGCAAAATTAAGGGGAACATTTTGTATTTGAGCATTGAATAGATGAAAGTTTTTTGTTAACATAATGAATATGAAAAAAATACTTTTTATTGTTTTTGTTTTGTTGATTTGCGGAGGACTAGGCTTTTATTTTTATAAAAAACTGTCCCCAAAAACGCAAAACGGCGCTACCGCTGGCCAATCCAATTCATCCAGTAGTCAAACGGCTGGCAATACCGTAAATATTGGCGGAGTCATCATTCAAGGCGAAGGCGATATGAAAGGCGTTAAGATAGAACCTGTCGTCATTACAAACAATAAGCGGGCGGTCAATGTTCCTTTGCCTGACTTAAACAAAGAAATAAAGATAACGGCCGATATGGGTGAAGATGCTAAAAGAATCGCCACGGCTAAAATCCAAGATTTATCAAGCCAGCTAAAAAAAGACAGCTATAATCTGGAAAATTGGCTGGTGCTGGGAGTGTATCGCAAGACGATAGGGGATTATGGAGGAGCTAAAGAAGCTTGGGAATACGCCAGTGCCATTCGGCCTCAAAACTCCACTTCTTTCAATAATCTTGGCGAGCTTTACGCTTATCAACTTAAAGACAATGTGAAAGCTGAAGAAAATTACAAAAAGGCCATAGAAAACGACCCATCGGCCATTTACATTTACCGCAATTTCTTTGATTTTTACCGTTATTTTGCCAAAGACACAGCCAAAGCCCGCGCTATCTTGGAACAAGGCATCGCCGCCAACCCCTCCACCTCCTCCGACCTCAAAAACCTCCTAGAAAATTACTAATGGCCGGCCTTAGTAAAATCGTAATTTTTACTAAGGCCGGCCCTTAGTGGTATAATTGCGATTATGCAACGGAAAATAGATTTTTCAATTGGTGAGCATTATCACATTTATAGTCGGGGGACAGATAAACGTATTATTTTTACGGAACATCACGATTACCAGCGTTTTAAGGCTCTTTTATATGTTTGTAACAGCACCAGTCCGGTAGATATAGCTAAACATTTTCGTGAAGGTAGGACATTTGTAGAACTTTTTGAAATTGAACGTAAAGATACCTTGGTTGATATTGGGGTGTATTGCTTAATGCCGAACCATTTTCACATTTTGGCGCATGAAAAAGCAAAAGGAGGAATTACAAAGTTTATGATTAAGCTTTTGACAGCATATTCCATGTATTTTAATAAGAAAAATGAGCGCGCAGGCACTCTATTTGAAGGTAAGTTCAAGGCAAAACACATCGATTCTGATGAGTATTTAAAGTACATTTTTGCGTACAACCACTTAAACCCAGTGAAGATTATTGAACCAAAATGGAAAGAAAATGGCATTGCTGACCGCAAGGCGGCAAAACAATACCTTGCGGAATACTATCATTCGAGCTATGTCGACTATCAGGGGACAATGCGTCCCGAGTCAAAAATTATTAATCGTAAAGTTTTTCCGGATTATTTCACTACAATAAAAGATTTTGATTTATTTATTGACGAGTGGCTTAGTTTTACTAAGGCCGGCCCTTAGTAAAAAGTTATGCACAGGAAAGGTTTTGTTGGTGTGTTTAGTGTGGTAAAATATGGCTATGAAAAAGAGATATAAGATACCGCTGATTGTTTTTGGAACATTGGCGGTTTTTTATTTTATTTTGGTAATTATTCGGATGTTTCATTTCTATAATTTGGACAAAACCAACGAACAAGTGGCGAAGATTCATAACACCAAATTGACGATGGACGATGTGATAGGGAAGAATTTGCCGCTAGACCCGGGTGCCGAAGCGGATAAAACAATTCAAGGCGTTGATGCCAACAAAAACGGCATTCGCGACGATGTGGAGTTGGCCATTTTTAAAGCTTATCCCAATTCGGCCAAAACAAGGGCGGTATTGCTTCAATACGCGCTGGCGTTGCAGATGGAGGCGGTACAGAAGGTGGTAAATAAGGAGACGGTGATTGCAACAGTACAAGAAGAGGATAGAGCTGATATTTGCGTTGCTGATGCACTTGTGCCAAGAAAAAACCCCGAATCTTCAAGAGAATATTCTGATATAGAAAAAATTGACACATATATTGATTTTGTAAAAAAAATACAACTAAATATTGAAGCACGGAAAAAAGCCAGAACAGATTTTTATGAAAAAATAGGAAGCTATAATTCACTGTCAAATAAATGCGATATTGATTATTTGTTATTACCCAACTAGAAATGAAATACTTAAAAATCATTATAATTCTAGCTGTTGTAATATTTCCCCCAGTTAGTATTTTTGCTCAAACAGACAAAGTCTGTTCGTCTATCGGTTATTCAGTTTTTACAGTAAATGGGATTTTTACAAGCGAGAATGGGGCTAGGGATAATAAAATTGCAATCGAGAAACTTTTACCTCCCACCATCAACAACCAACCCCTCACCGTTGACTTCCTTCTCAACCCCTCCCACATCGCCGGTCTTGGCGACTTGACGATGTCTTTTTATCAAAAAATTTTTGATTATGAGGCAGTGAATGATTATGATCTGGTAGAAATGATTAAAGACGCCAGCGGAAAAGTCAAAACTCAAAAACTCCTCCTTGTTGCCCACTCCCAGGGCAATTTTTATGCCAACAGTTTTTACGATACCGTGGCTGGAAAAATTGGCGGCATTCCAAATGAATCCATCGGCGTTTATGCCGTCGCCACCCCCGCCGGAAGAGTCGCCGGAGAAGGAAAGTGGCTTACTTCCGACACCGACAAAGTTATCGTTGACCTCGTGGGGCTTTTTCCTTTCAAAAAAATAATGGAGCCGAACACGAGTATTGTTTTGGCGGAAGATGACGATAATAACGGGCATAATTTTTCCGGCGTGTATCTCAAACACAGGGGTAAGGAGATTGTTTCCGGTATTCAAGATTCACTTGACCGACTGAAAGAAAATAGTATTCAAAGCGAAGAAAGCCCTTGTTTGGCCCCACCAAAACTTACTATGGCGCATAAAGTTGAAGGAGTGATATTATCCGCCGCTGACCCTGTGGCGGAGATAGGGAAAGACGGGGTCGTTATTGCGGCCTCGGGAGCTTATCAAACCGGCAAAGCGTTGGCCAAAGGAGTATCTTCTTTGGCTGATTTGTTTGCTGTCGCCTACTCCTCTTTGTTGGCGGAAGACAATAAAAACATTAACAATGAAGCCGTGGCGCTCAATGCCATAAAATCGGAAAATATTTCCAGTTTATCCGCCCTGCCTGCCGGACAGGCAGGCGAAGAGGAGGACTTGCCAGTTAACGAGGCCAGTTCAAGCAGTAGTGAAAATTATGTCCCAATGTCAAGGTCTCGCCTTGACATTGCCGAAGAGGCTCTCAAGGTTTTACAAAACCAGATTTTGGCTTTGCAAAATAAGACAAACGCTTCATCTGTGTCAAGTTCAATGTCCAGCTTATCATTCCAGCCGAAATTTATAGCGTCAATTTACCCTGGTTTTGGCGGAGGGGGAGACGGAGGAGCGGTATCTGTTTCAAACTCGTCTGCCTTGCCTACCGGACAGGCAGTCGAAGAGGCGGGTTCGTCCTCATCAGCCGGTTCGTCCAGTTCCGCGAGTGAATCATCATCTAGCGAAGAGGCAGTTTCATCATCTTCCGCCAGCTTGCCCGCCGAGGAGGCGGATTCCAGCTCTTCATCCTCCATTTCCGACGCAACTCCACCAGATTTGAGTTTAAGTATTTCAGAATGCCAAAATTCTTTGTCTTCCGAGGGTTGTCTTGTTGCCACCACCACTTTAAATATCGCTTGGAGTTCTCCGTCATCCGACTTGGATTATTTTGTCATCAACAAAAACGGCTCCGTCAGCGCCACTACTGCCACCTCTACCATCGCCATTGCTTCGGACAACACCGTTTTTTCTTTCTCCGTTTCCGCCAAAGATTTGATGGGAAATTTTTCTGCCACATCCACCCAAACGGCGGAAATTTCCACTATGCCCGTTGTCATCAACGAAATAGCCTGGGCGGGAAACGGCGCCTCTTACTTCAATGACGAGTGGATAGAACTCTACAACAGAACAAGTTTACTTGTTGATTTAAGCAGTTTTATCATTTATTCCAAAACAGATATGGGACCATACTTAAATTTAACAGGAACAATTCCGGCCAAAGGATATTATCTTATTGAAAGAACAGATGACAGCACCATAAGCGACATTGCCGCCGATTTAACCGCCTCTTTTAAGAACGAACTGTCCAATAATGGAGAAAATATCGCCCTTGTTTATAAACAGGCCGGCCAAGCCACCACGACCATTGACGAAATACCTTATTATTCCAAATGGTATGCCGGATCAGTTTCTAATTACACCTCAATGGAAAGATACGACGCGGATATGGCCGGAGCGGACGCTTCCAATTGGGGAACGAACAACACCATAATAAAAAACGGCAAAAATGCCGGCGGAGGAAATATCAACGGCACGCCCAAAGCGCGAAACAGCGCAAATTATCTCATAGCCAAAGGAAATTACCCGATTTCTTCCGATGTTAATTTAACCAAAGCCAACAGCCCGTATATGGTCAATAATTCAGTTCAAACTTTCAACGCCAGCTCCACTTTAAACATTGAGCCGGGAGTGGTGATAAAATTTTACAATGATGCCGGATTGTCTTTCGGCAATGGCGCGAAAATTTTGGCGCAAGGTTCGGCCGATGAACCGATAATTTTCACCAGTTTTTACGATGATACTTACGCTGGCGACACTAACGGCGACGCTACCCCCACTTCGCCCTCTCCGGGCGACTGGTATGGCGTGAGAATTAATTCACCCGGGACGGAATCAATAATCAGTAACGCCGTTTTCCGCTACGGCGGCAAATATTACAACGGCCAATGGTCGGACAGCAGAGCTAATCTGTACGTCGCTAATTCATCGTCTGACATAAGCGATTCCGTTTTTGAATACTCCAAAGTTTACGGTTTGAAAATGGTTTACTCCGATTCTTCAATCACCAACAGTATTTTCAGAAACAATAATAATTCTCTTGATACCGCAGGCTATGGTTCGTCTTTGTTTGTTACGGGAGGAAGCCCGACAGTATCAGGAAGCAGTTTCGCGTCAAACCATAAGGGAGCTTATTTTTTCAATTCGCCGGCGGCGGTTGATTCCAACACCTTTACGGGCAACACTGGCGAAGCTATTTATTCCGCTGGCTGGCTCGGCTCTTATTCCGGCAATTCGGGAACAGGCAACGGTGTTAACGCCATATCTTTGAACGGAACAATCACTCAAAACGGAGCGACAACCACCTTATCCGCCAATTCTTTGCCTTATTTATTGCAAGGAACGGTAACTGTCGCCGCCAGTTCCACTTTGGCCGTAAATCCAAATATAGTTATAAAAGGCTGGAACAACAGTTCCACTTCTTATCTTAATGTTTACGGCAATCTCGTTGTTTCCGGCGCCAATTTTTCCGACATAGTTTTCGGTTCAATGTACAGTTCGCCGGCCAAAGGCAATTGGGGAGGATTAAGATTTTATTCCGGCTCGCAGTCTGCGATTTCCGGCGCGACTTTTGAATACGCCAATACGGCCATTTCTTACAATGATTCTCCGATAAATCTTTCCAATGTTAAATTCAACGAAAACAATCTCGGATTGTCCGCCGATTCCGATTCCAGAACTTATCCGATAACCGCTTCTGATGTAACTTTCACCAACAACACCGCCACCACCAGTCCGGACGGATTGTGGTAGAATTATTTCGCGTTTTCTATTTCGCTCGAGAGTTCGTCCAGAGTTTGTTTTATTTCGCCGGTATTGTTGAATGTCTCGGTGTCAAGATTTCCTTCTTCCGGAGCTTGAACCACTTCTTCATTTGTGGCGGTTTCATCTTCCTCATCGCAGGACGAGCCCATCCTGACCGTGTCGTCGGAACATATCGCATATTTGCCCAAAACGCCTCCGACGATGTAGTAAACATTTTTTCTCCAGAAACTGTTGGTAAGAAACAAAATCACTTGCTCGCCTTTTTTCAGTGTCGGTTCGTCTTCAACCCGCACTCCAATGTCTCCGACTTCGCCGCCTTCATATTCCACGGTTATATTTTTTTTGATATTTTTTCCTTTGATGATATCGCTGACCATAACCGAAGCTCTCGTATAAATGACGCCATTTATACCTTTGTAAGATTTAACACTCCTAACTTCTCCTTGAATTATCACTTTGGCATCCTGGGCCAATTCTTCCGCGCTTTTTTCAATCATCAAGGCAAACGAACTAATGGGCGAGAAAAAAATCAGGGCTAAAAACAAAAAAGCTGCTGCTATAATATTTTTGTTCATAAATTGTGCAAATAAGGCTTAAAATAAGGGTAATTTCGTTAATAATCGTCTAACGCTCTTAACCGCTATACAGTAGCACATTTTTCAACTTAACGCCAGCTTTTTATTACCCCCTCGACATCGGATGTCGAGGGGAGTTTTCGCTTTAAAAATCATACGCTTAAAAATGCTGGAGCAAAATAAGGGTGTAATTTTATTGCGGGAATTTTTATGGAGGTATATGATGTTGATATAGTTGAATAATATGAAAAACAAAACAATTTTATCCATAACAGTTTTTGCGATTTCTCTGCTTATTATCCCGCAGATGACTTTTGCCTCTTGGTGGAAACCAAACACTTGGAAGATTTTTAACAGAAAATCCGAAGTAAAAATTGAACAGAAAATAATTGCGACATCAACGCCCAATAATGCTATTTCGCAGACAGAAAAATCGACTACCACTCCGACGGTAAGTTGGAGCTCCGACCAAAGCGTCGGAGCTGAAAAAATTGAGCAAAAAAACGAAGAGATTAGAAAACCAAAGGCGGCATCCAGTTTCGCGGACACAAGCACGCAAAAGAACGATCAATCCAAAGAAATTGAGAAATTAAAGAAAGAAGTGGAGGCGCTTAAACAGAAACAATCCCAATTTAAAATTATTGAAAAAACAACAGAAAAGCCGATAATCGCCGAGAAGAAACAAAGCTCAAGCAGTCAAACAAAACAAAATGAAAAGATAGTCACTTTGCCCAACGGCGCAGTGGTGGAAATGGACGCGAATGGGAATATTTTACGGACAATCAAAGATTCCTCAAATACTATAATAGCGAAGCAATCGCAACAACCTCGCCTTATTCTTTTTCAAGACAATCTAGACAATGTCTATACCGAAAATAAAGATTTTGTAAGAATAGCAAGTGAACCTTTTAATCATGGCTTCAGTGATTCATATACGCCTCGATGTTTACAAGTGTCTGATACTACTTATGATTGCCATTCGGAAATTATAAAATGGGTTAATAATCATTCTGTTGAAATTGGGAAAACGCTTAACATTACTTTAAATAGTTTTGATGCAAATGGTGATAGTGTTTTTTATTATGTTTCTTACGGTAGTCGAAAAGATTGGAGTTACGGCACAATGAGGATATTACAATCATGGGGAACTGATAATATTTTCAGTATTCCAATAACCGAGCAACTTTATAACGAGTCTTCGTTTGATAATCTTGGTTGGAGTAGTATTTTTTTTGAACCGAGTACTAGAAAATATTACGAAAAGAATGTTAAGTTAAATAATGCTGGCGAATTAAATATAAACATTTGTTTTAACGAAAAACCTGAACAAATGGAACATGGTGAGCAGTTTCCATATGGTTGTATGCTTTTTAAATATTTTATTTTGAAACCAGAGTATTCAAAAATGACAACCTCAATGCAAACGAATTAATATTTATATTATGTGAGACCCCGAGTATTTAACATCTTATTTTTATAATTTAACTATGAATTACCCAAAAAATAACAATAAAACATTTATCCTTCTCAATATCAAAAATAGATACAAAGACGGAATGTCTAAAGAGGAAATATACCAAGTTACCAAAGAAGCATGGAGAATTGACAAACAGAAGATAAAAAAAGTAAGACATGCCATCGCTATTTATAGCAAAAATGTAAAAGGCATATTCAGTATTTTGCGGTGGTATCGCAATGACGATGGTCGGTGGGGATTTGATGGAAAGTTAGTGTCTCCCGATATGTACAAAAAATATACTAATCAAGAATATAGAATGTATGGACCGTTGGGATACTTATAGACACCACATTATGAAACGAGACTTTGCCAGAGCAATTGTAAAAACCTCACTTGGACATTGAATGTCCAAGTGTAAAATTTTAAAAACACTTTACCTATCACCCATTTTTACGATAGGAATTATGTGTGATACTTGTCTCTTGAATGATGTTTTACAAATTATTAAATTTTTCTATTGAGAGATTGGCTTGTCTTACGACTATGTTGTGAAGCGTGCCGATTGGCACATCCTTATTTCCGCCATGTAAAGGCACAGTAACAATTTTGTCCGCATTTTTGAGATAAACATGACTTCCTCTTTGATGAGTTTTTACAAAACCGGCAGACTCTAGTTTTCTGATAATTTTTTTGGCTGGCAGAGGATTGAGTTTAGGCATTGGTTGGAGCGAATATTTTTAGGTAAGTTCCTTCGGAATGAAATGATGGTTTCGGCATTTCCGCTTTTTCTTTCATAACAGCTTCAATGTAGCCGAGAGCGGCCTCTTTGACATTAGCTTCGGCTTCGGCGAAAGAATCGCCAAAAGACGACACGTGGTTTAATTCCGGTATCACGGCCGTCACCTTTTTGCCTTTTTTATCAACTTCGTATTCAATTTTATACGCAAATTCTCGTTTTTTCATATTACACACAGATTACACCATCAAGCTAAAAACATCAACGGCGGTTGACAAAAAAGAGCGATAGTTTATAGTGGAGATAATCAAATAGTCGCAGAAATTAGGCGTTCGCGAGATATAAGTCCTAACGAGACACCAAGTTTAATTTTTCTGCGGCTTTACGGCCGTTTTATTTTTAATGAAAATTAAAGAGCGGAGCGATTATAATTTTCTTAACCTCGCCGATGAGGCGGGTTACAATTAATATTAAATAAATGATTACAAAACAGCAAAAATCGGAAATAATAGACAACATCAAAAAGGATGTTAAAAAATCAAGCATCGTGATGTTTGCCAATTTTCACGGCTTGAATGTAAAACTTGTCAGCGAGTTGAGAAGATTATTGAGACAAGTCGGGGCGAAATATTTCGTAACCAGAAAAACTTTGGTTAAGAAAGCTTTGGAAGCGTCTTCTTTTGAAGGCGAGATGCCCGGGATGGAAGGCGAGACGGCGATGGTGTACACGGACGGAGACCCGTTGTCTTCCGCCAGCGCATTAAACAACTTCGCGAAGAAAAACAAATTTTTGAAAATTTTGGGCGGTATTTTTGAAAGCCGATATATCGGAGCGGACAGGGTGATAGCGCTGGCCAGCATACCGTCAAGAGAAGTCTTGTTAAGCCAGATATTGAATATTATAAGTTCGCCGAAAAGGGGATTGGTCGTGGCCTTGGCGGAAATAGCGAAGAAAAAACAAAATTAAAAGTGTTTATAAAAAGTCGGAAATATTCATTTCTCCATCACTGACGAAGAGGGAAATGATTACGAAATAAACATTTCCGACTTTTTATTAAAAATTAAAAATTAAATCAAACATATGGAAATATCAGCAAAATTCAAAGACATTATAGAAAAAGTGGAAGCCATGAGCGTTTTGGAATTATCCGACCTCGTGAAAGTTTTGGAAGAAAAATTCGGGGTATCGGCCCAAGCGGTGGCCGTAGCGGCCACTCCCACAGCCGGAGGCGATGCGGTTGAAGAAAAGAGCTCGTTTAACATTGAGCTTAAAGAAGCCGGAGCCCAGAAAATCCAGGTTATAAAAGTTTTAAGAGAAGCGCTCGGCTTAGGGCTTAAGGACGCCAAAGATATGACGGACAAAGCGCCGATAATGGTCAAAGAAGGCGCGGACAAGAAAACCGCCGATGAATTGAAGGCTAAACTTGAGGCCGCCGGAGCCGTTGTAACGCTTAAATAGGAGTGATAATATGGGAATATGAACACCGCTTTGGAAAAACTTTTTGGCTCTTCGGCCAGGGTTAAGATAATCCGATTATTTCTATCCAACCCGGAAAACACATTCTCGCTGGAGGATGTTTCCCGCCGCGCCAAGGTGCCGACACCTATTGCCAAGCGGGAGATTTCTCTTTTCAAAGCGATAGGTTTGATAAAGCAAAAAGACGAGATAATAGACCAGCCGGTAAAGCTTAAAGATGGGACGATAAAAATAAAAAAGAAAAAATTTAACGGTTATTTTTTAAACGCCCTATTTCCTTTCGTCCACGCTTTGCGGAACTTGGTTCTTAACGCCGCTCCAGTGGATAAAGAGGCGATGATAAAAGAGATCAACACCATAGGCAGGATAAAGCTCGTTGTTTTTTCTGGCATCTTCACCAATCACGAAAATTCGCGGGTGGATTTGCTTCTGGTTGGCGACTCTATGAAAGAAACAAAACTGGACAAGGTTCTCAAAAACATAGAAGCCGATATTGGCAAAGAAATAGTTTACGCCGTTTTCAAAACGGACGACTTTATGTATCGCTTGGGAATGTATGACCGCTTCATCCGCGACATCTTGGAATACCCTCACGAAAAAGCGGTCAATAAGTTAAATATCTAGCTTGCCCCACTCGAGCGGGGTGAATTGGGGCAATTAGCTCAGTGGTAGAGCGTTCCCTTCACACGGGAAAGGCCGCAGGTTCAATCCCTGCATTGCCCATTTTCTTGACACATAAAGTCCGTTGTATATACTATGGATATATGAAAACAATGATCAACATAAAGGCGGACAGA
>Ga0209211_10001175_pt1 | contig 50906 bp, 42 predicted proteins | sample RifGroA2_FD_183992 | JGI IMG/M metagenome (GOLD analysis project Ga0209211, IMG submission 183992) | Groundwater microbial communities from Rifle, Colorado, USA - Groundwater A2 (SPAdes) (version 2) | ecosystem: Environmental > Aquatic > Deep subsurface > Groundwater | place: Rifle, Colorado...
CGTCAGTGCATTCGCGCGGTCGACGCCGGGCAGCACAGCTCGGCACGGCAGGCGTTCGAACTCCTCTTTGGCTTGCTAAGGCGGATCGATGAAGCACACGACGATGTCGTCTTCTTAGCCGACGAGGCCGGCTCATGGCAGGTTGGCGTCAACTGGCGCAGGGTGTTTCCTGCCTATTTTCGGTGCCTCGCCGAGACGGCCGCAGCCGAGGAGTTTGCTGGAACCGTCGACCAGGTGATCCGGACCTTCGCCGAGTATGAGCGGCCATGGCACCTGAGTACGGTCCAAGCGGCAGCGACTGCCGCCCAGCAGGCGGCTCTGCGTATTCTGTGCGGGGCGGATGAATGACTGTGGTTGCGGCCAAGTCGTCGGTGTCCTTAGCGGCGGAACGAGGTGGTGCGGCGCTGTGGGCATAGCGCCAGCCTTCCTTCGTGTTCGTAACCGCTATGACTCTTGATCGGCCATTGCTGCCGTTTCGATTAATAGAAGCGGTCGTTCATCCTGATTCAGGTAAAGGTCAAAACAGTCATTCGATGCACTTTCAAATTCGCTAATTAGGTATTGCTTGTCAACGGCATGTTCCGGCAAGTTGCAGCAAGTGACCCAAGCGTTTCTCGGGGGCAACGATCATTCCATTCCAGCCGCGGCAACTTTTCTAGCTTTGCCAAAGCACCGATTTCGGATCGGCAACAGTGTTTGCAAAACGTCCAACTCTGAGAGCAAACGGCGGCACGGTTGCCCCCGGGGAATGGCGAACGCGTAATCCGACAGCCTGCTCGCCAGCCATTCCATCCCATGTGCCCGGTCCTTCATGGCTCCGGATGAGATCACCAGAATACGTAGGCCCATCACCACGTCGCGTTCTCGGGAGAAACCACCTGCCCCGCGAATTACTGCGGCAGCTACCTTATCTGCTATCGGTTCGTATGGCTGAGTTGCCGCCACATCGGAAGCCAAAAGGAGTGTCTCGAAGAACGTCGTCGAGCCTTCGTTACCATCGCTCAACGTGACTCTATCGATTATCCCGGCCAACTTGTCGAGCAGCGACCCGTCAAAGCGCAGTAGTCGGCAGGTCACGGATAACCCCTTCCAAGCATCCCCAGTCGGGTTAAGGTCTAACTCAGCCCTCGCTTGCAAGAACAATTCGGCAGCAGCATCTGCATCAGTTCCCTCGCAGCCTCCAAGGTCAGCCATCCGCGTCCCCACGCCCACCATCGGACCTGGTGTTTCGGCGTTGAACTGGCCATTCCCCGCTTGTAACGCATCGACGGCGGAATCAACCAAACCACCCAATCCCATTTCTTCCAGTGCCCCCCTGCACGACCTAAGCCGAGCAACCACCGATGCCTGCAACTGACGCGGAGACAGATCCCAAGCCCGCCACAACGGCTCGTCCCTCAAATCCATAAGATGGACCGCCACCTGACTCTCCGTCTCCAATCCGCCAAGCCAATCGACAAATCGATCAACATCCGATCCCTGAGCATCAAGCAACTCGACGAGCACATTGGCGTGGGCATGCGCGGCCAATCTCCTCCAAAATGGCGGGTACCCATACAACTCTTCCCCCGCGCCAACCGTACCAAGTCCAGTTCTAATTAGAGCTGGCAACAGGCTCCATGACGTAGCGATTCCGTTGGTCTTCGATTGCTCGCCGAAAAGACGATCCAACGCGTCCGAAACTAAACCGGTGAATTCCCTTTCCTTCCCGACACGCGCCAGTGCCACCTCCAATATCCCCAGCAGTGCGAACGGAGATGCCAATTGCACGAGCTCGCTCAACGCGAGCAAGAGCTCTTGGGCGGGGACATCCACGACCAGCGTAACGGGAGACAAGCGCGAATCGACATTCAGCGCCAAGGCTCGTCTCAGTCCGTCCGATAGCGATCTTTCTATGCCTGTCTTCAAATCTGGTATCAACGTATCGTCGATCCAATCGTCAATCGCTTGCCCATCGGGTGGCGGCCCGACCAAGGCGGTGTAGTAGACCAGCGATCTCGGGAAGAACTCTTCCGATCCCAACTCCTCGCCGGACTTCCATTTGCGTTCCAACACTGCCAGAAATTGACTTGGCGTCTCTCGAATTTCGGATATCAAACGCGCCAGATCGATCTCGCCCAGCGGCCTCTCCATAAGGATGGATCGCCACATCGCAACCGAGGGCAGTCCCGGCCAGCATTTTCCTTCCGCGTCCGCCAATGCTGCGAGTCTGTATTCCCGTTCCGGATCGAGCAAGCCCAACTCCGGTATCAGGCGGCCTTCCACGCCGTCTTCGGCCAGTGCGACGCCCTTGCCGTCGGGCAGCCTGGTCAGAACAAAGCGTCTCCCGTTTCTTGTCGTCAGATCCGCCTTACCGTCTGCAATGTTTGCCGCTTCAATGGCCGAGACTATGTCACCGTGCCTGAACGACCCGACATCCCCGTAACCTATGACCGACAGTTCTGCGAACGAGGAAAAGGTGCCGTCATCCAGGAGCTTCCGAACTACCGTTCTCGGCAGTGCCTTGATCAGCGTCTTCGCCACCATCGCTTCCAATTTCATTTGCAATCTCCATTGATCGTTGCATCGCCCAAGCGCTGAACTGCCGCGACGCCTTCTCCACCACGTGCATATTCGCCGGAAGATGTGAGGCGATGATCTTGCGCTCCAACCATTCCGAGTAATCTTTCCAGCGTTCTTCCGGAACATTCGCTGGCAACAAAGCCGCGAACAACTGACCAACCACGACGTCCTCCACGCGCTCCATTCCATTCGGGGCAAATCGCAGCGCGATCTCGGCGTCGGGGATCAAATGGTCAACCACCCAGTCCGCCCGGGCGACGACGTCGGTGAGGTTGGAAACCCCATCCGACCAAATTCCACGAACGAGCCGCTGCCCCATCCTCCAAAGCTCGTCCATGTAATGAAGGTCAGACTCCGTGCAAAGGAAGTCCGAAGCGTGAAGGCGCGCGAGATATTCACGGACAACCCTCAATCCAGCGGATTCCGTCAGAACGCCGTTTGAGTTTGCAGTCGCCTTCAACATCAGACCAACAATCTCATCATCTTCGAATGGAAGCGCAAGGTAGCAACACTCCCTCATCCGATGCAGGGCCTCCCCTCGCTCAACGCTTGTCGCGGCTCCGCGCTCGACAAGCATATCGATCACATCAAGCGAACATAGCAATGGCGCCTTTCCGCCCCTTCGATCCTCAATAAGTTCCTTAGCATTCAGGAGGCGGTCATCGATGCACACGGCGTCGACCCCGCCAATATCCTCAAATAAGTCGATCATGGGTTGTCCATGGATGCCAAACTGCCCATCTCTGCCTTCCTTTCTTCCCTCGCGAAGAAACCCCACTTTGTCCCGTGCGACTCCTTCCCGAACTGCTTCACGAATATCCTCCATAGCTTGAACCATGGCGTCCGCGTGCCCCTCAGTGTCGACCAGCGACTGCCACTCCTCGATCGCCTCCGAGTGGACGAAGACCTTTCTATTCGAGTTCGTTAGCCGTTCGAGCAATTCCACACTGGAGAGGTATTGGGCCGATACTCGGTCCAGAAATACTGGAGCCGCCGGGGCCGAGGTAGCCCCTGGAACTCCTCCGTGGCAAACCTGATCCAGATAGCTCAACGCCTTGTCACGCTCTGACGAGGTAACGCGCGCCTCGTCATGAAGCATCCCGGCTATCACCGCCGGACTAGACAGATACCCATCGAATTCTCCCAACTCCGCCTCTACGTCCATATAGGAGCCTGCGCGATAAAGCTTGCCAGAATGTACGCAGACTCCATCCGAACGCTTTGCTGCGGCGAGCAACGCTCCCATCTCGATTCCGACCTCATCGACTAAGTCGGACGGACCGTCTTCGGATACGACTTCCAGCATCCCTCTACGACGCAGATCGATCAGCGGTTTAGCTTCCTCTATCCTTGACGGCTGATGGAACCGAACCTTCTCCTCCTCGGACAGTAGGCTTTCCATGAATCGGGGAGACAACATCGTCCGATCCATAACTTCGACGAGACGCCGAAGGAAGCCAAGCTCTGCCAGAATGAACACTGAGGTGATGTCGAGCGCCAATTTCCGGACCGCGACCGCATTCACGCGACGACGCGCGCCGGACATGATCGGAATGGGTTGTCGCCTGCGGGCGTCTGCCCGCATTCGATTCTCCCGTGGAATAGCAATCAGAAGGCGAGCGAGTGGAACATTCAGAACACCGGCCGACCAGTGGATCGGAACGGTCCCGCTTCTGAACAACTCGTTCTTTTTTCGCCAATCTTCGGCCGAGTCCCTCATCATCTCAACCACTTCCCTTAACGAGAGGCTCATCACAGGCCCGTGGCCATCCTTCGACAACTCGGCGGCCTTCCCCACCAACGGCATCGCGATATCGTCGCGCCCCATCGCAGCGGCTACCGAATATGCTTGGAGCAGGGCGCGTGGATTCTCGGAGCTTTTCTCGATTGACTCCCTCACGAGCTCCAGCGAGCGCTCTCTCGCCCTCGAAGAAGCAATCCGAGCCATGTGCAGAAGTAGATTAACGGGAAGCTGGTCCCGCCTTTGCCATTCCCGCTCCAATATCGCGGGAAGTCTTTCCCAGTCCCCGGTCCGAACGGCGAGATTCACATCCAACGCAACGTCGTTGACCCCGAATCGCGTCGCAAGCAACTGGTTGTTGATATCAGATGCCTCGGACACTCTTCCAAGATGGAACAACGCCCAAGCCCGAGCCGACATCAGATCCATGTCCTTGGTGACGATGTCGGGCCATTGCTCAAAAAAGGACAACTGGTCTTCGTCGGACGCTCCAGATCGGCGCATGCATTCCGTATGGCGCCTCGCGTTCGCCGCGTTCGGCTCACGCTTGAACAAGTCGAATGCGAACGGGTCCATCTCCGACCATCTGCCGTTCGATTCAAGGCTCCTCACCAGATTGGTTAGGTCAACCAATTGGCCCGATGCTTCGTATATTTCCCTTGCCTGGCTCGTCGGGTCCTCGCCCTTGCACTGGCCGATCATCAGCCGGAACCGGGGAACATCCGCCGGATCGAGCTTTTCCAGTTTATCTTCAAGAACCTCCTCGGCTCTGGCGCACTCGCCGGCTTGCGCAAGAGCCGCGACCAGAGTCCCGCCCAAAGCCTCCAATGATTCCAACCCAGACAAACGGTCCCAGTTGTCCTCGATGAAGGTGGCAAGTTCCGCGAAGCGATCCAGATGGATCAGCAACATCACCTTGGCGTTGAGTTCCTTGGGCGACAGCCCCCCAAGCAACTCGGCCCGGTCCAATTGTCTTTCCAGCGCGGAGGGATCAAACTGCACATTGAAGGCATGGGCCAAGGGGATCAGATCGACGGCCCTCGCGCCATCGTGCATCTCCGATATCAGGGCCGCGACCTCACCATCCCTGCGCGAGGGATCGACTAGCCGAAGCCAACGCAACCAACCGGCGGCGTGCTTTGCAAGACCGTCGTCACCCGCATTCTCGGCGGCCTGCCGGCATGCATCGAAGGATGAATGAGCCTTAGCCCGCCATTCGTCGGCCCCGGCCCCATCAAGCAGGTGATTTGCGGCCGAAAGGTATTCCATATGAAATATTCTTTCCCGCATCTCCGGAGATATCGAATTCGCTGCGTAAATGACACCGCTCATGTAGCCGAGCATGGGCCACTCATCCACCATGCCTAGGGGAAGGTTTGAGACGATGCCGGTCGCTCGATCCAACTTCCCACCCTCGACTAGGCATGTCGCCACGTTGGTCCAGCCCGCCGGAGTCAGCGTGTCCGGCGAGGGCGCCCCCAGCGAGTCCAGATACGCCATCGCTGCATCTGCGCTTCTCTTCGTACGCAGGATGCCGAAGATGGAGCTTCTACAGTCGGCGAAATCGACCTCGGCAAGTGTGCGCAGGGCCGAGTCAACATTCCCACGTGCCGCGTCCGTCCAAGCTCTCGCAGGTGGCGATGCATCCCGCCCGAGTCTAGCCAACTCCGAGATGGCATCCTCGGCTTGCGCCAATTGCCCGTGGCTTGCGGCCATACGGGCAATCCAGTCCAGAACATCGGCCCGCAACGACAACGGCGCCGCCGCGAACTCACCATCGCTGTCGAGTGCCAGCAAGAGCTTGCCCAATTCCTCCAAGACTGCCACCCCGGGGCTCGCACGTCTCTTCACTATCGAGTCAAGCCTCGAACGGGCATCCCTTCCATGATGCTCGGCAACAGCCCCTCGCGCCATATTCGATCGAAGTTCCAACGAGGTGTCGAGCTTTTCAACCACTTCATCGAAACGGTCCTGCATTGATGCAAATCCGGATCGCGAAATCGCGGCGTTTCCAGGATCCTTTGCGGCAGCAACAATGCTGGTCGTCAGGAAGGACACGGCCGCGAACAGATTGCTTTCTGCATGGCTACGATGCTCGCCCGAGATTTCCATATAAATCGACAACAGTTTTTCGTTATCCTCCGATATCTCGGGCGAGGATGCTAGCCTAGCCTTGGCCACTCGCCGTAGTGCAGCATTCGCATCCGGGTGCGAAAGCCATTTTCTCAAATGAGGCTTCGAGAAATGCTCTGGGCGAACGAACGCCCCCCCGATGTCATGGGCCAACCTTTCCCAATGGGTGTCGTCCACAGAGACGGCTCCAAGTCGTCCTAATGCTCCGTCAAGGAGACTGTCCGCTGGATCCATCAGGGCAGTGTGCGGATTTATCCCGGCATCACGCTCTGCCCTACTCCTTCGCAAAAAAGGGATCGCCGACACAAGACTTGAGGCCACCAGTTTTGCCCATACAAGAAACGAACTCATATAGGCCGCATCCCTTGCTGTGCGTTGATCTCGCCACGTGGATTCACTCTCGGTCCCCCGCAAGAGGCATTCGCCCCTTCGCAAAGCCTCATTGTCTCCCAGAAGGCATATCCAATCCAATATCGTTGGATATCCGCGAGATTTTGAGACTTGGCGCTCTTCTCACTGCGACTTAGGCGAGCCGTTTTAATGACCGCTTTTCAGTAGAACCGTCAATCTACGTCCGCAATGGGGCTAATGTTTCGCTGAAATCAAGCCCGCCTTCCAGGCATTCGGCTGATAATGTCAAACGAAAGAATGGCGGCATAGTGCAGTACCCCCCCGCAGGCACCACACCAGGCTCGGTGCCCGAGTCGGTCTCGCTGTGGGCTTCCCGCCATTCGTATACTCCCGCTCGCTATCGCTGGCTCGGGGCCTCTATCGCACCTGCATGCCGAAGGTGGGATTGGGATTATGCGGTGGCTGCCAATGAGCGCCGTCGCGCGACGGAAGTGCTGGCGGAAGGACTAAAAGTCCGCTGTCGAGTGGCCGGGGCCGTCGTGGTCTCACTGTCTGCCAGTGGCTGGTTTCGTCAAATGCGCCCGAATTGTTTGGCGGGGCCTCGGGCGCAAACCACGTGACATACACGTACTCGAGTTGCTTCGTTCCAGGATCGAATTCGGCGATGTTTCGAATAATCTTGTCGTACCTGGCACGTTCGACCTCAAGTCCGTCTACAGCCTCGAGTCCCACATGGATAATGCTGGGGCGTTCATTGGGCAATTGGCTGTTCGCATCGGAAAGGCGCTTCAGAACATAACGTGCCTTTGCATCCACGGAATCCGCGCTTAGGCTTTCCCAGTCAAATACCGTTCCACCAAGGCATTCCGACATGTAGAGGGGATTGTCGGCGCGCTGTACATGCAGACTGCTTATGAATTTCCCGTTGGGTTTATAGGCGCCAGTCAGCAACTCATAAAGCCGAGAACTGTTAAGTGCGACGTCGTCGTTCTCGAGCACGCACGTAAGCGGCCCCAGATCCAACCGTCGGATTTCGCCGATTGAGAGCGAATCTGACCAGGTGACAGGGCGCAGCATCCCGCCTGCAAGCCACTGCTTGACCTTGCTGGCAAGATATTCGACGGCGACTTTTGAAAGTTCAACTAGGAAGCGCGTATTGCAGTAGACATCGATGTTGCGCTCTTGGAATCCTTGCGCCAAGGGCACCCAGAGCTGACGAGCCCGGGTTCGTTCGTCCTCTGTATATTGGCCGACTTCCAGGCGCTTGCATTCGACGGCCCAAAGCGTTCCGTCGAGAAGCACGTCCAAATCATGCGTCTTGGCAACGCCAGGCTGTTCCTCAACGAAAGACACCTCTGCGCCACGCTGTCTGTAGGCGGCTGCTACCAACAGTTCGAATAGGCAGGCGTTTGGTTGTCCTTTCTCTCGCCCAATCATTCGACGAACGCGCGCTTCAACCCCTTGGACGCCCTTCAGCAAATCAACATTTCGCCCGATGCCCGCCATTATGGGCATCACGCGTGGGCCGAACGTGAAGTCGTAAATGACGGGGTGATCGAGATACGCTTGAGCCAGGAAGAGATACCATGCGAATTGATCTCGCTCGTCGAAGAACCGCCCCTTTCCGGCCGGATCAGCAGGTGCCTCCCCGGAGGCGGTATTTACAAAATAATGCAATGCGGCGAATCGCCGTCGTTTCCACTCGCCGGGTTCCAAGAAGGAATGGATCCAGTCGACTGCGCGCCGAATGTCAGGATCATCGGGCCAGTCAGGCGGTCTTAGATCTGCCTCGAAGATGTCTGGAGATATCCAAACTCCGCTGCCCTCAGCCATTTCCCTAGTCCTTGTCCCACTTGGATATCTTCCGGTTCTGGCGTACCCCAACCAGAATGGCCGCTCCATGATAGCCGCCGCGGGCGTGTCCGATGTGCACACGCTGCTTGGGCGTCGGCCGCTCGCCGGTCAGCTCGATCCCGTTGGCTTGGGCCTGCATTCGGACATAGCCACGCTGCATCTTTTCCCGGTACGAATACCAGCGTTGGTCTGTCGTCATTGCCGCGATATTTCTCAGCCGGATCCCAATCCTATGCCGGTTCGGGCTCGCTAGGTGAGCCTCCTGGCGTAGAGGAGGAGCCTTCAGTTCCAGCTGCTGCTGCGTCGCACCCAGTGCTGACTGCATTTCGCTCTGCCTGAACAGCGTTATGAATGAAGACAAATTGGTGTGCTGTTCGGCGCGCAATGGGCATGGCATCGTCGTTATGGTATGAGGGAGATGCCAGTTCGTCGCCATATCGCCCTATCAGATTGGTGGCAATGAAATCCGCAGGCACCAGTTGGGTTAGCGAGTCGTATTGATCTCGCCGGAAATCGCCGCGTACCGGAAGCCCGCTTTCCATGAACCAGCCCTCGCCAACGTAGCAATCGAGGAACGCATCAACATCGGTCGGTGAGGCCCGAAACCGGCTAAGCAAGATTTTGCCCACAGCTTCATTATCCATTTGCTTGGCCCACAGCCAGTACAAGGTCGGTGCATCACGACCCACGGTAAGGTAGAGCGGCGATTCCGTTTCGGCATCGCGAATTCGGTTCGCGAAAATAGCTCTGACTGCGATCTCTCCCTCGTTGGTCAGTACCCTACGCTCCTCCGGCCGATCGTCTGAATGGCTTATCCACCGCATGCACTCGACACCGAACGTAAGAGGCTCCGCAATCCGCGCAGCCTCCTCGGCAGCTTTCTGCCGAGGATTTCCGGAAGGCAAACGGCGCAGAAGTTGGGAAACAAGTATGCCGCCTTGCATCCACGTGGTCACCATTACCATCGCTCCGCGCTCCCGAGGTAGGACATGCGCGTTGCGAACTAGAGCAGTCAGCAGTGTGTGCGCTTCATCTGCTTCCATCCTGTCTGAAGCATCTCGTAGTTTGCCGATAAGCCGAGGCATCGCACGATGACTGCTAAAGTTTTCAAGAATCCGTTTCTGCTCGCTGGCATCGGCGCCTGCGAGATCGCAAAGCAGCGCTCGGATTGCCGAGTCGGGGACATCTCCGTCAGGCACGCCGTATGTGAAATATCGTTGGAAGTACTGTCCCGAGCATACCTTCTGCTTGTTGGCCCAAATGCGTTCCCACTCCGACCCGTAATTACTTCGTAACCGAGGGAACAGCGGTTCAAGAAGGCCCCTTCTGACTCGTTGTCGTTCCTGTTCGGTTGATCCAGGCATTCCCCTCTGAAGTAGGGTTTCAATCTGATCTGGCTGCTGCTGGCCGCCAAAAGCAGCGTAGGCGTTTTGTTGAGTCTCCTTAAGGAATACATCCGGATGGTTTCTGACCTCCACATAAAGCTTCGGGTAGAAAACTCGGATTCCTTCGACCAGCATCAGGTCAGCAGAATCGACCTCGCCTTTCAGCAGAGGTAGAACGAACGTAACGGCATTCGCGTATAGCTTTGCAAGGCGGGGGGTTGTTAGTCGTTGCTCCAGTCCGTCTACGAAGTGATGCGCGTAGGCATCGGCTTGCTCTTGTGTCAGTTCAATTCCAGCTTGATTCAATGCGCGCTGAACACCCTCGAACGCCAGTTGGCGCAAGGCAATCTCGTCCGCCGGAGGAAGATGCAATGGGACTTGGATGATCTTCTCGAGGAAGGCACGCCCAGCCTCCTGACCGCCCTCACCATATCTTTCGCCTAATGCAGCGGATACAACCGCATCGTCAAAGGCCAAGACATACGAGGTATGCCGAAAGCTGGCTGACAGCTTGACCAGCTTGAAGATGCCGTGGGTTTCCTGACGGTCAAGTCGATCGATGTCGTCAATTAGGATTGCAATGCGCTTCCCACTTTCGTCGAGAATCGACTCGAGGCGACGCTTTAACTCATCCAGCTCCACGGTGGAAAGCGAAGTTCCAATGCCTTTTGCCGCAGCGCCAGGACTCAACTGCACTAGGCCTCCCGCTACACTGACCGATGCCAGCGACAGCAAGTCGCCATACCGCTGTAGCGTTTGACCTACTTTCTCTTTCTTGGTGGGCAGAGACTTACCCAACGCTTCAGCCAGGGTGGCAAAAAAGCCACGCAACAACTGATCTTCTGACTGGAAGTGCCAAGGGTTGAATCTAATCGAGATGACATGACTGTGCGTCCCAAGCGCTTCGTCCATCATCTCAAGAACGGATGTCTTGCCATCGCCCCACGGGCCATAAAGGCCGATGACGATACTCGATGGATCGACCCGGCCTGCGATGGTGTCTGCAATGCGGCAAGCGAACGATGCTCTGTTGAATCTGTCCTCTGACCGATTCGTAATAGGCTGGTCGGAATTGTATTGGTGAGAGTCGCTCGGCGCAGCGGCCGGATCATCAGCAGGAGTACGGGGTACCACCGACTCCTTGGCTATCCTTGAAAGCAATTTCCGTAACCACCCCATGGCTTCTCGACCTCCTCCGTGCTTGACGATCCGGTATAAATACCCGTAAGCATAAACGGCCAAGTTTCTTCTGGCTTGTTTTTAACGCGGACGCCAAGTGCGTCATGGCATTGAAAATGGACCGGCGACTGGTATGTACTGACCACACGCCATGGTTCGTTCATCATCGCTTGTATACACGAGACAGTAGCCGTTCCGGTGCCGATGTACAAAGCAGGCAATAGCACTTCTGATCTTAGATGTAAAACTTGAACGGTAGCCGGGGCTCAGACGGAACAGGGGCGGCCGTGAGGATATCCCCGACGGCATCGGCAAACCGGATTGTCACTGGCTCTCGGTCGTTGAACAGGCACGTGTTGAAGTTGATTTTTGACAGGGAAAGCACGTCGGACATTACGGTCTCGATGTCGGCATCGCCACGGCGCACTGACACTTGCAAGGGATTGGGCGTCTCCGGTCCCATGTAGGTGTCCAGACGAGGCACGTAGCCCGAGGTCCAGAGAAAACCGGAGCGCGAGCCTGTAATGAGAGCTGTTCCACGGACGACCGGATAGGCACCTGGGCGAAAGAGCTTGAGCCGGTCCCAAGCGTCCGATATCTGAACCCCAACGATGTTTACGCGCCCCGTGGCGGCCTCGTTGAAGCCTGCCCATTCCTCATCACTGAACGATGCCTTGGCGTGGATGAACAACTCTGCCGGGTCAGCTTGGTGTTTGAGGCGGTATTCCCCGAGAACCATTTCGATGAGCCGGCGCGCAGAGTCGTGGTCCAGATGGAACTGCCTGCTATCTGGGTGAAACCACGGCCCTAGGGCGCCGCGAAACACGACGCCTTCCCCATCGGAAAGGAACATCTGGGCGGCGCAGCATGCGTAGCGCAGGTCGGACGATTCGGGCTGCTTCTTGTAGACAAGGCCGACATAGCAAACGCCGGGCCTCATTTCGCCCAGCTGCCACGGACGTCCGCCGCTCTTGTAGTAGGAGCCCGTGCAGAGCTTCCATGCAATGGTCGCGGGGTCTTCGACGCGCCGCTTCGGATCCCTGCCGTTCGCTTTAAGGAACTCGTTAGGGGTCAGGGTGGATTCGCGCACGATCTGCGTGACGATCTGGTGGTCTAGTAGCCTGGCTTTGAGTTGCCTGCGAAAATTCTTAGCATATTTGTAGACTTCAGCCTCTTGCTCGTCGAGACCGAAGAGGGTGGGCTGGACGGCGAGTTTCGCGGCCGACTTCTCGCTTATCCCGACGTGTCCCTTCACGCGTTCCCCAACGGCAACGGTCGAGTTTGGGCGGCCCAAGTCGAAGATGAAATCCGGAATCACCACATACCAGAATGAGGGCGGATCCTCCGAGCGCTTCTGGTCGGCGACCAGACGTTCCACGAAGATGTCTACGACGGACTTGATGGCCTCGTGACGGTTGTCGATACAAATTAGCCGGCGCAGTTCCTTCTCGTCGATGTCGGTAATGGTGCGAGAGGGCTTCTTCGACCACAGTGAATGGAATGCCTCACCGAACCCGGGGAACGGAACGTGCTGGGGCGCAGTCTCCTTGGACATTCGGCCGGGCTCCGGAACCTGGATGTATCCGGAGACGAGGTCGGCCCACACCCCAAAGCGGCGCAGCGAATCGGGCGTCCCGATGAAACCATAGCGGATATGGCGTGGGACGTCGCAGGCGTCCACTGGGCCGAAGAGATAGAGACCATCGCGGGGATATTCGGTCTTCTGGCCGAAACGGAACTCCAGCCTGGGTTCGACGACGTATATGAGCCGCGGTTTGGTCTTCATCCCACCGTACCGCCATCGGATAAGTCGGGGTAGTCGTCCCATTCATTCTCGTCGAAGTCTGGATCGTCTTCATCTGGCGGCTCATCACCGTCGTGTAGGACGCTCACGGGCGACATGAAACTCGCGGGGGGCACCGAAAGAAGAATGGAACGGCCATCGGCCACGGGAAGAGCCAGCTCGTCTTTCCCCTGGGAGAGCCACCAAAGGAATGCAAGCATCATGTCGCGCCAGCGCGCATTGCGCCACGATTTGGCGAAGGAGCGGCGCAATCGGTGCGCCTTCCGGGGGTCGCGCAGGGCGTCCATTCCGTTGTCGGAAAAGATCAGACTGGCCGAAATCCGCGCGTGCCTAACCGGGGAGGTCCTGATCTGCCCGCTCATGGCATAGTGCCAAAAGGTTCCCCGCTTCTCGGACTGCCCGACGATCTGACGCCGGCCCTTCTGGTGTTTCCAGTTGAATCGTATTTGGGACAGGGGGACGGTCTTGATATCGCCATACCACCAGCGCCGTCCAGAGGATCCCTCGGAAAAGCACAGGGCTCTGGCTTGAAGCAAAAACTCCAGCGCCTGGTTACCGAGGTCCGAAAAAATTCTGCGCGCCTCGTGCGCGGGGATGCCTAGTTCGGACCAGCCGTGTTCGAGGAAATGGCCCGTATCCATTTCGCCCGATTTCTTGCCGGGCAGGTCGGGACCAAGCATCCCTTGGGCGTCGGGTGCCGAGAAGGTCAGCACGCCAGTCCGGAAAGGAGTGGCGGGCCATGTATGGAGGATTCTGTTCTGGAACCGCTCCGACTGAAATCCCACCGGCGGCTCGCAATAAAAGATCTTCTGTGGGAGTCCCCGGAAAACCAGCCAATTCGAGGCTAGCCGTTCTTGCTTTTCGACGAGTCGGGTTGCCCCGACACGCTGAGCGCCGAGCCAAGCCTCGGCCGAACGGCCCGGTTCTTTGCGAAGGGTGGGAAACGTGCGGAGCAGTTCGGCCAGTTCGACGAAACCCGGCCCCCACCCGCCCGTGAAATCCACATACTGGGCTTGCGCGATGCGGAACGGCGACTCGTAGGGCTCAAGTCGGAGCGGGATGATGAACTCCCTGTCGCCAAGTTGCCGAGCAAGCCCCGAGGCCATCTCAATTTCGTTGCGCACACCCTGCTTGTCAAGACCGGACGGAGTGCAGACCACGAGAACTTTTGCAGCCCGGAGTCGTAACGCCTCCTCGAGTTCCCGAGACCAGTCCGAACCCCCGCGGAGGCGCATGACGTCGGCCCAGACCTCGTACCCAAGCGCCGTCAGTTTGGCTCCCAGCCAGCGAACGAAAGCATTGTCTTCCGGCGTGGAGTGCGAGATAAAGACGGCCGTTCTGTCGGAAGAAGTCGTCAAGTCAGTTGCACTGCAGTTGTCTTGAATAAGGCATCGAGCCTATTCGCGAAAGCTGCCGGTGAGATCATTGCCCATGCCAATATACTAACCGAACATCGGTGCAATGAAGAGATTCTGATGGAGTTGTATTATTCTAAAGAGCAAAGGGTATGGATGCTAGCCTACCAACCCAGATGGTGCTTGGCTTCGGTATCTCGGTGGCGCTGGTCGTCTTCTGAGTGGAGATACTTGCTGGTCGTCGAGATAGACTCGTGGCCGAGGTTGTCCCGGATATGGCGAAGGTCCATGTCGGTGCTGGCCATGCTCGATCCAGCCGTATGCCGGAGCCAGTGCGCAGATGCGTCCTCAAGGAGCGCGGCGAGACGATCGGACTCCGGACCGCGCCGGCGAATTCGCGCCGCGGCGCGTGCGAAGACCTCCTTCACGATCAAATGCACTGCGCTCCGCGTGAGGGGCCGCTGCTTGCCGCCGATCGGGAGGAGGAGGGGAGTTGGTTCTCCAGAAAGAGGGAAGGGCGTCAGTCGGTTTTCGCGGCGGTAGCGGGCCAGTTCAACCATCAGTTCATTGGTTGCTGGCACCAGTCGTGTCTTGTCGCCCTTGCCGGTCACTTCCAGCCACCAGCGCTCCTCGCCATCCTTGTCACGTCGGCAGAAGAACGCTCCCATCGTATTTCCGGTGACCTCGGAGATGCGCAGCCCACATATGTAAAGGAGCGAAAACAGCCACCGCACCCGAAAGAAGTGCTCGCGCTCCCGATCCGTTTCCCGCGGCATCGCCTCAATGGACGCCTTGACCTCCCGCCAAAGCTCTTCGTCCAGAAACCGGGTGATCCTTGGTTTGGCCTTGCGCTGGCGCTGCCGGGAGAGCGACAGCGGATTGCCTGCCAGATACCCGGCATTGACCAGCCACGAAAACAGCGTATTAAGGATCACAATCGCCTGACGCTGACTGGTGGGCGCCAGTGGGCCGGCAAATGGCCGCCAATCGGGTTCAAATCGCGACCACTTGCGGCCAGCTTTCATGATCCAGCGCTCGGCAGGTTGAGGATCACCGAGGAAGCGCTGATAGACCAGCAGGTCTTCGTGGGTCAATGAGGACAAGGGTTTTCCGAGTTCGATGACGGACCACAGGAGAAGGCGTTCGGCTTCCTTGCGGTAACTGGTAAATGTGGTCAGGGTATCGGCGAAGCGGGCGAGCCAAGCCTTGATGGCATCGATGTCGTTCTGCGCCGCGATCTGAGGGCGGCCGCCGACAGTTCGGTTGGCGCCGGCCTGGCCATCCAGTTCGCCGGGGAGCCGAACGAGTTCGATCGGCGCGATGGCGTGTATGCGAACCAATTCCGTCATTTTTCGAGCTCCCAGGTCAGGCCACCTTCAGAACAACACCGCCCCACCATTATTCGACAGTAGAGTCATAATGTCAAATGTTAGTCGTATTTAGTTAATATTTTAATGATATACGTTGTATTACTTTATTCCAACAGCTACCATTAATTCGTCGTCTACGGTTCGTGGAGCCAAGAAATGAATATCGATGCAAAGATTGAAGCCGACATCGCCCCTCTGCGAGAGCGAATCTCGGATACCCAGGAACTCTACCGGGAGGTCTGCGTAGTCCTCTTCTTCAGGCACGGCATCACGCCAACCGCCAACAAGCTGTACCAGTACGTTCGAAAGGGGAGCATGTCGGCGCCAGCTGAGGCCTTATCAAAATTCTGGGAAAACCTCCGGGAAAAGAGCCGCGTCAGAATCGAACACCCAGATCTGCCAGATCCCCTGAAAAGCGCTGCAGGCGATTTGGTAGCTACTTTATGGGGAAAGGCCCAAGGGGCCGCCGCAGAGACATTTTCTGCGCTACGATCCGACGCGAAAGCCTCGGTTCAGGAAGCCGAGGCGCGGCTGAGCAAGGCTGAAACGTCCAAGGATGCGGCTCACAATCACCTCCGTGAGGCGGTCGAAGAACTAGACACAGTCAAGGCCAAGGTAAGGGAACTCGAACAATCCCTTGCCGGCGAGATCGCTACGCGCATTGCCGCAGAAGCGCAACTCGGCAGCGCAAAGCAGGCCGCGGCTGAACACCAACAAGCAATGACTGATGCGCGGCGGGATTTCCGTTCAGAACTGGAAAAATTGCGGGAAGCCCTGAAAATCACGGAGGAGCGGCATGAGGCTGCCGAATCGAGAGCATTGCTCGAAATCGACCGGGAACGCACGATTGCCACCAAGCTTCAAAAGGAGTTGGATCTGGGAAGGATTGCCGCGACTGAGGGAGCCAGTCGGCATCGGGTCGAGGTACGAACCCTCCAGGACGAAATCGGTAACCAGAAGAAAACCATTGGCAACCTCGAGGGCGAACTTCGGGCAATCAGTGCCTCAAGGGATCAAATGGTCGTCGAATTGATCGGAGAGCGCACGTCAGTTCGTGAACTCTCGACCCTGTTGGCAACTGTTACTAAGGAATCCGAAGCCTGGCAGCAAAAAGCCATTGATGCCCACGGAGAGCTCGAAACCCTGCGCACGTCACGCATGAGGAAAACCAGAAAGAATGTCAAGCAACCGGAACTGCCTAAGACCGCCCAGAAAAGGAGCAAGGGTCAGTCTTCCTGAAAAAGGGCGGAAGTCGGCAACGACAGGCTTTCCGCGAGTCGATAGATATTGACCAGGGAAATGTTTCGCTGCCCACGCTCGACGCCGCCCAAGTAGCTGCGCGCCAAGCCGCTTTCCAGAGACAGCTGTTCCTGCGACCAACCTCGGACTTTACGGAGAGTGGTAACGCGTTTGCCAAAAACAATTCTGGGATCAGTCTTACGCACGTTTCGCCTAGGAAGATGTTTCGGCGAATGCTAGACATCCGATCACTATGAGGCCACGCTCAATGAGTGACAATTTGGTCTGCTGAGGGTAGTATTTGTCAATCCACCGAGGAGATAGATTTCTGCGAGTGACTACCCGAGCCAACCCATCCAGCGTCGCCAATCTTCAACGTCTACTTGCTCGACGCGAACATCAGGCATTTCTCGACGAGCTAATGCTCGCACTGGAGGATGCGGAGCTATCCCAACTGGACTATTTGGCGGCCCTAGGCGGAGAAGGCCTCTACGTCCTCCTTCACGCCGATAATGCTCCCGATCTTTTGGGTATCTATGCCAGTCTGTTGCTTTCTGGAAAAGTTCATGCGCCCGCAAACATGGTCCGGGTACTCAATCAGCGGATGCCATCGCCGGATCTCGTGGCGCTTGCAGATAGGCTGGGGCACATCGATGAAAACCCGACCGAAAGAGCGTCGCCAAATCCAGATAGACCGCACCCACTTGAGGGGCAGCCGCCAATCCAATTGAGACGGGTCATCCAGATTATCGATATGGGGTTTGGAACCTATTCCGCGTCCGATGCCTTAGGCCTCAAGCGGTCGGTTTTCCGCTCGGAGCAGGAAAGGACTTTTCTTCAGGCGCTTTCCTTGCGTTTTCCAGGACTCCACGCTTTTCCAAACTATCCGTTGGACCAACTCGCGGATTTCGACAAACTAGGTAATCTGCTGGACCCTGAAACTCTAGAGTATGGGAGGCGATGCCGGATCGACGCGGTTCTGGTTGTGCCAGGCGAAGGCGACCCTGTGGCGGCGTTCGAGCTTGACAGCCGACTTCACGACGAACCAGCTCAGGCGAGGCGAGATCGGCTACGCAATCGTCTGCTCCGTGTTATCCAGATTCCGTTCTTTAGATTGAGGGCGGAGCAGAATCTGTCTGTGGGTATTGATGAGTGGTACGCGCTTCTGACCAATGAGGTGGCCGACAAGATAGATTGCGGCCGCAGGATTAGGGTTCGAGCATCCCATCCGAGTCTGATTCCTATCTAACGGCGGTGGCTCAAGGACGAAACCAAACCATGCGTAGGTTCTTCCGGGCATGGACGCCGGGGGGTTGAGAAACGAGGCAGAGGCGTTTTGGAATAGCATGGAATCCTTTGGAATTGGAACTCTTACCGATTTGCTTTCACTTACGGGCAGTGTTCTTTCAACCGACGCGAACCTCAATTGCTTCAACGAATGACTCAGGACTCATGTGGCTCCTGGGGGCGGGTTACAAAATTACGGGGAAAATGGTTACATCTTTATGGAAATGAACGTAACGGGGCGCCGTGCATCACTTGTCGCGCCTTATTAGTAGACATAATGCCAATTATGCGAAGTACCAACTAGACAGCTTTGTTGGTTTGTAACCAAAATCACTCGACCGCCCCCTCTTTGCGCAAATATGCCGCAATTTCCTCGTGCCTTAGTTTTCGGGCCAAGGCGATCGCAGAAACGCCTTCGTAATCCACTAGATCCATGTCGGCATCGGCGTCAATCAATAGACGAACCAAAGCCGGATTGCCCAATTTGACCGCCAGCATCAACGATGTTTGGCCATTTGGCGCGCGGGCATCGAGCTTCGCGCCTTTGGCGACCAACAAAGCCGTCACCTCTTTGCTGCCGCCAAATACCGCGTAGTGCAAAGGCGTCCAGCCGGACGGGTTGATATCCGCCCCTTTATCGACCAGAACCCGTACCGCCTCAAGTTGGGCCTTCATTGCCGCAAGTTGCAAAGCCGTATCTCCGACCTGGTTGCGCCGATTGACGTTGGCGCGATTGGCCAACAGTGTCTTCAGCAACTGCAGGTGATTGTTCCTGGCGGCGATCATCAGCAATGTTGAACCGCTGCGGTCGGCCGTATTGACGTCCATTCCGCGCGTCAGCAGATTAAGCACTGTGGGTGTGTCTCCGCTGTTTGCCGCGGCGATGATATCGTCGTAGGCACCCGCCTGCGCAAAGCTCGTGACGCACGACAACATAAGTCCGATCAGTAGCTTACGCACGTTTCGCGTTCCCGAAAAGGCGAAAGAAGTTGTCAGTCGTAGCTCTCGCCAGATCCTCTGCAGTGATACCTCTCAATTTCGCGACTTCCTCGGCAACGTGGCGCACCAAGGCGGGATGATTCAGTTTTCCCCGGTATGGAACGGGGGCCAAATAGGGGGCATCGGTCTCGACGAGTATCCGTTCAAGCGGGACAATGCTGGCCACCTCCTTGATTTGCAGTGCATTCTTGAAAGTCACAATACCCGAAAACGAAATATGGAAGCCTAATCGTAGTGCGGATTGGGCAACCGCAAGGGTCTCGGTGAAACAATGGAACACCCCACCTATTTCGCCGGCATCCTCCTCCTCCAGGATTCTCAGCGTATCGGCAGCAGCCTCCCGTGTGTGGATGATCAAGGGTTTGCCGGTGCGGCGTGCAGCGCGAATATGTGTGCGAAAGCGCTCGCGTTGCCAGTCCAGATTGCCTTCCAGCCGGAAGTAATCCAGCCCGGTTTCGCCAATAGCGACGATTCTGGGGTGATCTGAGAGGTGAATCAGACGATCCTGGTCGGGCTCCTCCCCTTCCTGCGTGTCAGGATGAACACCCACCGCGGCATAAATATTGGAAAAGCGTTCCGTGAGCGCCATTACCCCCGGAAGCCGTTCCAGAGTAACTCCTGCAATCAACGCCCAGCCTACGTCATTGGCTTTCATGGCGTCCAGCAACTCGTCTTCCCGGCCCTGAAACTCGGGGAAATCTAGATGGCAGTGCGAATCAACCAGCAGGGCGCTCATCAGGCGGTTGGTCGCAGGGCACGCAAATAGTGAGCGGCCAGGTTTTCAAGAAAAAGCAATTGATTCAATGGATGGTTGGCGCTACGGCGAAACTGATTGATCTCGCGCCAGGCGCCGAGCAAGGCGACCGGGTTGAGGCTTTTCACCCCGTTCGGCCGCTGCCAGCCCCCATGGTAGCGAATCTCACCGGCGATGTTCTCCTGCGCCAGATCGAACAGCCAGCGTTGCACGCCTTCGACCAGGCCTTCCATTCGGAACGCCCCGTCGCCTTTGAGCAAACCATCCCAGCGCGCGGCAAGTGCGATCGGGTCGGCAGGTGGTGCTATCAGCGAATCCACCAGTGCCTCGATCGGCGCCAGCTGTTCCTGGTCTTTCCACTGTGCGACGCGCATGGGAGCCCCGCCGGCCAGGTTGAGATAGCGCGCAGCCTGCTTGTCCAGTCCGGCGTTGGCCAGCCACGCAGCCGCTGCTGCCGCGTCCGGAGTTCCAAAAGGAATCACCCGGCAGCGGCTACGTATGGTTGGCAATAACGACTTTGTTCTTGATGAAACTAATATAAAATAAACACTTGATGGTGGTTCTTCAAGTATTTTAAGAAGTGCGTTCGCTGCTGGCGCGTTCATCGACTCAGCCTCGGTGACAAGGACAACCCGGTTGCCGTTGCGATGGCTCCCGACGAAAACGAAGGCTTCGAGTTCGCGGACCTGATCGATACGGATGATGCTTGATCCGCGTTTCCTGGTCTTTTCGGTGGCAGCTTCTTCTGCATCGTCGTCCCCGTCCGGGGCAACGCGCCTGAAGTCGGGATGATTGCCAGCCTCCAGCCAATGACAGGCCTGGCATCGACCGCAAGCCGTCAGTTCAGGCGTAATCGACTCGCAAAGCAGGAGTGCGGCAAGTTGTTCGGAGAAGGCGGTCTTGCCGACGCCGGTCGGTCCGACCAGCAGAATGGCGTGAGGGAGTTTCTCGAGTCCTTGTCCGAGCAGTTGCTCCCTTATAACAGAGCTCCATCGCAATTGTTGTAAATCAAAGTGTTGCAATTATATTCTCAAGTTCTTCATTAATTATGACTGGCGTTTGTGTGGCGTCGATGAGACGCACCCGGCTGGAATTTTCTGCTGCTATTCGAAGATAGGCTGCCCGAACCCGCTCGAAAAATGCAGATTGCTCCTGTTCGAAGCGATCAGGGTTGAATGTTGCGGCATGGAGGCGTTGTTGGGCAATGGCGACCGGCGCATCGAAAATCAGGGTCAGATCCGGTTGCAGACCGCCCAGCACCCAATCGGCCAGTGCTTCGAGCTTCTTCCAGGGGAGACCTCGCCCTCCTCCCTGATAGGCAAACGAGGCATCAGCGAACCGATCACACACTACCCACTCGCCACGCGCCAACGCCGGTTCGATTACTTGTGCGATATGTTCGCGCCGGGCGGCGAACATGAGGAGTGCTTCGGTTTCCAGATGCATGGGTTCGGCCAGCAGCAGCGCACGAAGTTTTTCACCGAGAGGTGTCCCGCCCGGTTCGCGGGTGGCAACAACGGTATGTCCTTGGCCGCGCAAGTATTCCACCAGCCAAGCGTGCTGGGTGCTTTTTCCGGCACCGTCGATGCCTTCAAAGCTGATGAAGCGGCCACGAGCCATGCTAACGCTTCTGATATTTGGCGACGGCGATGTTGTGTTCGTCCAGCGATGTCGAAAACTCGCTTGATCCGTCCCCGCGAGCAACGAAATACAGCATGTCGCTCGGTGGCGGCTTTGCGGCTGCCTGCAACGAGGCCAGCCCCGGCATGGCAATTGGCGTCGGCGGCAAACCCGGACGCATGTAGGTATTCCACGGTGTGTCGGCCTGCAAATCGGTCTTGCGCAGATTGCCGTCAAAGCGATCGCCAAGGCCATAAATCACTGTCGGGTCGGTTTGCAGGGGCATTCCGCGCCGCAGTCGATTCACGAACACGGCTGCAACCTGCGGCCGATCAGCGGGAATACCGGTTTCCTTCTCCACGATCGACGCCAAGGTCAGCAATTCGTAGGGCGTTCTTACCGGCAGGGTGGTTTCCCGGCTTTCCCATACAGCCGCCAACCGCTGCTGCATTGCCCTATAGGCGCGGCGCATTACATCAAAATCGCTGCCGCCCTTGTTGAACAAATAGGTATCGGGAAAGAACAGACCTTCCGGATGGCCTTCCTTTGCGCCGAGGCCGCTAAGTACTTGCGTATCGCTCAGTTTCAACGAGTCATGGGCGAGATCGGGGTGCTCATTCATTGCGGCGCGAAACTGACGAAAAGTCTTTCCCTCGACCAGCACGAGTTCGCCCTGTGTTACATCGCCGCGCGTCAGTGTGTCGAGCAGCGCCAGTGCTGTCAATCCCTCTTCCACCTCATAGCTGCCGGCCTTGATCTTCGACGAGCGCCCCAGAGCTCGTCCCAGCAGTTCAAGTTGCCAGGCCGGAAGATCGATGCCGGCCGCCTCGATTACCTGTGCCGCAGTGCGCAGGCTGGCGCCAGCCGGTATCGAGAATACCGTCGGATCGGTGCGCATGGGCAGGTGGCGTACCGTGAACCAGCTGGCACCCGCAATCGCTGCGAGAAATGCGAGAATCAGTGCCAGCAGGATCAATTTGAAAGTGCGCATGAATGCTTGAATAGGGATCTAACTGGCGCAATCTGCACCGGTGGCACAATCATATCATTCCCAACCCCCAACCCGGATCTACCCGATGACTCAGGAATTGAAAGCTTTGCTTGCCGCCCATGGATTGCCAGCAGATGGCAGCAGCTTTGGCTCTGTCACTGATGAGCTTGTCGCGGCACGCGATGGAATGATCGTAGCGCCCTTGAGTGACTTGGGTTTGATCCGCGCCAACGGCGTCGACGCCGCGGATTTTTTGCACAATCTCCTGACCAACGATATCAAGGGCATTACGCCCGGTGGAGCGCGTTTTGCAGGCCTCTGCACGGCCAAGGGACGTTTGCTGGCAGTGTTTCTGATCTGGCGCGAAGGCGATGATTTTCTGCTGATGTTGCCGCACGCTATCCTGCCGGCGATTCTGAAGAAGCTCTCGATGTACGTGCTGCGCTCGAAGGTGAAACTGACTGATGCTACAGCCGAGCGGGCACTGATTGGTTATTCGATTCCAGCCGCCGTATCGCTAGCGCCGACTCTTGACGGGGCCGCAGCAGCACTGGTGCGATTCGGCGTCGCCGCCATCGAAGGCGGTCAGGCCATCAGGCTGGATGACACCCGCTGGTTGCTGGCGCTCGATGCAGCCACGGCAGGTTCCCGCTGGCAGCATTTGGCTCGCTCGGCCCGGCCGGTGGGTCTGGCGGCCTGGCAATGGCTGGAAATCAGGGCTGGACAACCACGCGTGGTCGAGGCTACTCAGGAGGCGTTTGTGCCGCAAATGCTGAACATGGAACTGCCGGCCGTGGCCGGCGTGAATTTCAGCAAGGGATGCTATCCGGGACAGGAAATCGTCGCCCGTACGCAGTATCTGGGCAAGATCAAGCGGCGCACCTATCGTGCCGCGCTCACCGCCGCCGTCGCTCCCGGCACCCAGGTCTATGCCCCGGAAACCGGCGATCAGCACTGTGGCGCAGTAGTCAGCGTGGCACCCTCACCGGCTGGCGGCTTTGAATGTCTGGTCTGCGTGCAAATCGGTGCCATGGAAGGCGGTGAAGTGCACGTCGGCGCTGTCGACGGCGAGCGGCTGGAGTTTCTGCCCCTGCCCTACGAGATTGCCTGAACGAAAAGATGTGCCTCATCCTCGTCGCCTGGCGAGTTCATCCCGCGTACCCGCTGGTGGTGGCGGCCAATCGCGACGAGTTCTTTGCTCGACCGACGGCGCCAGCCGTGTTCTGGAAAGACGCGCCACACGTGCTGGCCGGGCGCGATCTCGAAGCCGGCGGTACCTGGATGGGCGTCACCCGTGCCGGGCGTTTCGCGGCACTGACCAACTACCGCGATCCGGCGCAGAATCGCGACGGCGCCCCGTCGCGCGGCGCACTGGTGGCGGATTATTTGCTCGGAGATGAAGCGCCGCATGCCTACCTCGAACGCATAGCCGTTCGCGGCCGCCAGTGCAATGGCTACAACCTTTTGGTGGGCGACGGAGAAACGCTGTGGTGGTCGTCGAACATGGGCGGCGATTCCCGCGCGTTGGCGCCTGGTGTATACGGCGTATCCAATCATCTGCTCGACACGCCATGGCCAAAAGTCGGCGCCGGAAAAACGGCGCTGGCGCCGGCTCTTGAGCGCCTGCCAGATGATCAGGCGCTGTTCGAACTGCTTCAGGACGATGGGATACACCCCGACGAGCATCTGCCGCAAACCGGAGTTCCTCTGGACTGGGAGCGTCTGTTGTCATCGGCCTTCGTCAAATCGCCCGACTACGGCACGCGCGGTTCCACGGTGTTGTGCATGGGGCAGGACAACTCGGTCAGTTTCGACGAGCAGACCTGGCTGCCTGGCGCTCAGCGCGGTAGGCGCCTGCGCTATCGCTTCACCATGGTCCGGTGAGGAATGCCGGCTTCCATGAATTCCGGCCCTTCATCGACAAAGCCGAAGCGCCGGTAGAAGCCACTCGCCTGCGTCTGCGCGTGCAACGCCAGACGCCGCTGGTCCTGCCGCTCTGCTTCTTCCAGCAGTCGCTCCAGCAGCGCGCGACCGACGCCCCGGCCGCGCCAATCCGCCCTCACCGCCAGACGGCCAAGCTGACCATCGGGCAACAGGCGTCCGGTGCCGATGGCGCGGCCGTTTCCGTCGCGGGCGATCACATGACGACTAACCCGGTCGCGCTGGTCCACCTCGATGTTGCGCGGAACCTTCTGTTCATCGACAAACACCGCCTCGCGTACCAGGCGTGCCGACTCCCCGAGGTCTTCCCATGAACCGGCGGCGACGCTGAATTCGACAATATCCACCGGCGCATACAGCGGAACCATGTCGAAGAGTTCGATGATGTCGCCGTTGCGCATGCGCACGCAGCCGATCGAACCGGGCGTGCCCATCACAGCTGTGTCGGGAGAGCCATGCAAATATATGTAGCGGCGCATGGTATCCACTTCGCCGAGCCGGTTGTGCCCCGGTTCCTTGCCGGACAACCACAGGATGCGCGTCAGGATCCAGTCGCGATCGGGAAACTGTTCCGCGAGTTGCGGCGTCCACACTTCACCGGTCGGTCGACGCCGAACGAATACCGCATTCGCCGTCTCGCCAGCGCCGACTTTCGCCCGCACGATATGCCTGCCGCGCGGCGTGCAGAAGCTGCCGCTCTGCTCACCGGCGCCGTTCTTTGCGGTTGATACCGGGTAACGGCGCAGCAGTTTGCCGCGTCCGTCATGCAGTTCCAGGGTTTGTTGCGGCAGGCTGATTCGAATCTGCATGGACATATGTAATCAGGCTAGCAGTGTGCGTTGGCGACGCGCTGCAAAAAAACTCGACAGCAGACTGCCGCAGGGGTCGGCCAAGACGCCGCCAACCACGGATGTATGGTGATTGATGCTCGACTCGGCAAACAGGTCGATCACACTGCCGGCCGCGCCTGTCTTGGGATCGCGCGCGCCGAACACGACGCGATCGATGCGGGCATGCATGATCGCCCCGGCACACATGACGCAGGGTTCCAGCGTCACGTACAAGGTGCAGCCCGGCAGCCGGTAGTTCCCCATCCGCGTAGCGGCATCGCGCAATGCCATGACTTCGGCATGGGCGGTGGGATCGTGCCGGCCGATTGGCTGGTTGAAGCCGCGACCCACCACTTCCCCGTCCAGCACGATCAGCGCGCCCACCGGCACCTCGCCGGCGGCGCCTGCCTCGAGTGCCTGATCAAGCGCCAGCCCCATGAATCCACTATCGTCCATGGGGCTGATTATGGCATTGCCACTGTCTTGCACGGCATCCGTCGTGCCGATTGTCCTATGCGTTCTTGGTGACCGTGCCACCCGCCTCCAGCAACTGAGCCTGTGCCGCAGCCAGTCGCGCGATGGGCACGCGCGGCCCCGAACAGGAAACGTAGGTGAGCCCGATGCCGTGGCAAAAATGGATGGACGCCGGATGGCCGCCATGCTCGCCGCAGATGCCGACCTTCAAGTCCGGGCGCGTCTTGCGTCCTTCGGTCACCGCCAGTTTCATCAATTCGCCGACCCCCTTCTGGTCCAGCACCTCGAACGGATTGTCCTGAAGAATTCCGGTGTCGATATAAGCGGGCAGGAACTTGTTTTCGGCATCTTCACGACTGAAGGAGAACGTGGCCTGCGTCAGGTCGTTGGTGCCGAAGGAGAAGAATTCCGCATCTTCCGCCATGCGCCCTGCGCGCAAGCAGGCCCGCACCACTTCCAGCATGCTGCCGAACTTGATGCCGACCTTGATACCGTGGGTTAATTCCACCACCTTGTGCAGACTCTTCACATAGCTATGCACACGGCACAATTCTTCCACGGTCGCTACCTGTGGCACCATGATTTCGGGATGGACCTCGGTTCCCTCCTTGGCGCACAAGGCAGCGGCTTCCAGAATCGCCTGGATCTGCATCTTGTAGATTTCCGGGTAAGTGATGCCCAGACGCACGCCGCGATGGCCGAGCATGGGATTGACTTCCGACAGTGCGCGGACCTTCTTGAGGATCTTTTCCTTCTTGTGGATTGCGTCATCTTCAAGATGGCCGTCCTTGAAGTCTTTCATGCCCTGTGACAGTTTGGAGAGGCCGTCCGAATACTGCTGGTACAGGCGCGGGCTGAGCAGTTTCAGCGTTTCCGGCAGTTCTTCCATGGCCTTGATCGAGTCGCGCATATGGTGCAAATGGGCGATCTCCAGTTCCAGTTGTGCCGCCGTCGGCAGGAATTCGTGCATCGGCGGGTCAAGCAGTCGCACTGTCACCGGCAGGCCCTTCATGGCCTTGAAAATGCCCTTGAAGTCGGCACGCTGGATCGGCAGCAGGCGATCCAGCGCCGCCTGGCGTTCCTCGACGGTTTCGGCAAGGATCATCTCCTGCACGATAGGCAAGCGATCGGAACTGTTGAACATGCGTTCGGTGCGGCACAAGCCAATGCCCATGGCACCAAACTGCCGCCCCTTCGCCGCATCGTCCGGCGTATCGGCATTGGCCATCACCTTGAGCCGCGCCACGCCGTCAGCCCAGCCCAGCAGGGTTTCCATGTCCTCGGAAAACACCGCTTCGACCGTCGGCACTTCACCGGCGTAAACCATGCCGGTGCTGCCATCAATGGTGATTACGTCACCTTCATGCAAGGTGGTCTCTCCGATCACGGCGCGGCGCGCCGTATCGGAAATGACTATCGCATCGCAGCCGGAAACACAGGGTTTGCCCATGCCGCGGGCGACAACGGCGGCATGCGAGGTCTTGCCGCCGCGACTGGTCAGAATGCCTTGCGCCTGGAAAAAACCGTGGATGTCTTCCGGTTTGGTTTCCTCGCGCACCAGAATGATTCGTTCGCCGGCGCGGCCGCGTTCTTCCGCGGTGTCGGCGTCGAATACGATCTTGCCCGAGGCAGCCCCCGGGGAAGCAGGCAGGCCGGTAGCCAGTGGCTTCCCTTTGAAATCAGCCGCGAGTTGGGGCGCCAGCATTTGTTCCAGCAGCATCGGATCAATCCGCATCAGTGCCTTCTCGCGGGTGATCAGGCCTTCCCTGTGCATTTCGACCGAGGTGCGCAGCATCGCCCGCGCGTTCATCTTGCCGTTACGTGTTTGCAGGCAGTAGAGTTGGCCCTTCTCGATGGTGAATTCGAAATCCTGCACTTCCGCGTAGTGCGATTCGAGTCGCGCGTGCAATTCCTGCAACTGCCGGTAGATTTCCGGCATTTCCTGTTCCATCTCGGCGATCGGCTTGGGCGTGCGAATGCCGGCCACCACATCTTCACCCTGGGCATTCACCAGGTATTCGCCATAAATGAGGTTTTCGCCGGTGCCGGGGTTGCGCGTGAAGCCGACGCCGGTGCCGGAATCAGCACCCATGTTGCCAAACACCATGGTGACGATATTCACGGCGGTACCGCTGGCCATTTCCTTGGTGATCTTGAACTGCCTGCGATAATCGACGGCGCGCTTGCCGTTCCATGAGCGGAATACCGCGCCAATGGCGATCTCCAGTTGCTGGAAGGGATCTTCCGGGAAGGGCTTGCCGGTATGCCGACTGACGATGGCGAGAAACTCGGTGGCGAGTTCGGCCAGGTGGTCGGCCTGGAGATCAACGTCCGTGCTGGCGTTGTAACGGTCCTTGATCAGCGCCATCGCCTTGTCGAAGTGCTCGTCGGCTATGCCCAGCGCGATCTTGCCGAATAGCTGAATGAAGCGACGCCAGGCGTCGTAACCAAAACGCGGGTTACCGGTCAGGGCTATCAGGCCCTTGAGCGTGGTCTGGTTTAGGCCGAGGTTGAGAATCGTGTCCATCATTCCAGGCATCGACATGGCCGAACCGGAACGGACCGAAACGAGCAAGGGATTGTCGGCGCCACCAAAGGTTTTCCCAGTCTTCTTTTCCAGCGCCTTTATGTGCGCCAGTGTCTCGTCCATGGCACCGTCGGGCAATCGATCCTTCTCCAGGAAGGCGAGGCACGCGTCGGTGGTGATTACGAAGCCAGGCGGTACATTCAAGCCAATCTGCGTCATCTCGCACAAGTTGGCGCCCTTGCCGCCGAGCAGCATCTTGTTCTTGCCATCGCCGTCCCCGAAAGCAAATACCCATTGCCGTTTCATCACTACTTCTCCTTGTTGTCGTGCCATCAGATTGTCGCTATGCACAAATAGCGTTACTTTATCGTTTCCAGGGGGAAAGTTGCACAAAATCATGCGATAAAAATCCACTTTTCTCTCAAAAAGGGAATTCCATCCCGGCTCAAAATGCGGTAGATTGTGCCGGGTTCGTCGAACGTTCTTGTACTCGCATATTGTCCGTGACTCGTGGCTTGCTTGCCACGCTTCTGCAGCAGCGGTTTCTAACCAAAGATCGATATGGACATCGTCAGACAAAAACAACTCAGGGAATGGACTTTGCTGGGCCTGGTCGGAGTGATGGCTCTGATCGCCAATCTGCCCGGTAAAGTGCTCAGCAGCATGGGGGTAGACGTTGGTCTGCTGATGGCCATATTGGGCCTGATGGTGGTCTTTGCCCTGTTTCTCTATTTGCGGTTTTTTTTCTTTCTGCTGTATGCCCTGTTGGCTGTCGGGGCCAATCTGCCGGAAAAATGGGCCGGCGCACTGGGCATTTCCCAGGGGCCTTTGCTGGCAGCTCTGATTGCCATGGTCGTACTCTCAGTGTTCAACTATCGCGCCAAAGTGCTGCCTTCAGGGCTCGAGGCAAAAAAACGCATCCAAAATCCCGAAGCGACGCAAGTACTGCTCAACGCGATCGAGCGCGGTAATCTGCCGTATGTCAAGACTGTGCTGACGATGGATTTTGATCTCGACACGATCGATGGCAATGGCATGACGCCGTTGATGCATGCGGCTCAGCGTGGTGAGTTCAAGATCGTCCAGAGATTGATCAAGCGCGGTGCGTCATCGTTGCTTGTTGGTCCGTCCGGAAAGGCATCGGACGTAGCGCTGCAGAACAACTTTCCGGCAGTTAACGAATTTCTCAAGAAGGTAGAAGACGTGCAGGCCGCGGAGGCCGTCCGGCAGGCTGCCAAGGCCCCGTCCGGGACTGCTTCAGTAGCCGTAGCCTAGTCCTGCAGCCGATCCGGTCGGTGATCGGTCATTCCCACTCGATGGTTGCGGGTGGCTTGCCTGAAATGTCGTAAACCACGCGGTTGATGCCGCGTACTTCGTTGATTATGCGGTTGGAGACCCGACCCAGCAATTCATGGGGGAGTTCCGCCCACTTGGCCGTCATGAAGTCGGAAGTCTGCACCGCGCGCAAGGCCACCACGTATTCGTAAGTGCGCCCGTCGCCCATGACGCCGACGCTCTTCACCGGCAGGAATACGGCGAAAGCCTGACTGGTCTTGTCGTACCAGTCGGCAGCGCGCAGTTCGTCGATGAATATCGCGTCGGCGCGGCGCAGCAGTTCGGCGAACTCCTGTTTCACTTCGCCGAGGATACGTACCCCGAGGCCGGGGCCGGGGAAGGGATGTCGATAGACCATTTCGTGCGGCAGGCCCAGCGCCACACCGAATTCCCGTACTTCGTCCTTGAACAGCTCGCGCAGGGGCTCCAGCAGCTTCAGCTTCAGCGTATCAGGCAGGCCGCCGACGTTGTGGTGGCTCTTGATGGCGTGTGCCTTCTTGGTTTTCGCCCCGGCGGATTCGATTACATCGGGGTAGATCGTGCCCTGGGCGAGCCACTTTGCATTTGGCAGTTTCTGGGCTTCGACCTGAAACACCTCGACAAACTCGCGGCCGATGAGCTTGCGCTTCTGTTCCGGATCGGCAACGCCTTTCAGGTGTCCCATGAACTGGTTCACCGCGTCGACATGGATCACCTTGACGCCCAGATTGCGGGCGAAGGTATCCATTACCTGCGTCCCTTCGTTGAGCCGCAGCAGGCCGTTATCGACGAATACGCAGGTTAGCTGATCGCCGATGGCGCGATGCAGAAGGGCCGCAACCACGGATGAATCGACCCCGCCGGAAAGGCCGAGAATCACTTCTTCTGCGCCGACCTGTGCGCGCACCTTCGCTATTGCTTCCTCGACATAGTTGGGCATGTTCCAGTCGCCGCGGCAGCCACAGATGTCGCGCACGAAGCGGGCATAGATCTCACGCCCTTTCAGGGTGTGGGTGACTTCCGGATGGAACTGGACAGCATAGAACCCGCGCGCCTCGTCGGCCATCGCGGCGATTGGCGTGGATGCATTGCCGCCGATGATCTTGAAGCCCGGTGGCAGTTGGGTCACCTTGTCGCCGTGGCTCATCCAGACTTCGAGCAGGCCATGGCCTTCCTCGTTGGTGCGATCCTGAATGCCGTCGAAGAGTTTTGAATGGCCTCGCGCGCGCATCTCCGCGTAGCCGAATTCACGCTTGTGGCTGCTTTCGACTTTGCCACCGAGTTGCGCGGCCATGGTTTGCATGCCATAGCAAACACCGAGTACCGGCACGCCGAGCTCGAACACAATCTGCGGCGCCTTCCATTCCTCGGCCTCATAGACCGAGTTGGGCCCGCCGGAGAGGATGATGCCCTGCGGATTGAAATCGCGGATGAAGTCTTCCGAGACATCGAAGGGATGCAGCTCGCAATACACCTGTTGTTCGCGCACGCGCCGCGCAATCAATTGTGCAACCTGTGAACCGAAGTCGAGGATCAGGATTTTTTGGTGGGCCATGGTCTGGTCTCGCAAGTAAAAAGGGCGGCCGCAGCCGCCCCACTGGTTCGGTGACTTGTCAGTCGATATGATAGTTCGGCGCTTCCTTGGTGATCTGCACATCATGTACATGCGATTCACGGATGCCGGCTGAAGTGATTTCGACAAATTCCGCTTTGGCTCGCATGTCGTCTATCGTGGCGCAGCCGACGTAGCCCATGGAAGAGCGCAAGCCTCCCATCAGTTGATGGATGACGGCGATCACCGGACCTTTGTAGGGTACGCGCCCTTCGATGCCTTCCGGTACCAGCTTTTCCACATTCGCGTCGGAATCCTGGAAGTAGCGATCCGCCGCGCCATCCTTCATGGCACCCAGACTGCCCATGCCGCGATAGGCTTTGTATGACCGTCCCTGATACAGCACGGTTTCGCCCGGTGCTTCCTCGGTCCCCGCGAACAGGCCTCCCAGCATCACTGAATTGGCTCCTGCCGCAATGGCCTTGGAGATGTCTCCGGAAAAGCGAATGCCGCCATCAGCGATCAGTGGGATGCCGCTCGCAGCCAGTGCGTTGGCAACCATTTCGACCGCTGTAATCTGCGGTACGCCAACGCCCGCGACAATACGGGTGGTGCAGATCGAGCCGGGGCCGATGCCCACCTTGACGCCGTCGGCACCGTGGTCAATCAGCGCCTTCGCCGCACTTGCCGTGGCGATGTTGCCGCCGATCACCTCCACCCGCGGAAAATTCCTCTTGACCCACTGCACGCGCTGCAGAACGCCTTCGGAATGGCCGTGGGCGGTATCGACCACAATCACATCGACGCCGGCTTCGGCCAGCAGTTCGGCGCGTTCCTCGGTACCTTCACCGACGCCAATCGCGGCACCGACACGCAAATGACCCTGCTCGTCCTTGCAGGCAAATGGATGTTCGCTGGACTTGAGAATGTCCTTGACGGTCACCAGGCCGCGTAGCTGGAAGTCGGCATTGACGACCAATACCCGCTCCAGGCGATGCTTGTGCATCAGTTCCTTGGCTTCCTCGGGCGAGCTTCCCTCCATGACGGTGATCAGCCGCTCGCGCGGCGTCATGATGGCGCGTACCGCCTGATCGAGGTTGGTCTCGAAACGCGTGTCACGATTGGTGACGATGCCGACCACGACGCCGTTATCCACCACCGGCAGGCCTGAAATGCGGTGGCTGCGCGTTAGCGCCAGCACCTCGCGCACCGTCATCGTTGGCGGAATAGTGATCGGATCCTTCAGCACACCGGATTCGAAACGCTTGACCTTGGCTACTTCGGCCGCCTGGACCTTGGGCGTCAGGTTCTTGTGCACAATGCCGATGCCGCCCTCTTGCGCCAGGGCTATCGCCAGGCGCGCTTCCGTCACCGTGTCCATCGCGGCGGAAAGCAGCGGCAGGTTCAGATGAATCTTGCGGGTAAGGCGGGTGGCGAGGCTGACGTCACGAGGGAGAATCGCCGAATGGGCGGGAACCAGGAGGACGTCGTCAAACGTCAGCGCCTTCTGGAGCAATCGCATAATTGTTTTCCTTGTGTGGTTCCGAAACGCAGTTTCCAGTGAAGGCTAACGCTGGCATTTCCAGCGTTAAGCGTAGCGGCCGAAACTAAAAACGCATTATACGCGAGACGGAATCATCGTTTGGATGCGCTCCGCCGGAGTCCGACCGCGCCGCTGATGTGTCAAGGTGCTATTCGCTCTCGCCTTCGCCTTTTTTTGTTGCTTTTCCCTCGGCCGCACGCTGTTTGCGCATTTCCTTGGAATCAGCGATGAGCGGACGGTAGATTTCGACCCGGTCACGATCTCGCAAAACGGTATCAGGCTTGGCCAGTTTGGCGTAGATGCCGAGCTTGTTCGCGGCCAAGTCTATATCCGGATGCTTGCCCAGCAGGCCAGAGGCTTCGATTGCCTGCGCCACCGTGCTGCCCGCCGGCAAGCTGATGCTGGCGACTTCCTGACGCTCCGGCCTGGCGTAGACAACTTCAACGTGAATGGTTTCAGCCATAGACTTTCTGTGCCCTTCTGACAAAGGATTCGACGAAGGTATCGGCGATGTGATTGAACACCGGACCGAGTACTTTTTCCAGCAGTTGGCTGGAAAATTCGTAATGGAGCCGGAATTCTACCTTGCAAGCCGTCTCGCCCAGAGGGGTAAAGCGCCATCGGCCGTCCATGTGGGTAAACGGACCGTCGGTCAGCCTGATTTCCATCAGGTGCGGCTCTTCCTTGGTATTCTCGGTCGAGAACTGCGATTTGATGCCGTGGTAACTGATGCGCAGCGTCGCAGCGGTGCGCGACGCCGTGCGCTCGTGCAATTCCACTCCACCGCACCATGGCAAGAACTGGGGGTAGTCCTCGACACGATCCACCAGGCCGAACATCTGCTGCGGCGTGCGTTCGATCAGTACGGATTTTTCGACCAGAGCCATGGCAAAGGCGGGTAGCCGGGGTGCAGTAGAATGCCGCATTTTATCGCGCAAGCCATGAGCATCGCCGACAACAAGAAGGCATTCCACGATTACTTCATCGAAGAGCGTTACGAGGCCGGTCTGGTGCTCGAAGGCTGGGAAGTGAAGGCGATTCGTGCCGGGCGCGCGCAGATCAAGGAAGCCTATGTGGTGCTGAAACGGGGCGAGGTATTCCTCATCGGCGCCCACATTACAGCGCTGCTTTCGGCCTCGACCCACGTCAATCCCGACCCGGTACGCACACGCAAACTGCTGCTGAACGCAGCGGAAATCAGCAAACTGATCGGCAAGGTGGAGCGCGCCGGCTACACGCTGGTACCGCTCGATCTGCACTACAGCAAGGGGCGCGTCAAGCTCTCGATCGGACTGGCCAAAGGCAAGAAGCAGCACGACAAGCGCGACGCCGAGAAGGATCGCGACTGGGTGCGTGAGAAGGCTCGCGTAATGCGCGACAAGCGCGGCTGAACCTGATCGCTACCCGTCAATGACACCCACTACCCTGCTCTGGCTGGTGACCGGCTGCCTGATGCTGCAGCCACTGTCGACCGACCTCTACCTTGCTTCCTTGCCAGGCATGGCCACTGACTTCGCCGTCAGCCCGGCGGCGGTGCAGGCAACGCTGTCCCTGTTCGTCTTTGGCTTCGGCTCGGCGCAGCTCATCAGCGGCCCGCTGTCTGACCGCTTCGGCAGGCGACCCGTACTGATGGGTGGCCTGTCGGTCTATCTGCTTGCGAGCTTCGCCTGCGCCCTTGCGCCGGCGCTTGACTGGCTCATTGTCGTCCGCTTCGTCCAGGCCATTGGCTGCTGCACCGCCGTCGTCGTGGCGCGAGCCATCATCCGCGACGCCTACTCTCCTGCGGAAGGCGCTCGCGTACTGGCCAAAGCGAGTTCCCTGCTGGCACTGGCGCCGATACTCGGGCCGATACTCGGCGGCTACCTGCAGGTAGTGTTCGGCTGGCGGGCAGCCTTCGTCGCCTTGGCTCTGGCGGGACTGACGGTCTGGGTTGCCGCCTTGCGCTTCCTCAAAGAATCCAACAGTCAGCCCAACTTGCATGCCATGCGTCTGAGCAGCCTCGTCCGCACCTATGGCGACGTGTTGCGCAGCCCGGCTTTCTGGGCCTACGCCTTGCCCGGCTCAATTTCCTATGCGTCGATCTTCGTCTTCATTTCCGGCACGCCCTTCGTCCTGATCCGTGTTCTCGGCGTACCTACCCAGTATTACGGCTACCTGTTCGCCATCGGCGTCTGCGGCTATCTGGGCGGCACCCTGATATGTCGTCGCCTGATTGGCAAGATCGGTGTCGAACGCGTTCTGGCGCGGGGCACCACAGTAGGTTTGTTTGGCGGGCTGGGCTTCCTGCTGCTGGTTCTGGCCGGCGTCAGCCACTGGACACTGGTGGTCGCCGCACAATTCGTCGTGATGACGGCGCACGGCATCAACTTCCCGTGCACCCAGTCGGGTTCGCTGGCGCCGTTTCCGGACAAAGCCGGTGCCGCAGCCGGATTGTTCGGCTGCCTCGTCATGTACGCGGCACTCGCTGCCGGCACACTGGTGGGCGGCAGCCACGATGGCACGCTGGTGCCGCTGGCATCGATCAGCGCCGCAGTGGGCGTCATCCTCTTCGCCTCGGCGCGGCTCCTGGCACGCTACGGCAAGACGTCATAGCTGGGGGCGCCGTGTCGCCAGCGCCGACTTCTGCGTTCAGTAGTCGAAGCGGGTTTGCAGGTCGCCGAGATTCAGCTCGCGGAGTATCTGGGTCAAGCGCTCGCGGGCGTTGCCGCGCGGAGTACTGCCGCGACGCGCAATGATCAGTTCGTTCTTCATCGAATGCTCCCAGCCCACCAGTTCGGTCACCGTCAGTTGATAACCATGCGCTTCCAGCAGCAGGCAGCGCAGCACATTGGTGATCTGGCTGCCGAATTCGCGGGTATGGAGCGGATGGCGCCAGATTTCCGCCAGCGGCGTGTGCGCCAATGACTGGTTCTTGCGCCGGCGCAGAACCGCGGCTACTTCTGCCTGGCAACAGGGCGCGAGGACGATGAATTGCACCTGACGGTCCAGCGCAAACTTGATGGCGTCATCGGTGGCGGTATCGCAGGCGTGCAGCGCGGTGACGATGTCGACGCGCTGAGGCAATTGCGGCGACGCGGTGGAGTCCTCCACCGACAGATTGAGGAAGGACATGCGCGCAAAGCCCAGCCGTTGCGCGAGTTCGCTGGATTTCTCGACCAGATCGGCGCGACTCTCGATACCGTAGACATGGCCGTGGTCACTGGGCTTGAGGAACAGGTCGTAGAGGATGAAGCCGAGATAGGATTTTCCGGCGCCATGATCGACCAGCACCAAATCACCGCGTTGATCGATCACCTCGGCCAGCAGCGGCTCGATGAACTGGTAGAGGTGATAGACCTGCTTCAGCTTGCGCCGGCTGTCCTGGTTGAGCTTGCCATCGCGGGTCAGGATATGCAGTTCCTTGAGCAGTTCGACCGATTGCTCCGGCCTGATCTCGGGAATGCTGCTCACGAACCGAAGTTCAATCTTCTGCCGGCAAACGGATGATGTGCTGGCCGGACTTTTCGTCGCGCTCCAGAATCAGCAGCTTGTGCCTTTTTGCGTCCTCCAGCAATTCGCCGAAGGATCGGTAGCCATAGTAGGACTCGCTGAACCCGGGCTTGCGCCGCTTGAGCGTCTGCTTGATCATGGAACCCCATATCTTTTCGTCTTCGCCTCGCTCGGCAACCAGCGCCTCGACGGTTTCGACGACCAGATCGATCGCCTCCTGCCGCTTGGGATCTTCGGCCTTTTCATCGACCTTCGGCGCTGCCGCCTTTGCAGAGCTGGCGGCGGGTTTGGCGGGTGCTTTCCTTTCGCTGCGCTGCTTCTTGGCGGGAAGTTCCCGCACCAGATCGTCGTAGAAAATGAATTCGTCGCAGTTGGCGGCGAGCAGGTCGGAGGTGGCCGCCTTGACGCCGACTCCAATCACGCGCTTGTTGTTCTCGCGCAGCTTGGACACCAGGGGCGAGAAATCCGAGTCGCCACTGATGATGACAAAGGTATCGACATGCGACTTGGTATAGCAGAGGTCCAGCGCGTCGACCACCATGCGGATGTCGGCGGAGTTCTTTCCCGACTGTCGCACATGGGGAATCTCGATCAGCTCGAACGAAGCCTCGTGCATCGGCGCCTTGAATTCCTTGTAGCGCGCCCAGTCGCAGTAGGCCTTCTTGACCACGATGCTGCCCTTGAGCAGCAGTCGTTCGAGGACCTTGTTGATGTCGAACTGGGCGTACTTGGCGTCGCGCACGCCGAGGGCGACGTTCTCGAAGTCGCAGAACAGCGCCATGCTGGTGATTTCAGGATTGCCGGCCATGTGGGTGTCAGTGCAAGGATGATGGGAAACGCAAGTGTCTCATGGACCGATGGTTGCGGACAGATGGAAGATCGTACACGACACATCATCGCAATCCGGTCGCAATCGCGTCGCAACCGGGCATAATGCCGCCTCCCAACTTCCAGCTGCCACGCTAGCCAATGTCCGCGCCTCTCGAAACCCTGCGTCGCACCTTCGGCTATCCGTCGTTCAAGGGACCGCAGGCGGAGATCATCGACCACATGGTCAGCGGTGGCGACGCGCTGGTGCTGATGCCTACCGGTGGCGGAAAATCGCTGTGTTACCAGATTCCCGCCATGCTCCGGAGCGGTGTTGGCGTGGTCGTCTCGCCCTTGATCGCGCTGATGCAGGATCAGGTCGATGCCCTGCTGCAGGTCGGCGTGCGGGCGGCCTTTCTCAACTCATCGCAGGACTACGTGACAGCATCGGAGACCGAGCGGCGCCTGCGCATGGACGAGCTTGACTTGATCTACGTCGCGCCGGAACGCTTGCTGACCGAACGGTTTCTTGGTGTGATGGACTATCTTGCCGAGCGGAACCGCCTCGCCTTGTTTGCCATTGACGAAGCCCATTGCGTCTCGCAATGGGGTCACGATTTCCGCCCGGAGTACATCCAGCTCTCGGCACTGCATGAACGCTATCCGAAGGTACCCCGCATCGCCCTGACCGCCACGGCCGACCAGCTGACACGGCAGGAAATCACTATCCGACTTGGACTCGATACGGCCCGCGTGTTCATTTCCAGTTTTGATCGGCCCAACATCCGCTATACGGTGGTCGAACGCGACAATCCACGCCGTCAACTGCTCGACTTTCTTGCCGGGCAACGTGGCGCGGCCGGGATCGTGTATTGCCTGTCGCGCAAGAAAGTGGATGAAACCGCTGCCTGGTTGAATGGCCAAGGCATTGTCGCCCTCCCCTACCACGCCGGGCTCGATGCGGCCACGCGACTTGACCATCAGCAAAAATTCCTGCGCGAAGACGGCATCGTCATGGTGGCCACCATTGCCTTCGGCATGGGCATCGACAAACCGGATGTGCGCTTCGTCGCCCACCTCGATCTGCCCAAGAGCCTTGAAGCCTACTACCAGGAAACCGGCCGCGCCGGGCGCGACGGCGAACCGGCCGAGGCCTGGATGACCTATGGCCTCAATGACGTGGTGATCCATCGCCTGCGCATCGACGAATCGACAGCAGGTGACGAACAAAAACGTGTCGAGCGCAGCAAGCTCGACGCCCTGCTGGCATGGTGCGAAACGGCCAATTGCCGGCGCGTACTGCTGCTCAAGTACTTCAGTGAAGAGGCCGCAGCCTGCGGCAACTGCGACACCTGCCTCGATCCGCCGCAACTATGGGATGGCACTGTGGCCGCGCAAAAAGCCATGTCGGCGGTCTTGCGCACCGGGCAGCGTTTTGGCGCAGGTCATTTGATCGACATCCTGCGCGGCAAGGCCACCGAAAAAGTGCGGCAGTTCGGTCACGCCAATCTGCCTACCTTCGGTGCCGGCGCTGATCTCGATGACGCCGGCTGGCGCTCGGTGTTCCGCCAACTGCTGGCCGCCGGTCTGCTGCATGCTGACGCGCAGGCCTTCGGCGGGCTGCGCCTGACCGACGCGGCGCGACCGGTGCTGAAAGGCGAAGCAACGCTATCGCTGCGCCAGCAGGCAAAGCGCGTCGTCGGCAAAAAGTCGGCTCCGGCGGGACGGCGATCCGATGCCGCGACTCCACTGGCAGCCACCGATGCACCGCTGTTCGAAGCCCTGCGCGCCTGGCGTGCCGATCTGGCGCGCGAACAGGGCGTGCCTGCCTTCGTCATATTGCACGACAAGACTCTGCGCGAACTCGCGGTGCGACGTCCGGCAAGCCTGTCCGGCTTGCTCGGCGTGCCCGGTATCGGCCAGACCAAGGCAGAACGCTATGGAGAAGCCCTGCTGCGCTTAATGGCTTGAGTCGGAGAGAATTTTCCGTTGCGACGGCAACAGAACCGGCTTTCGACAGGCGATAATGGCTGGCTGCCAAACAATGGAAAAGTTTGCAATGAAGCGCGTCGACGATTTTCGCCTGCGGTTGGGCAAGCAGGAACTGGTACCGATCATGGTCGGTGGCATGGGCGTCGACATCTCGACCGCCGAACTTGCCCTGGAAGCGGCCCGTCTCGGCGGCATCGGTCACATTTCTGATGCCATGGTGCCGACGGTTTCCGACCGCCGCTTCAACACCAAGTACGTCAAGAACAAACTCCGGCAATACAAGTTCAATGTTGCCAATTCGGACAAGGCGGTAGTGAAGTTCGATCTCGGCTTGCTCGCGGAAGCGACCGCGCTGCACGTCGGGCGCACCATGGAGGCCAAGCGCGGCGATGGGCTGATCTTCATCAACTGCATGGAAAAGCTGACCATGAACGCGCCAAGGGACACCCTGCGCGCTCGTCTCAAGGCGGCGCTGGACCACGGCATCGACGGCGTCACGCTGGCGGCGGGACTTCATCTCGGGTCGTTTGCGCTGATCGAGGATCATCCGCGTTTTCGCGACGTCAAACTGGGCATCATCGTGTCGTCCCTGCGCGCCCTGCAGCTGTTCCTGAAGAAGAGTGCACGCACCGGGCGCCTGCCCGACTATGTCGTGATCGAAGGCCCGCTCGCCGGCGGGCATCTGGGTTTCGGCATGGATTGGGCCGCGTACGATCTGGCCAAAATCGTCATCGAAATCCGTGACTGGATGAAGGCCGAACACCTGGACATTCCATTGATTCCTGCCGGCGGCATTTTCACCGGTTCGGATGCCGTCGCCTTCATGGAAATGGGGGCCGCCGCGGTGCAGGTTGCCACCCGTTTCACCGCGGCCCGCGAATGCGGCCTGCCGGAAGACGTGCAGCAGGAATATTTCAAGGCTGGCGAGACCGACATCGAGGTCAACACCATTTCACCCACCGGCTATCCGATGCGCATGCTGAAGAACAGTCCGGGGATCGGCGACGGCATCCGGCCAAACTGCGAGGCCTATGGTTACCTGCTCGATTCCTCGGGAAACTGCCAATACATAGAAGCCTACAACAGGGAAGTGGCGCTGCATCCTGAGGCAAAGAAAATCCATGTCACGGACAAGACCTGTCTGTGCACCCACATGCGCAACTTCGAGATCTGGACCTGCGGTCACTACACCTACCGGCTGAAGGACACCACCCGTCGCAACGCCGACGGCAGTTACCAACTGCTGTCGGCGGAGCACATATTCCGCGACTATCAGTTCAGCACCGACAACAAGATTACCCTGCCTGATTAGGCCGGAAATACGCCTGTCGAAAGATAGCGGTCGCCGCGGTCGCAGACAATGGTGACGATTACCGCGTTCTCCACCTGACCGGCGATGCGCAAAGCCACGGCCAGCGCACCGCCGGAGGAAATCCCGGCGAAGATGCCTTCCGCGCGCGCGAGACTCCGCGCCATTTCCTCGGCCTGCGCCTGGCTCACGTTTTCTACCTGATCCACGCGGGAAGCTTCGAAGATTTTTGGCAGATAGGCTTCCGGCCACTTGCGTATGCCTGGAATTTGCGAGCCTTCGTCCGGTTGGCAACCGATGATGCGGATCGCCGGATTCTGCTCCTTGAAATAGCGCGAGCAGCCCATGATGGTGCCCGTGGTGCCCATGCTGGAAACGAAATGCGTGATGCGGCCGCCGGTGTCGCGCCAGATCTCCGGACCGGTGCCTTCGTAGTGCGCCAGGGGATTGTCCGGATTGGCGAACTGATCGAGCACAATGCCCTTGCCATCCCTGACCATCTGCTCGCTCAGGTCCCGCGCCGCTTCCATGCCTCCCGCCTTGGGGGTCAACACCAGTTCGGCGCCAAAGGCGCGCATGGTCTGGCAGCGTTCTACGCTCTGATGTTCCGGCATGATCAGGATCATGCGGTAGCCGCGCATCGCGGCGGCCATCGCCAGCGCAATTCCGGTATTGCCGGAAGTGGCTTCGATCAGCGTGTCGCCGGGCTTGATGCGCCCTCGTGCCTCGGCGTGCTTGATCATGGACAAGGCCGGCCTGTCCTTGACCGAGCCGGCCGGATTGTTTCCTTCCAGCTTGGCCATGATCACGTTGTTGCGCCGCGTATTGTCCGGTCCGGGAATACGGGTAAGTTGCACCAGCGGGGTGTTGCCAACGAAATCTTCCAGCGCTTTCCAGTTCATTTCGTCTCCCGTCGGGATGACCCTCACCTGGCGAGCCATTTCACATAGTCGGCCACACCTTCCTCCACCGCGGCAAATGCGCCCTTGTAGCCAACGCCGCGCAATTGCGCCAGGTCGGCCTCGGTGAAACTCTGGTACTTGCCTTTCAACGCATCCGGGAATGGGATGTATTCGATGATGCCCTGCGCCACCAGTTCGGCGACGGATTGCGCCGGATTGCCTTCCAGCGCACGACAGGCATTCACAGTCGCGGCAGCAAGTTCGTTGAAACTCTGTGCGCGTCCGGTGCCGAGGTTGTAGATACCGGATACGCGGCTTTCAAGGAAATCCATATTGACCTTGACCACGTCGCCGACATACACGAAATCGCGTCGCTGCTCGCCATTGGCATAGCCGCCATGGCCTTCGAACAGTTTGACCTTGCCGGACGCCTGATACTGGTTGAAATGATGAAAGGCGACCGAGGCCATGCGCCCCTTGTGCTGCTCGCGCGGGCCGTAGACATTGAAGTAGCGGAATCCGGCGACCTGGGAGTCGGCGCTGGCGAGACGGTGACGCACGATCTGATCGAAGAGGAATTTCGAGTAGCCATAGACATTCAGCGGCGCCTCGTATTCGCGTTCTTCCCTGAACACGCTGCCACCCCCATAGACCGAGGCCGAGGAGGCATACAGCAGCGGAATTTCCTGTTCATGGCAAAAGTCGAGCAGGGCCAGCGAATAGCGATAGTTGTTGGCCATCATGTAGCGGCCATCGGTTTCCATGGTGTCCGAACAGGCGCCCTCGTGCAGGATGGCTTCGATGCCGCCATCGAGCTGACCGCTTTCTACCAGGTCGAGGAATTCGGCCTTGTCGAGATAGTCGGCGATATCGCAATCCGTCAGGTTCCTGAACTTGTCGGCCTTGGTCAGGTTGTCGACGGCAATGATGTCGGAAATGCCGCGCTCGTTGAGGCCCTTGACCAGATTTGCGCCAATGAAGCCGCAGGCGCCGGTGACGACGTAGTGCATAAGTTCCTCATCCTTCTTCGTCGAGCGGGCAAAGCCCGCCACTCTTAATCACCCCCTTCCCCGGGAAGGGGGCTGGGGGGATGGCTGTGCTATGGACGTGCAGTCTTCAACTCGTGAAGACTGCACGTTGCGGTACCCAATTTGCCGACCACAATGCCAGCGGCCAAATTGGCCTGCCGCATCGCCTGCGGCATCGACAAACCGCTGCCCAGCATCACCGCCAGGGTCGCAATGACAGTGTCGCCAGCACCGCTGACATCATAAACCTCGCGCGCCACTGCCGGTTCGTGCACCACGCCGCCGGCCGAAAACAGGGTCATGCCTTCCTCGCTGCGAGTGACCAGCAATGCCTCGAGACGCAGTTCGCCGCGCAAACGCGCGGCCTTCAGTGCGAGCTCCGCGTCATCTTTCCAGCGGCCGACCACCTCGCGCATCTCGGCCCGGTTGGGGGTGAGCAGCGTTGCTCCGACATAACGAGCGTAGTCCTCTCCCTTGGGATCGACCAGTACCTGCTTGCCGGCAGCGCGGGCAAGACGAATCATTTCCGTGATGTGGGTCAGGCCACCCTTGCCGTAATCGGAAAGGATCACGACATCGCATGCCGCCAGGCGCGATTCAAAATCAGCCAGCTTGGCTTGCAGGACTTCGTGATCCGGCGCATTTTCAAAATCGATGCGCAGCAGTTGCTGTTGGCGGCCGACCACGCGCAACTTGACGGTGGTGCTGAGTTGGGCGTCCTCGTGCAGACTGCACTCGATGCCCGAGTCGCGCATGAGGCGCGCCAGCGTCTGGCCTGCCTCATCCGCGCCGACCACGGACAACAGCGCCACCCGCGCGCCAAGCGCCGCGCAGTTGCGTGCTACGTTGGCGGCGCCGCCCGGACGTTCCTCGGTGCGCTCGACCTTGACCACCGGCACCGGGGCTTCCGGTGAAATGCGCGAAACCTCGCCGAACCAATAGCGATCCAGCATCACGTCGCCCACCACCAGGACACGGGTGGCTGAAGTATCAGGAATCTGCATGATCAGAAGAACCTGTCAGCCACAGAGGACACAGAGAACACAGAGAAAATCTGCTCCTGCTTCTCTCTGTGCCCGCTGTGATCTCTGTGGCAAATAATGTTTTCTCATAAGCGTCCGATGGCGAAATACTCGAGTCCGGACTTGCGCGGTGTCGCCGGATCGTAGAGGTTGCGGCCGTCGAAAATCACCGGCGTCTTCAGCCTGGCCTTGATGGCATCGAAGTCTGGACTGCGGAATTCCTTCCACTCGGTGACGATGACCAGGGCATCGGCGCCGTCGAGCGCTTCCATCGGAGTCGCGGCATAGCTGATGCGCGCGTTCTGGCCCAATATGCGCTGCGCTTCATGCGTGGCTACCGGATCGTAGGCGCGGATTGCGGCGCCGCAGGCCAGAAGATCGGCAATCAACACCAAACTTGATGCTTCGCGCATGTCGTCGGTATTCGGCTTGAAGGCCAGACCCCACAAGGCAAAGGTCTTGCCGCCAAGATCCTGGCCGAGACGCGCCGTGATCTTCTTCGCCAGCACGTGTTTCTGCGCCTGATTGGCTGCCTCGACGGCCTGCAGCACCTGTAGCTCCTGGCCGGCATCCTGTGCCGTGCGGATCAGTGCCTGCACATCCTTGGGGAAACAGGAGCCGCCGTAGCCAACGCCGGGATAGAGAAAATGGAAGCCGATGCGCGGATCGGAACCGATGCCCTTGCGCACCAGTTCGATGTCGGCCCCGAGCTTCTCCGCCAGATTGGCGAGTTCGTTCATGAAGCTGATGCGCGTCGCCAGCATCGCGTTGGCGGCGTACTTGGTCAGCTCCGCGCTCTTCACGTCCATGACAATCAAACGCTCGTGATTGCGCTGAAATGGCGCATAGAGTTCGCGCATCAGCTCTATGGCACGGGTATCTTCGGCACCGACGACAATGCGGTCCGGCTTCATGAAGTCGTCCACCGCCGCGCCTTCCTTGAGGAATTCGGGATTGGAGACGACGCTGAAGTCCAGATCGATGCCGCGCAGCTTCAATTCGTCTGCGATCGCGGCGCGCACCTTGGCAGCGGTGCCGACCGGAACCGTGGACTTGTCCACCACAACCTTGTAGCTGTCCATGGTGCGCCCCACGTTGCGCGCGGCAGCAACCACGTACTGCAAGTCGGCGGAGCCATCCTCATCCGGCGGGGTGCCGACGGCAATGAACTGCAACACACCGTGGGCCACCGCGGCCTCGATGTCGGTGGTAAAGCGCAGGCGCCCGGCCGCCTCGTTCTTCCGCACCATGGCCTCCAGCCCCGGTTCGTAGATCGGAATGCCGCCTTCATTGAGGGTGCGTATTTTCGCCGCATCCAGATCGAGGCAGAGTACATCATTGCCTACGTCCGCGAGGCAGGTGCCTGAGACAAGGCCGACGTAGCCGGTGCCGATGACTGTGATTTTCATGGTTTTCTAAAGAGTGATATCGAATTCTTCGGTACGCTTGGGCGGATAGGTTTCCCAGCCGCCGCAACCGGGGCAGCGCCAGTAGAACTGGCGTGCCTTGAAACCGCAGGCGTCGCAGCGATAACGTGCGACGCGGCGGGTGTGATTGTGGATCAGGTTCTTGATCAGTTCCAGATCGGCGCGCTTTTCTGGCGGGGCCACCAGAATCTGCGCCTCCAAGAGCTTGTCCAGCCCGAGCAGGGTCGGATTGCGGCGCAACTCGTCGCGCACGAGTGCGTAGGCCGCTTCCGCCCCATCGTTGTCGAGTTCTGCGCGAAACACCGCGTCGAGCAGATCGAGCGAAGGGTGTCGCTCCAGCCAGCCGCGCAGCAACTGAATGCCCTGCTCCTTGCGGCCCAACTGGATATGCGCCGTCATCAGCTTTTCCGCGGCCAGCGCGAGATACACCGGATTTTGCTGCTCGATACCTTTCCAGTGGTCAATCGCCGCGCTTAGGTCACCCCGGCCAGCGCCGTCCCCGGGGATACCGCTCAGCATAACTTTTGCCGCCAGGTCGCCGAGCAGCAGCGTAGCGCGAACGCATTTTCGGTTGGCCGCCAAGGCCTCGTCGAGCAGGCGACGCGCTTCGTCGTGGCGGTCGTGAAGCATTTCATTGGCCGCCATCTCGCAGCGAAACTCGGCAATTTCCTTCTGCCAGAGGTGCTCGGAATGATTCGGCATGGCGTCGCAAATGGCAATCGCCTTGGCCCATTCCTTTTCCTGCTGATAGATTTCCAGCAGGCTTTTCAGTGCCTCTTCGTCGCGGTCAGTTCCGCGCAGCTTGACGAATATCTCTTCGGCACGATCGAGCAGGCCGGCCTTGAGATAGTCCTGACCGAGTTCCGAGAGGGCATGCAGCCGCTGGGCAGACGACAAGCCATCGCGCTCGATGAGATTCTGGTGCACGCGGATGGCACGGTCGGTCTCGCCGCGACGGCGGAACAGACTGCCCAGCGCAAAATGCAGCTCGATGGTTTCCGGATCGACACGCGCGGCTTCGATGAAGGCTTCGATGGCCTGATCCGGTTGTTCGTTGAGCAGGAAATTCAGGCCCTTGAAATAGGAGCGCGGCAAGGCGCGTGATTCCTTGAGGAGATGCTTGATGTCGATCCGCGCAGCGACCCAGCCAAGGCCGAAAAAGACCGGCAGAACCAGCAGCCACCAAAGTTCAATTTCCATGGGACTAGCGCGGTTCGCGATTCGGGTCGCGACGGGGATTCAGGAATACACCCAACGCCGCCGTGAGGCCGACGCCAACGCCAATGGCAAACACGGCGAGGATGACCACCGAAACCGGCGCTGTCCACGCATGATCGAGAAAGAAGCGAAGTTCCATCGGACCGCTATTCTTGATCGCCAGCCCGAACAGCCCGATGAAGACCACGATGCGCAACAGCCAGACGAGAAGTTTGAGCAGAGTGGTCACGAGTAAATATGAGCGTGAAAATTGAGCGAAGCGAACTCAGTGTAGGCTAACGCCAGTCTTATCGGCGTTAAACGCAGTGGCCGCAACTAAAAAAAGCGGCACCCGTGACAGGTGCCGCCTTGACGCCAGCTACAACCGCTCGACTCATGGCCGGTAATCAACCCGTTCCCGCAGCTCCTTGCCGGCCTTGAAATGGGGCACGTACTTTTCCGGTACCTGCACCTTGTCGCCCGACTTCGGATTGCGACCGACGCGCGGCGGCCGATAGTTCAGCGCAAAGCTGCCGAAGCCGCGAATCTCGATGCGGTTACCGCGGACCAGTGCCGCAGTGAGGGCGTCGAGAATCATCTTGACGGCGTAGTCGGCATCCTTCGCCACCAGTTGGGGAAAACGCTCCGCCAGCCGGGCGATGAGCTCCGATTTGGTCATGAGATCGAGCTTATTGCGGCTGGTTCTGGTTGAGCTTGGCCTTGAGCAGCGCGCCAAGATTCGTCGTGCCGCTGCTGGCCGAACTGTCGGCAGCCAGCTTTTGCATTGCCTGGCTCTGCTCCACCTGATCCTTGGCCTTGATCGACAGGTTGATCGAACGCGTCTTGCGATCAACGTTGACAATCATGGTTTCGACCGTGTCGCCGACCTTCAAATGCTGGGTCAGATCCTCGATGCGATCGCGGGAGAACTCGGAGACGCGCAGATAACCTTCCACTTCGGAGCCGAGATCAACCGTCGCACCACGCTGATCAACGCTGGTCACCGTGCCGGAAACCAGGCTGTTCTTGTCGTGCGTGGCGACGAAGCTGGTGAATGGATCACCGTCGATCTGCTTGACGCCGAGCGAAATGCGCTCTTTCTCGACATCGATGGACAGCACCACGGCTTCGACTTCATCGCCCTTCTTGAAGTTCTGCTTGGCTTCCTCGCCGGTGGCCGACCATGACAGGTCGGACAGATGCACCAGACCATCGATACCGCCGGGCAGACCGATGAAGATGCCGAAGTCGGTGATCGACTTGATGGCGCCGCGAACCTTGTCGCCCTTCTTGTGGTTCATCGCAAAATCGTCCCACGGGTTCGCCATGCACTGCTTCATGCCGAGCGAAATGCGGCGACGGTCTTCGTCGATTTCGAGAATCATCACCTCAACTTCGTCGCCCAGCTGGACAACCTTGGTCGGATGGATGTTCTTGTTGGTCCAGTCCATTTCGGATACATGCACCAGGCCTTCGATGCCCTGTTCGATCTCGACGAACGAACCATAGTCGGTGAGGTTGGTGACCTTGCCGAACAAACGCGTGTTGGCCGGGTAACGGCGGGAGATTCCCACCCACGGATCTTCGCCCAGTTGCTTCATGCCCAGCGATACGCGGTTCTTTTCCTGGTCGAACTTGAGTACCTTGGCGGTGACTTCATCACCGACGTTGAGCACTTCCGACGGATGACGCACGCGACGCCAGGCCAGATCGGTGATGTGCAGCAGGCCGTCGATGCCGCCGAGGTCGACGAATGCGCCGTAATCGGTGATGTTCTTGACGATGCCCTTGATGACAGTGCCTTCCTGCAGATTTTCCAGCAGCTTCTGGCGATCTTCGCCCATGCTGGCCTCAAGCACGGCGCGGCGCGAAACGACCACGTTGTTGCGCTTGCGATCCAGCTTGATGACCTTGAATTCGAATTCCTTGCCTTCGAACGGCGCGGTGTCCTTGACCGGACGCGTATCGACCAGCGAACCGGGAAGGAAGGCGCGAATGCCATTGACCATGACGGTCAGGCCGCCCTTGACCTTGCCGGTGATCAGACCCTTGACCAGGGCGCCATCGACCATGGCCTTGTCGAGATCGTTCCAGGCGGCGATGCGCTTGGCCTTTTCACGCGAGAGGCGCGTTGCGCCGTAACCGTCTTCGAGCATCTCGATCGCCACCAGGACGAAATCGCCCGGCTTGGCGTCGAGCTCGCCACGTTCATTGTGGAACTCTTCGACGGGGATCATGCTTTCGGACTTGAGGCCCGCATTGACGACCACGAAATTCTGGTCGATGCGAACAATTTCGGCCGTGATGACTTCACCGGCACGCATTTCCTGGCGCTGGAGGCTTTCCTCGAACAGGGCGGCAAAGCTCTCCATGGGTGAGTTTTCGATAATACTTTCGGCAATAGCAGTAGACATTGAGTTAGGGACCTTACGGATGTTTGTCACCGGGGTGACGGGTTGGTTGCTCTTCGCCGCTGAGGCCTGGCGGCCATTGCGACACCTTTGTTGCGATGCTCGTGGAACATTATCCTGATGCCCGAATCACAGTCGCTGCCGCTTGACGATAGTCATCACGGCATCCACTGCTGCGTCGATATTCATCGGGGTGGTATCCACCAGATCAGCATCGTCGCACTGCCGGAGGGGCGCCACGCTACGCTGGGCGTCGCGCGCATCCCGCTCCTGCAAATCCTGCAAAAGGGCGTGCATATTAGCAGGCATCCCCTTTGCGATCAACTGTTTATGGCGTCTTTCTGCACGCACCTGGGCTGATGCAGTGAGAAACACCTTGGCCACCGCGTTGGGGAAGACCACCGAGCCCATGTCACGACCATCCGCCACCAGTCCGGGAAAGCGGCGATAGGCGCGCTGCCGGGCCAGCAGCGCGGCGCGTACAGCCGGCAATGCCGCCACTTTCGAGGCGCCTGCCGAGACTTCTTCGTGGCGGATGGCGTCCGTTACATCGTCGCCAGCGAGCAGTATGCGGCCGCCCTCGAAAACCGCCGGCAGGCTGCCTGCCAGATCAGCCACGCCGGGTTCGTCGTCCAGCGACACCCCGGCGCGGATCGCCGCCAGCGCGGTCAGGCGATACAGCGAGCCGCTGTCGAGATAGTGATAACCCAGAGCCGCCGCTACACGCTCGGCCACGGTGCCCTTGCCCGAGGCCGAAGGACCGTCGATGGCAATCACCAGCGCGGCGATTTCGGCCAGGGCGTCGAAGTAGCCAGGGAAAGTCTTGTTGACGCACTGCGGATCGTTGATGGTCACCGGCACGCCGGCCAGCGCCGCCAGCGAAAAGCACATGGCCATGCGGTGGTCATCGTAGGTGTCGATGGTCGCGCCCGCATTGAAAGTCGGCGCTGGCGAGACGGCGAGCCAGTCAGCGCCCTCCTCCACCGTCGCACCGAGCTTCCTCAGTTCGGTCGCCATCGCCGCGATGCGGTCGGTTTCCTTGACGCGCCACGAGGCGATATTGCGCAGGACGCAGCGGCCATCGGCGAACAGCGCGGCCACCGCCAGCGTCATCGCCGCATCGGGAATGTGATTGAGATCGAGATCGAAAGCTTTCAACTTGCCCGACTCGGGCGCTCGCGCCTCGATATGCTGATCGCCCCACTCGATGCGCGCACCCATCGCTTGCAATGCATCAGCGAAACGCACGTCGCCCTGAATGCTGTTGCGACCGACGCCTTCGACCCGCACCGGACCGCCGCCAATCGCTCCGGCGGCAAGGAAATACGAGGCTGCCGAGGCATCGCCTTCGACATGCAGCAGGCCAGGACTGCAATAACGCTGCCCCGCCGCCAGCGTAAAACGCTGCCAGCCTTCGCGTTCCACCTTGACGCCGAAACGCGCCATCAGATTCAGCGTAATCTCGATGTAGGGCCGCGAGATGAGTTCGGTGGTCATGTCGATCACCGCCTCCGCTCCCGTCAGCGGCAGCGCCATCAGCAGCGCGGTGAGGAACTGCGAGGAAACATCGCCGCGCAGGCGGATCGGTGCGGCGAGTTTTACCGCCGCCGGATGAATGGCCAGCGGCGGAAATCCCGGCGTGCCGGTGTAGCGCACATCGGCGCCGATTTGCAGCAAACCATCGACCAGATCGCCGATCGGTCGCTCATGCATGCGCGGCACTCCGGAGAGTCGATAGTGGCCGCCTGACAGTGCCAATGCCGCCGTCAGCGGACGGATCGCGGTGCCAGCGTTGCCCATGAAAAGGTCCGCGTCCTTGACCGGAAAGACGCCGCCGCAGCCCTCGACACGCCAAGCATTGCCGCCCATCGCCGTAACGCCAACGCCGACTTTCTTCAGCGCCGCCAGCATCACCTGTGTGTCATCCGAATCCAGCAAGTTGCCGATTTCAGTCGTCCCTTCCGCCAGCGCCGCCAGCAGCAGCATGCGGTTGGAAATGCTCTTCGAGCCTGGAAGACGTATGCTGCCCGAGGCCGCGCGCAAGGGCGGCAGGGTCAGGCTAGTCATCACTCACCGGACGACGGCAGGGAGTCCAGCCAGGCGTCGCGCCGTGCGCGGGCTGTATCGAACATTGCCTCCAGGCCAGCGGCGTCTCCTCCGGCAAGCAGCACGCGGGTGCGCATCAGCTCAATCATGTAGGCATCGAGTTCCGGTAGCAGCGCGTGGCGATTGGCGACACAGATGTCGCGCCACATTTCCGGATGGCTGCTGGCTATGCGTGTGAAATCGCGAAAGCCGCTGGCGGCAAAGCTGAAGAGTTGGTCCGCGTTGTCGCGACTGGCGAGGTCATGCACCAGAGCAAAGGCCAGCAGATGCGGCAGGTGGCTCACTGCCGCGAAGACGCGATCGTGCTCATCCGGCGTGAGTTGCGATACCTTTGCACCGCAGGCTTCCCACACTGAACGCACGCGGGCCACGGCTTCCGGCGTGTTTTCCGGCAAAGGGGTGAGTACTACA
>Ga0209211_10001176_pt1 | contig 50895 bp, 49 predicted proteins | sample RifGroA2_FD_183992 | JGI IMG/M metagenome (GOLD analysis project Ga0209211, IMG submission 183992) | Groundwater microbial communities from Rifle, Colorado, USA - Groundwater A2 (SPAdes) (version 2) | ecosystem: Environmental > Aquatic > Deep subsurface > Groundwater | place: Rifle, Colorado...
ACAACCGGTGAAAATATTCTGAATACTTCTACCGCTCCTATCGCCGGAGGCCACGCCGAAATAGCAGTCAATGCCGCTATCAGCGGAGTGACTGTCGCCCATTCCGATTATACCGATACGCTGACTTTCATCGCAACCGGCACCTTCTAGATTACCAACATTAAATGGCGAAGAATTATTTGAACTACAGAGTAGTGCTCATAGTTTTTGGGGCAATAGCGCTCGGCGCCTTCCTTTATCCGTCCTATTCCTCGGCGCTTACTTTGACTCCCACTCGCGTTGAAATTTCGGGCAATCCGGGCGACACTTTGAATGTGGAGATGACGATTATCAATGAGACCGAAACGGCCGAAACTTATTATTCTTCTTTTAAAAATTTCGAGGCGCAGGGAGAATCCGGCAGCCCCGCCTTCGTTGAACCAGAAGACGATCTGGGGACGTGGATAACCGCGGAAATGTCTTCCGTCTACCTCGCCCCGAGACAACAGAAAGTTATTTCATTTAAAGTCATTATTCCAAAAGACGCGGAGCCGGGCGGGCACTTCGCCGTGATTTTTTGGGGCACGAGTCCGGCCGGACAGGGACAAGTTTCTATTGGCGCCAAGACGGGCATGCTGGTGTTGCTTTCGGTCAACGGCAATGTCAAAGAAGCGGCCGGCCTGCTTGATTTCAAAACTACCGATAGCCAGTTTTGGTACGGCACGCTTCCGGTGTCTTTTGAATATCGGTTTAAAAATGATGGAGGTGATCGCATCAAACCGGAAGGCCTGATAACTATACGAGACACTATATTTTTGCCGGCCGAAGTGCTTGACGCTAATCCGGTGGAAGGCAATGTGTTGCCGAACAGCACCAGAAAAATAAAGGTGGATTGGATTAAATACGAGCGTCCGATGGACTATGTCGCTCCGACCGGGCCTTTTAAGAAGTTTTGGAGCGATACATATTACGAGTGGAAAAATTTTGCCGTGGGTCTCTATTCGGCTCATCTGAATGTCGCTTATGGAGCCCAAGGGCAACAGATTAAAAAAACTGTTTTCTTTTTTGTATTTCCCTGGCAGTTGGTGCTGGTAATGCTAGTTATTTTCATTATTCTATTTTGGGGCGGTAAAAAGATCATCAAGCGCTACAATAAATTCATAGTTCAGAAGGCGATGGCTGGTACGCGACTACCGCCCGATTCGTCTCATGGCTAACCTCCATTTTCATAAAAAAATAATAATTTTATTGCTGTTTTTCTTTTTTTTGGGCAGATCAGCCCTTTATGCTCAAGCGCCTCCGCCAGTTGAGCAGGAAGTTACCATAAGCGCCCAAGTTGAAAGTGTTGAAAGTGTTGAAATTACGCCGAGCAGCAGTTCAGGGAGCGGAATCGGCATACCGAAAACAGCCGTCCAATTTTCAGGGCAAGCGTATCCCGGGGCTACTATTTTTGTTCTTAAGGGGGGAGTAGAAGTTTTATCGGTGTTAGCTGATAAATTAGGCAACTTTTCCGCCACTCTTCCAGAACAGTATAACAGCACCACGGTTTATACTCTTTTTGCCCAAGATATAACAGGAAATAGGTCGCTTCTCATCAATTATCCTCTCGTTGTTTATATAGGATTTCTTACTCATCTGGGCGGTATCCATTTTGCTCCGACTATTGTTACCGACAAGATAGAAGTTCGCATCGGGGACTATCTCACGGCTTTCGGGTATGGCGCGCCCCAAAAAGATATGGAAGCTTTTATTAGCGGGATAGAGAAGAAAACTTTCACCTTGGCTTCCAAAGCTGACGGGTCTTACAGAATCACAATCCCCATACTGGACCTTCCTAAGGGGAATTACACGATCTATATAAGATACGCCGGCGATAGCCGAATCAGCAAATTGGTTAAATTTGTTATTGGTGAAGCGAATATTTTAAGCACCGAGGGAGTTTTGAATATTCCCGGCGATTGCAATTCCGATTCGATTATCAATCTGGTGGATTTTTCGGTCTTGGCTTTTTGGTATGGCAAAAGTAATCCATCCCGATGCGTCGATACCAACAGCGACAATAAAATCGACCTGATTGATTTTTCGATATTAGCGTTTTGGTGGACGGGATAAAATTATGGCAAAATTTTTATTTATATTTATAATTTTTCTTGCCGGCCTCTTATATTTTCCAGCCCAAACTTTGGCGGCTAGCGTATTTATTTCTACATCCGGAACGGCGCGAGTGGGAGATACTTTTGAAGTTTTAATCAACGCTGACACGGACGGAGAAGCGGTAAATTCCGTGAATTTAAGTTTAGATTACGATGACAACCTGATATCTTTTGCCGGTTACAAAAGCGAAAATACGGTTATTGAACTTTGGGTTGATTCTCCCCATGAAGAAGACGGTGTCTTGTATATGGGCGGCATTATTCCGGGCGGAGTTTCCGGTTTATATGATCCAAGTAAAAACGGATTGAGTCCGATACCGCTTGCGCGCCTTCTTTTTGTAGCCAAGGCGGAAGGAAACGCGAAACTTTCGTTCGTGAAAACGGAGATTTTAAAACACGACGGCCGGGGGAGCCAGCTTGTTCATGATGAAAAAAACGGCGAGATAATGATAAAAAGCGCTTCTCCGGAAGGTATTTTAGGCAAGGGAGAAAATATTTTTGATAAAAATTCGCCCGAACCATTCTCTTTGATTTTTTTGGAATCTTCCTTGTTTTCTGAAACTCCCTCGATAATTATATTTCACGCGCAAGATATTGATTCGGGCATTAAAGAGTATAAGATGAAAATAAACGAGGGGGAATGGAAAGAGGCCAAGAACCCGCAGCCCATTCCAAAAAGCATTTTTTCCCGTGAAATTACCGTCCGAGCGATTGATTTTTATGGGAATTTTCAAGATGCAGGTTTGACTGTACCGGGTTTTGTTTCAATCAAGCTTTTATTGACTATTTTTGCATTATTGATAATTGCTGGTGTTTTTGGCTTTAAAGTGGTAAAACACATGGTATAATATAAAATATATGAAGCCTGCTTTGCATCATGTAGTTTTAAAAGGTATGTTGTTGTTTTTGCTTATCGGCGTGAATGTTGCGCTCGCGCAGTCCGGTTCCAGTCTCTTTTTCAGCGCTATTCCCAAACAGGCAGAAGTCGGCGAGCGCTTTACCGCTGACGTCAGGGTGCAGTCGAGCACGCAATCAATCAATGCAATTTCCGGCGTTCTTGCTTTCCCCGAAAGTTTGATCCGCGTCGTTTCCATTTCCAAAGAGAAAAGTATCGTAAATTTCTGGACGCAGGAACCGACGGTCGGGAGGAACAAGGTTTTCTTCGAGGGAATCATTTTAAATCCCGGATTTCAGGGAGGCAGCGGTCTGGTATTTCGCGTTACTTTTGAAGCGGAAAAAGAGGGAACAGTGGCGCTGAAGTTCAGCGAAGGCGCGATTCTGGCGAACGACGGACGAGGAACAAATATTTTAGCTACGCTTGGTTCCACAGGGTTGCGGCTTATCCCGGGACAGGCTCTTCCCCAATATCAGAATCAAATCGTGTCCCCGGGACCCGATAATGCATTGCCGGCTTTGCCGGTTATTACGGATTATTCACGCTCGGTTGAGTCCACAGTCAAAGGTACGGCTTACTTAAAAGGCAAGGGCGAACCGAATGCACTCACTAAAATTATCTTTAAGGACATATCGCTCAAGTCCGTCGGTGAGCGTTTTGTAACTTTGTTGCAAACCAAAAAGACAAAGCTTGATGAAGTTCTGGTGAAAAATGACGAGACCGGATCATTTAAATATATAAGCGCCAGCAATCTGGTGGCTGGGGTCTACAATGCCACTCCCTTTTTAGTTGACAGCGATGCGAATACCGAAAAACCCGGACTGGGGGTACAGCTTCTGGTAAGCGACAGCAAAATAGTGAAAATGCTGGTTGTTGTCATCAATGTCCTGGGCCTTTTAATCCCGATTGTAGGACTCGGTGTTATAATATATTTTATTCCCTGGTATTCGTTTAAACGGATGCGAGTGCTCAAAAAGAAACTTGGGTTGGAGGAAGAAAAAATTGAAATCTCCGGCCATCAACTTTTGCGCCAGGACAAAATGATAGATAAAGCTGTTGACAAACCAACAGTTCCTGGATTGTAATGAAAATACCCAAACTTTTTTTAATATTAATACTTACTTCTTTCTTTTCCGTTGCTGTTCCCGCAGTTCTAGCGCAAACAAAGGGTCTTTTGACCGCGGAAGAAAGTTTTTGGCTCAAAGAAAGAAACAATACCATCGTTGTTTATCCTGAACAGAATAATCCGCCTTATTCATATCAGAGCCCGACCGGGAATACACAAGGTCTTTCAGTTGATTATATAGAATTGATTGCCGAGAAAATCGGGGCGAAAATACAGTATTTGGCTCCCCGATCCCGCAGTCAAATAAACTCCGATATTCAAAACGGCAAAGGCGATATTGCCTTCTTTACTTCCGATAAGGAAAAGGAGAATTACCTGATTTTTACCGAATCGTATGTTACGGTCCCGGTGGTCATTGTTGTGCGCAAAGATTTTGAGACAAGAAGCGGCTTAACGATGAATGATTTTAATGGCAAAAAAGTCGCGATGGTTCAAGGCTCCGCGATAGAAACCTATATCAATACGAACTATCCGCGGGTGGTGAGGGAAGGCGTTACTGACGATGAAGTGGGCTTGCAGCAAGTGGTATTAGGGGAGACAGACGCGGCGGTAATGGATGTCGCTTCTCTGTCTTTCTATCTATCAAAACAGGTTTTAAGCAGCGTAAAAGTTGTGGGCAGCACAGGTCTTGACCATAAACCAGCTTTTGCCATGACCGAAGACAAAACGGTACTGCAATCCATCTTGGAAAAAGGTTTGTCTCAAATCAGCGCCAACGACCGCAGTTTGTTGAATAATAAATGGATAGTGCTTCCTAATGATACTTCAGAAAATGACAATTCTTTTTTAGCAATTATTCAAAACAATTTTGGCGTTGCTACACTATATATACTTTTTGGCGTGGGTATTTTAACTATTTTAATTTTACTGATAACAAAGAAATCTCACCGAGAACGATATTTCAGAAGGGTACATAATGTTGATGAATTAAAAGAAGAGTTTTCTGAACTCGAAGGGGAAAGTAGAATACTTTCAGAGGAATTGCAGGAAGTTAAAATGGAAGAACAGAAACTCAAAGGTGAAATACAATCTTTGGAAAAATAATTTGAAAATAGTATTGTTTTTTGGTATATTTTCACTATGTCTCTGAAGATTGGCATAGTCGGTCTGCCGAACGTGGGCAAATCCACGCTTTTTAACGCGCTGACTAAGCAGAAAGTGCCGGCGGAAAATTACCCTTTTTGCACTATTGATTCATCGGTGGGGATTGTTCCCGTGCCGGACGAGCGCCTGACGAAACTTTCGGAAATAAGTAAATCAAAAAAGACCATTCCGGCGGTGGTGGAGTTTGTTGACATTGCCGGCTTAGTGCAAGGCGCTTCGGAGGGAGCGGGGCTCGGAAATAAATTTCTTTCCCATATCCGCGAAGTGGATGCGATTATCGAAGTGGTTAGAATTTTTGAAGACGCGAATACCATCCATGTGCACAATAAAATTGATCCGCTTTTTGACATAGAGATTATCAATATGGAGCTTGAGCTGGCGGGAATCAAAAAGCCGACGCTGTATGTTTTGAATACTTCTGAACTGGCCTCAGCTGATGCTTTTCCTCAGTCGCTCGGTCCCTCGCAAAGCTCAGCCACTCCTTCGGAAACGCACACAGCTTCGGCCTGGAAAAATAAAATTCCCGGACCATATATTGAAGTCGATCCGGTTTTTGGCACCGGTTTGGATAAATTGGTTCAAGCCAGTTATGATTTACTGGGGCTCATTACTTTTTTCACCACCGGCGAGGACGAATCGCGGGCCTGGACGACAACAAGGGGAGCTACCGCGCCGATCGCCGGCAAATCAATTCATACCGATTTTCGGGACAAATTCATCCGCGCGGAAGTAGTGGCTTACGAAAAGCTCGTGGAAGCCGGCTCTTTTGTCAAAGCCCGGGAGCGAGGTTGGGTCCGCACCGAAGGCAAGGAATACATAGTTAAAGATGGAGATGTGATAGAATTTTTAATATGAATTTATTTATAGTGCTTAAGATTTCCGCATATGCGGAAATCTTAAGCAAAGGTTCATTATATTATGAAGAACGAAATTAAAATTTTTTATTCAAAAGATTGGGTTGATTATGAACTTCTGGATACAGGAGAAGGGAAGAAGCTGGAAAGATTCGGTCCGTACACTTTTATCCGGCCGTATGAAGACGCTGTGTGGTCGAAGACACTGACAAAGGAAGTGCAGAAAACTTGGAAAAATGCAGACGGTAAATTTTGGAACTCGAAAGAGGGAGCCAAGAGAGGTTGGAAAATAACCAATAAAATCAAGCCCAAATGGGAAATGTTCTATAAAGGTATCAAGTTTTTAGCTTCGCCTACGCCTTTTCGGCATCTTGGTTTTTTTCCGGAGCAGGCGAGTCATTGGGATTTTATAGAAAAGGTAATAAAGGAAGAAAAATCTGCCAAAGGCGGACAGGTAAAATTTTTGAACTTATTTGGTTATACCGGCGTAGCCAGTTTGTTCGCTTTGCGCGCCGGCGCGGAGGTGACGCATTTGGACGCTTCCAAACAAACTTTAAATTGGGCCAAAGAAAATCAAAAATTAAATGCTGAACTGGCCGAAGCACCTATGCGAATTATTGAAGACGATGCGATAAAGTTTTTAGAGAGAGAAGAAAAAAGAGGAAACAAATATGACTGCGTGATTATGGATCCGCCAAAATTTGGCCGGGGACCGAAGGGGGAAGTTTGGAAAATTGAAGAAATGTTGCCGAAGCTTCTTTCTCGAGTGAAAAAAGTATTGAGCGACAAACCGCTTTTTATAATTTTGACTTCTTATGCGACTGATTCCTTATCGCTTTCTTTGGGTTACGCGCTAGCAGATGCCTTGAAAGATTTCGGAGGAAAGGTGGAGCAAGGCGAGCTTTGCATTTTGGAAAAATCAAACAATCGCATGATTCCTCTTGCCAATACGGCGCTTTGGTTCAAGAGCTAAGGATTAGTTATTTCCTTGGCTTCTTCCTGTATTTCCTCAACATCTTCCTGGATCTCTTCCACGTTTTCCTGAATCTCCTCTATATCTTCCGAAACTTCCTCAAGCTCTTGAGCATGTCTGTTTACCGTCATTTGGATAAAAATAGAGAGATAGATCGCTTCTAGGGAAACTATCGTGGTCAATATCAAAAGAATATCGGAGGAGGAAAAACCTTCAAACCGCAAGAAAAACATTCCCACAAAAAAGACAGTATGCACCAAGATGGATTGGGGCGAACCAATCCAGCGTGTTAATTTCCTTGAAAAATTCTCGAATTTTCTCCTCATAACTTGTGTATTTGTTATGTACTCTGTATATGATATAATAAAAATTATGGAAACACAAACAAATATTACAATAAGCCCGCCAAAGTTTAATGTAGGATTCTTTTTTGTGTGTTTGGGTATATTAATAACATTAATAACTTCGGTCGTTTCGTTTTTGAATCTTGTTTTTGCGACGCTCGACAAGCGTTTTCCGGATGTTTTGAATTCCAGCTACCAATACGGGTATTCGACTTACGATTATGAAAGTATTCGTATGTCTCTCGCTACCCTCATTATTATCTTTCCCGTTTTTCTAGTAGTGTCTTATTTTTGGAACAAGCTGTATAGAATGAATATTGCACTATGGGATAGGTTTTTTCGAAGATGGGTAATATATATTATATTGTTTCTTTCATCTGTAGTGATAGTTGTTGATCTCGTAACTCTAGTACGTTATTTTATCTCTGGAGAGATTACATCTAGGTTTATTTACAAGGTCCTGACTGTTTTGTTGGTAGCCGTGCTGGTGGGTTTTTACTACATATCCGCCCTTAAAGAAAGAGAAGAAAATAAATCTAAAATTGGTATGATTTTTGGAATTGCAGGTATTATACTTGTTGTAGCTTCGGTTGGTTACAGCTTCATGATTATCGGTAGTCCTATGAATCAAAGATTGCTCCGCCTAGACGACAGAAGAGTAGGCGACCTGCAAAATATTCAATGGCAGGTGATAAATTACTGGCAGCAGAAGGAAAAATTGCCGGTAAACCTAGAAGAATTGGCTAATCCGCTTTCCGGCTGGTCTCTGCCGGTGGAGCCGGAATTTGAAAAAGGGAAAAAGTATGAATACACGGTCAAGGGATCAATGTCCTTTGAGCTATGCGCGATTTTCTCTCTGCCGATGCCGAAGGGCTGGCGCGAGTATGGCGGGGGCGAAGTATTTCCGATGATTGTTAACACAGACACTCGGGTTGCTAAAACTTCTTATCCTTATCCCGGCGGAGGCAACAACGAATCATGGGATCATCAGGAGGGGCGCACCTGTTTCATCCGGACAATCGACAAAGATATGTACCCGCCTTTTCCCAAACCAGAGAATTATTAAAGTTTAGGTATGAGAGAATACGACCACAAAAAGATAGAGAAGAAGTGGCAAACTGACTGGGAGAAAAAAAGAATATATCAAGCGAAAGATTTTTCCAAAAAGCCGAAATATTACAGCTTGATAGAATTCCCGTATCCTTCCGGTGATGGGTTGCACGTGGGACATCCGCGGCCGTATATCGGCATGGACGTGATTTCCAGAAAGAGAAGATTGGAGGGGTACAACGTGCTTTATCCAATCGGCTGGGATGCCTTCGGTTTGCCAACGGAAAATTATGCGATAAAAACGGGAAAAGATCCGAGAATAGTCACTAAAAAAAACAGTGATACTTTCCGCCGGCAAATAAAATCTCTCGGCATATCTTTTGACTGGTCGCGGGAAGTGTATACTACCGACCCAAAATATTACAAATGGACGCAGTGGATATTCTTGCAGTTTCTCAAAAAAGGTTTGGCATATAAGGCCAAAATAGCGATTAATTGGTGCCCGAAGGATAAGATAGGGCTGGCGAACGAAGAAGTCGTTGGCGGAAATTGCGAACGATGTGGCACTTCGGTGGAAAAAAGGGAAAAGGAGCAGTGGATGCTTGGCATCACCAAATACGCCGATCGGCTAGATAAGGATCTGGATACGGTGGACTATCTTCCTCAAATAAAACTCTCGCAGAGAAATTGGATCGGCCGAAGCGAAGGCGCGGAAATCGATTTTGAAATAAAAGGATCAGACAAGAAAATTAAAGTTTTCACTACGCGACCGGATACGATTTTTGGCGCAACATATCTTGTATTGTCACCGGAACATGCTTTTATGTCGTTTCTTGACGATAGGTCATTAAATAGCAAAGAAATAAAAGAATATGTTGCATCCGCAAGGAAGAAAACCGAAATAGAAAGAACCAATGATGAAAAAGTTAAAACCGGCGTGGAGTTAAAAGGAATCAAGGCCATCAACCCCGCCAACAAAGAAAAGATTCCGATTTGGATTGCCGATTATGTGCTTCCGCATTATGGTACGGGGGCAATTATGGCCGTCCCGGCGCACGACGAGCGAGATTTTGCTTTTGCGAAGAAATATGGACTAGAGATAAAAAATGTTATTGAACCAATTTTTATTGCTAAATTTGAGGAAGGTTTACCGTTTGTAGAACGTAACGCGATATCGGCAATAATTAAACATTGGTCAGAAGATAAATATTTGGCGCTCAAATGGAAAACAGTTCCGTGGGTGACTTTTGTTACTGGAGGAATAGAAAAGGGGCAAACTCCAGAAGCTGCTGCCAGGCATGAGATACGCGAGGAAACCGGATTTTTAAATTTAAAACTTACAAAAACATTACCAAATACTCATAGTAAATTTTATCACGGACAAAAAAAAGAAAATCGCTTTGCACATTTTACGAATTTTTATTTTGAATTAGAAAATGGAGAACAGGTAGAAATAGACGAGTTGGAGGGAAAGGCCAAACATGATGTAATATGGCTTAAACCAGATGAAATTGAAAAACTTTTGACGCCAGAAGGACAAATACGAGATTGGAAATTATTACAAAAAGATATTGTTTATATGAGCGATGGCATACTTGCCAATTCCGGTAAATTTTCCGGCCAGGATTCCCAAAAAGCCAAAAAGGAAATCATTAAATTTGTCGGGGGAAAGGAAAAAATAACCTTCAAGCTTCGCGACTGGGTCTTTTCCAGGCAGAGATATTGGGGCGAGCCAATACCGGTTATTTTCTGTAATAAGTGTGGCATAGTGCCGGTGCCGGAAAAAGATTTACCGGTGGAATTACCGAAGGTCAAAAATTATCAGCCGACGGACAGCGGGGAGTCCCCGCTTGCCAATATCGCGAAATGGGTGAACACAAAATGTCCGAAATGCAAAGGGCCGGCCAAAAGGGAAACCGATACGATGCCGAACTGGGCGGGTTCAAGCTGGTATTACCTCCGGTATACCGATCCGAAAAACAGCAAAGCATTTGCCGACAAAAAAAACTTGAAATATTGGACGCCGGTTGACTGGTATAACGGAGGTCACGAGCACACGACTTTACACCTTTTATATTCGCGTTTTTGGCACAAGTTCCTGTTTGATTTAGGTCTCGTGTCGACTTCCGAACCATACAAAAAGCGCACTTCACACGGGCTCATTTTGGCGGAGGGGGGGGAAAAGATGTCCAAGTCGCGAGGCAATGTAATAAATCCAGACGATATCGTAAAAAGATACGGGGCGGACACTCTGCGCTTGTATGAGATGTTTATGGGGCCATTCGATCAAGCCATTGCTTGGAGCGAAGAAGCGATTATCGGTCCGCGCAGATTTTTGGAGCGCGTGTGGAGCATGCAATATAAAGTGCAAAAAAACAAGAAATATACGGAATTTGAAATTGAAAAAACTGTAAAAAAGACGACGGAAGATATTGAAGAAATGAAATTTAACACAGCTATCTCCGCGCTTATGATTTTTGTAAATGAAGCCGGAAAATCAGAGTTTATATCGCAGGAAGTGTATGAAAAGTTTCTGCTGATTCTTTCTCCTTTTGCCCCGCATATTGCCGAAGAGATTTGGCGCAATCTTGGACACAAAAAATCCATTCATCTTTCTGATTGGCCGAAGTGGGACGAAAACCTGATTCGGGACGAAGAAGTAACAATAGCCCTGCAAATAAACGGCAAAGTTAGGGCTGAGATTATGATAAAGGCCGACAGCGATGAGGAAGAAATAAAAAAACGGGCCCTGGCAAACGAAGCCGTTTTGCGGTATTTGGCTGGGGAAAGCGCGAAGAAAGTTATTTACGTAAAAAATAGACTTATTAACATAGTCGTATAGCTGTTTTTATTTATTAAAGTGGTATAATAAAGAATATGCATTCAAACATATTTAATAAGCTTTCTTTTTTGTCACTGTTTTTAACAGTAGTGTTATTACCTCTTTTCTTCCTGCCCTTTACCAACATCCCGGTTGAAACTTCTAAAGGGTTGCTTTTAGTCGTGGGACTCCTGGCCTGCGTGATTTTTTGGGCAATAGCCAGATTTCTCGACGGAAAAATAGTTTTTTCTAAGTCCTGGCTTTTAGTTTCGGGGTTTGGCATAGTTTTGGCATTCTTGCTTTCCTCTCTTTTTTCCACAAACTCACAGGTATCTTTATTTGGCACCATGTTTGATATCGGCAGCTTCTGGTTTATTTTTTCGGCTTTTGTTTTAATGCTTCTCTCTTCAACCGTTTTTCGGACCCCCCGGCAGGCGAAGATAGTCCTGCTGGGAACAATATTATCCTCGGCTCTGGTCCTCGTTTTTCAAAGCACCCACTTGTTTATGCCCAATATTCTGTCGCTTGGAACCTTAAGCGGGCAGACCGGCAATGTTTTCGGGTCCTGGAACGCTCTCGGACTTTTTGCCGGATTTTCCGCCCTGATGTTTCTTTTAGTCATTGAATTTTTCCCAATTTCCAGAATAGGAAAGATTTTACTGGAAATATTTATTTTGCTCTCGATATTATTGGCAATGGTAATCAACTTTCCGCTGGTCTGGATGCTTCTCGGGATTTCCGCTTTGATTATTTTTGTTTATAAAACTTCCATCACTCTTCATAATAATGTAGATGAGGAAACAAAAAGACATTTTCCGATAATTTCCTTTGTGGTCGTTTTGATATCTTTATTATTTTTTATATCCGGGAATTTTATCACGGGTTTTATTCCCGACCGTTTGCGGGTGGCCAATACCGAAATCAGTCCTCTTCTTTCGACAACTATGTCCATAACCAAGGGAGTACTTGCGAAAGATCCTGTTTTTGGTGTCGGCCCGAACAGATTCGGAGAAGCATGGTCAATGTACAAACCAATAGCGATAAACACGACAAAAGTATACGGAAATGATGTCTGGGATGTTTATTTTAATTCCGGTTCCGGACTTCTGCCGACTTTAATGACTACCACTGGAGGCCTTAGTATTCTTGCTTGGCTCGTTTTTCTGATTTTATTCTTGGTTATCGGAGTGAGGTCGGTATTTTTCAGCGTTAAAAACGGGGTTAATTGGGAAATGATGGCTGTTTTTGTGCTGTCCCTTTATCTGTTCGTCTCTTCGTTCTTTTATTCAACGGGGATTGTGATATTTTTACTGTCATTTGCTTTTACGGGAGTATTTATCGGATTGGTTGCTTCCAGCTCTAATAAGGAAATAGCTATAACGTTTTTGGATGATCACAGAAAAAGCTTTTTCTCCATACTTTTTCTTATCGTGGTGGTGATTTTTTCCGTCGCAGTTTCGTTTAAGTATATAGAACGCTTCGCTTCCGTACCTTACTTCAGAAAAGCGCTCATAGCGGAGACCGTTCCTTTGGCTGAGAGCTACATTAGCAAAGCTCTTTCTTTGCATTCAAATGATTTATATTTGCGCACCTATTCGCAGATATATCTTGTTAAACTCAATACTTTAGCTAACAAGGGTTCAACTCTGACGGAAGAAGAAAAAACAGATCTACAGGCAAGTTTTAATCAGGCAGTTCGAAGTGCGCAAATGGCCGCGGAATACAATTCGTCTAATTATCTAAACTTTGAATTGCTCGGTTTGGTGTATCAGACAGCCGGAGTGTTGGGAGGAAAAGACGCTTATGGCAAAGCGGTTGAAATGTACCAGAAAGCCTCCGATTTGAATCCGCTTAATCCCGGCCTGAAGCTTTCTATGGCCAATGCTTCCTTAGCCGATGGAAAGATGGAAGAAGCGAGAAATTATGCCAATATAGCTCTTTCTTTGAAAGGGGATTTTGTCGAAGCACAAAACTTCATAAAATATCTTGACTCTCCAAACAATTCCGCTTCCGTTCCCGCTCCGTCTTCCAATAATACTAACAATTAGGCGGGCAACGGGATGGAGAAAATTCTAAGAATTTTTACTAAAGAATCAGGGAGCATAAATCAGGCCGCGCTCCTTTTGGGTTCTTTTACCTTATTGTCCCAGATTTTAGCGCTTTTCCGCGACCGGGCGATGGCGCATTTTATCGGCCCTTCTCCTTCGCTTGATGCTTATTACGCGGCTTTCCGAGTGCCGGACCTTATTTTCATCAGTATAGCGTCGCTGGCCTCCATTACCGTGATCATTCCATTTATTGTCGCTAAAATGAGCGGGGAACAGGTAACCGAAAGCGCGCGTAAATATTTGAATGACGTTTTTACTGTTTTTTTCGCTTTAATGGTTTCTGTCGCCCTGATTGCTTTTATTATTATGCCAAATTTGGTGTCCTTTATTGCGCCCGGTTTTACCCCGCTTTATCAAGCGAAAGTTATTCTGCTTTCGCGGATAATGCTTTTCTCGCCGATTCTTTTGGGCCTTTCCAATCTCTTCGGCGCCGTTACCCAGCTTTTCCGCAAATTCTTCATTTATTCACTGAGTCCGATTTTTTATAATTTGGGAATCATCATCGGTGTTCTTTTTCTTTATCCGATCTTCGGAATTGCCGGGCTGGCTTTGGGCGTAGTTCTAGGGGCGCTCCTCCATTTCGGAGTTCAGGCCCTGGCCTCGCATAGTTCCGGGTTTACGCCGAGATTTTCATTCTCGATTAATTTCCGGGATATCAGACAGGTGGCGATAACTTCGCTTCCCCGGACGCTGGGTTTGGCTTTTAACAACATAGCCCTTATCATCATCATCGCTCTCGCCTCGTTTTTAAAGAGCGGTTCCATCTCGGTCTTCAACTTTTCCTTTAATCTTCAATCCGTCCCGCTCAACATCATCGGCGTGTCTTACGCAGTGGCGGCTTTTCCGGCTCTGGCGAAATCTTTCGGAAGCGGAAAGACGGAAGAATTTAAAAAGCACCTAAAAGGGGCCGCGCGGGCCATCGTCTTTTGGTCCCTACCGGTCATATTTCTCTTTATCGTGCTGCGCGCGCAGATCGTACGCGTGATTTTAGGTTCCGGGTCTTTTTCCTGGGAAGACACCCGCTTGGTGGCGGCCTGTTTAGCGATTTTTTCCGTCTCGGTTCTCGCCCAGGGAATGATTACCCTTCTGTCCCGCTCGTACTACGCGGCCGGCAATACCCGGCGCCCGCTTATAATTAATTTTTTGTGTTCTCTTTCGATTATAATTCTGTCTTATGTTTTTATCTATGTTTTTAAGAATGTGACCGTGTTCCGTTATTTTATGGAATCACTGCTCAAGGTGGAGGGTATTCCCGGCACGGAAGTGCTGATGCTGCCGCTGGCGTATTCTGCCGGCACAATTTTGAATTTTATTCTGCACCTGATTTTCATTAAAAAAGATTTTATGTCCGAAGAATTATTTATCACGAAGACCTTTTTCCAGAGCTTGGGCGCGTCGTTTGTTCTGGGGTTGGTCAGTTATCTCTCCTTGAACGCTCTTTCACCGGTTTTCGGCACCACCACATTCTTGGGCATATTTTTCCAGGGCCTTATTTCCGGAGTTATGGGAGTATTAGCGGCCACTGCTGTTTTGTATTTACTTCAGAACGAGGAATTGCGCGATCTCTTAAAAGCCTTGAGGACTAAATTCTGGCGCGCCAAAGTTCTCGCTCCGTCTCAGGAAGAGCTTTAAAATCTCCTTATTTTCTGCTAGACTGGAAATATGTATAATAAGAAGTCTTCAACACTTAAACGCATTCTTTCGCTTCTCCAAGATCGCAAGAAAACGATTGCTTTTTTGTTTATTCTTATAACTCTATCTCAAATAGCAAGTATTGCCGTGCCCTTTGTTTCAAAAATTATAATTGATTCTTTGACGGAATTTATTAAAAATGGAGGAACTTTGCCTTTATCTACGCTTGCTTATTGTTCTGCAGGAATTTTAATTCTTACGTTGATAAGTAGCGCATTGCTGTCAAGTTATAATTTTAATCTTTTCCAAATGGTAACAAAACTAGAAGATAAAGTTAGAAACCAAACTTTGGGAAAGTATTTACAACTTCACTCATTGTTTCATCACGGAGTTTCAAGCGGTCAAATTATAGGGCGCATTGACCGCGGGGGTACCTCTGTTTACATTATTGTGTATGAAATTATTGGACAGAATTTTATTCCACCCATAATTATTTTTATAGGAGCTTTTGCCGCGCTTTTATATTCAAATATATGGATTGCGTTAGCCATTGTCATTCCGTTTCCAATATATATATTAGCTACTCGTAATATTGCTAATAAAATTTACTTAATTGAACAAAAAGCCAACGATGCCTTTGAAAATATTTCAAAAGAAATGTATGACGTGGCAGGTAATGTACAGACGGTAAAAAAGTTTTCCCAGGAAGAAAAAGAAACGCAAGATAATCGTAATTCTCTCTTAAATGCCCGCAAAATCCAATATACCGCCGAACGTCTGTGGTCACATATTGAAAATATTCAGGCCATAATTTCTACAACCGGTCGTGTTGCGGTATTGGCTCTTTCAGCTTGGTTTGTTTTACAAGGTACAGCGACTATCGGACAGTTTGTGTTGTACGTTACTCTTCAAAATATGGCATATCAGCCATTATCCAGTCTTGGGTCGCTCTTTACTCGGATGAGAAGAAATATGACACGAGTAGAACGCCTGTTTGCTGTGCTGGATGAGCCTTTACGTGTGACGGATACACCTAATGCTTTTAATTTACCTCCTCTCCAAAAACAGATTGAATTTAAAGATGTCTCTTTTTCATATCGGGGCGATAAGGAATGGGCACTCAAAGACATCAATGTTATTATTCCTGCCCATACTACTTGTGCGCTTGTTGGGAGATCGGGAAGCGGTAAAACAACTTTTATTAATTTACTTTTGCGTTCGCATGATCCACAACGTGGCAATATTTTAATTGACGGATTTGATATTAGTAAAGTAACGAAAGTAAGTTTACGCGAGCAAATAGCTGTTGTTCCACAGGAAGTAGATTTGTTTTCTAGAACAGTTGTACAAAATATAGCTTATGGAAGGGGTAATATTAGTAAAGAAAAAATCGAAAATGCTGCTAAAACTGCTCTGGCCCATGACTTTATTCTTAAACTTGAACAAGGGTATGATACCATTGTTGGCGAGAGGGGAGTCAAGCTCTCCGGCGGAGAACGCCAAAGAATTGGTATCGCTCGCGCAGTTCTACGTGATCCAAAGATTTTAATTTTAGACGAAGCGACCAGTCATCTTGATACCGAAAGCGAACAGATTATCACTCGCGCTACGGATGCGCTCGTTAAAGACCGTACTTCGCTTATTATCGCTCATCGTCTTTCTACGGTTATTAATGCCGATAAAATATTAGTGTTTGGTGGGGGAAAAATAGAAGCAATGGGAACGCACGTCGAATTATTACATTCTAGTTCTACTTACTTGCGATTGTATTCTTTGCAGTTCGCGGATGAGAACGTGGAAGATAACAACGAAGAATAAATTTATGAATTTAGCCAACATCAGAAATTTTTCCATCATTGCGCACATTGACCACGGCAAGAGCACCTTGGCGGATCGGATGCTTGAAATTACTCATACCATAGAGTCGCGCAAGATGCGCGACCAGGTGCTGGATTCAATGGATCTGGAGCGCGAGAGAGGAATTACCATCAAGATGCAACCTGTTCGTATGGTTTACCATGCGAACAGTCCTGAGCGAAGCGAAGGGCAAGAGTATGTTCTAAATCTGATAGACACTCCCGGGCACATAGATTTTTCCTATGAAGTATCCCGCGCCTTAAAGGCCGTAGAGGGCTCTATTTTGTTAATTGATTCTACTCAAGGCGTGCAGGCCCAAACTCTTACTACGCTTGCTATGGCGCGTTTGGATGGGCTTAAAATCATTCCTGTTTTGTCTAAAATAGATTCGCCGTTATCGAGGGTACCGGAGGTAAAAGAGGAAGTGATAAAGCTCTTAAATTGCGACCCAAATGAAATTTTATTGGTTTCCGGCCGTACGGGGGAAGGAGCAGAAAATTTGTTGCGGGAGGTTATAAAGCGTATTCCGGAACCGAAAGAAACATACCCCGGCAGCGAAAATTTGCGGGCGCTTGTTTTTGATTTCAAATATTCCAATCATCGCGGAGTGATAGTTTTTGTGCGGGTGTTGGACGGAAAGGCAGCCAAGGGCGACACTTTACTTTTTGCCGTTTCAAAAGAAAAGTTTACTGCGCTTGAGGTCGGGACTTTTTCTCCGGAAGAAACACCGAAGGATTTCCTTTCCGCCGGAGATACTGGCTATATCGTTACCGGTATAAAAAAACCGGGCATGGCAAGAGTGGGAGACACCGTCACGCTTTTTAAAAATCCCTTGCCGGCATTTCCGGGCTACATGCAGCCATTGCCGGTAGTCTGGGCATCCGTGTTTCCGGAAGATGCGGATGATTTTGCAGAGCTCAAACTTGCCTTGGAAAAATTGAAGCTTTCCGATTCTGCTTTTTCGTACGAGGAAGAATCAAGCGGGTCTTTGGGCAAAGGTTTTCGGTGCGGGTTTTTGGGAATGCTGCATTTGGAAATAATTACCGAGAGGCTGAAACGCGAGTTCAATCTGAAACTGGTCATAACGACGCCTTCTATAACTTATGAAGTTTTGTTAAAAAACGGCAAAAAAGAAAAAATTTATTCCCCTTACTTTTTTCCGGATGACGGTCTTATAGAAAAAGTTTTTGAACCATGGGTAAAATTAAAAATAATCACCCCCGTTCGCTACATTGGCAATATTATGCAAATTATTTTTGACCACGAAGGGGAAGTGGGGGACACGGAGAATTTTGGCGATAACCGTTCTGCCATATCCGTATTGATGCCGCTCCGTGAACTGATGCGAAACTTCTTTGATGAATTGAAAAGCACTTCATCCGGCTATGCTTCTATCTCTTACGAGATAGGGGAAATGCGTGAAGCGAATGTCACCAGGTTGGATATCTTGGTCGCCGATGAGATTGTTCCGGCTTTTTCCAGAGTTGTGGCCAGGAAAAGAGCGGAAGAAGAAGCGGAAAAGGCAGTTGAAAAGCTGGCGGAAATACTTCCTCGGCAGATGTTTACTTTAAAAATTCAAGGGCGCGCACTCGGGCGCATTATCTCTTCTCGCACTCTTTCCGGGATGAAAAAGGATGTAACTCAGCATATGTATGGGGGCGATATTACCCGCAAAATGAAGCTTCGTGAAAAGCAGAAAAAAGGGAAGAAAAAAATGAAAGAAAGAGGCAAGGTAAATATTCCTCAAGATGTGTTTTTGAAGATGATGCGATCTAGCGAAAAATAGGGGAATAGAGCAGTATCATACTTATAATAATCAGTATACTCAACACTCCCCAAACCGCCTGAATTTTCTTTTGATGTTTTTTATGGAAAAGCATATAATGAAAAATTATAGCATAGTTTCCGCGCTATGAGAAATTTTAAACAAGAAAGAAAGTGGAGAAATATAATGCAGTCAAGACCCGTTTTGGCGTTGCTCTGCGTTGTGACATTGGTTTTTGCCTGGAGCGTGCTGCGTTTTTGGAATAAAATGGCGGAAACAAGCAGGAACAGGAAAATGGCCGAAGACAAAGTCGCCGAGCTTAGAAAGCAAAAAGAAAAGCTCTCTGCCGACATTGATAGTTTAAGTACGGATGAGGGCAAAGAAAAAATTTTCCGAGAAAACTTCGGCCTGGCTAAAGAAGGAGAGGACGTAATTATAGTGGTAGAAGACAAAAATCCCCCGGAACCCCAAAAAACCTCCTTCACTTCTAGTTTTTTCTCGTTTTTTAAAAACCTATTTGATTGGTAGAAGTTTGCAGAATTCGCAAGAACCGTTCTTACAAAAAGTTCTCGCGAAAAACCAGGTCTTGTAAACATGTAAGAAGTGTGGTAGTTTGTTTATGGAAAATCTTGGCTAAAGGAGGCCAAAATGCGGATGGAGCTGACGTTGACCGAAGTCGAAGTGAGCAAGGCGAAAGCTGGCGGGAAGGGTCCCACCTTCCGGCCAGTTAGCCGGAACAGGATGAAGTGCAACCAACTTCCCGGACTGGGGCACCTGACCCGTCATCAAGCGGAGTGGGTCAAGAACGTCTGCTGGCCGCGAGCGAGGGTGGCGACGAAGTCGAAACCAGTGGTGCCGCCCCCTGCGAAGCCGAAGCCGGCGGCTCCCCGCGGGTTCCCGTACTACTCCGGCTACTACTACGACTAGACATAGGACATAGGTCGCTCGTCGCCTCCGAGCACCATCAGGGCACAATGTGCCCGGGCCGTGCCTCGCCGCCGGCCTTTTCTTTTTATATTTTATATTGAAAATCTTTCAACTTGTTTATACTCTCCGTTTTTTGCTATAATAAGGGCATGAAAATAGCATTTTTTGAGTCGCCGGCGGTTGATAAGGGCGTGATTAAACAATTACTTGGCGACGTTGAGGTTTCATTTTTTGACGAAAAACTGGATGAAAATACCGTCCGTAAAGCAAAAGATGCCGAAATTATCTCTGTTTTCATTAATTCGGTAATCAGCAAAAATATCATCGACAAACTGCCAAATCTGAAATTTATCGCCACCCGCTCGACCGGTTTTGAGCATATTGATCTTCTATATTGCGCAGAGAAAGGGATAAAAGTTTCCTATGTGCCGTCGTATGGCGACCACACCGTCGCGGAAATCGCTTTTGGGCTCATTTTGAATCTTTCCCGAAACATTTTGAAAGCGAACAACTATATCAGAGCGACATCTAATTTTAATTTTTCCTCTTCTTTTCGAGGTTTCGATTTGAATAAAAAAACAATCGGCGTGGTCGGCACCGGGCGCATCGGCAAAAATGTCGTCAAGATTGCCCGAGGTTTTAATATGAAAGTAGTTGCCTGCGATCTTTATCCGGATTTGGAATTTGCCAAAATAAATAATTTTGAATATAAAAATTTTGAAGAAGTCGTCCAAGAAGCGGATGTTATTTCTTTACATGTTCCGTTCACGAAGGAAAATAGACATATGATAAACAAAGATGTCATTGCCAAGATGAAAAAAGGTGTTTTGCTTATAAATACTGCCCGAGGGTCTTTAATTGACACCCAGGCGCTTATTTGGGGGCTGCAAGAAGGTATTATCGGCGGCGCCGGGCTCGATGTGCTGGAAGAAGAAAGGGAATTGAAAACAGAGAATGAAATTTTTAATGCGGGTAACCCGAAAGACATTAACTACAAAATTTTGACGGAAAACCACGTGCTGATGGATCTGCCGAATGTCATCATTACTCCCCATATCGGCTTTTATACCAAAGAAGCCGAGGCGGAAATAATCAAGACGACAATAGAGAATATCAGAGGATTTATTGATGGTCAGTTTCGGAACTTGGTGAAATAAACATGATAGGACACCAGATAAAAAATTACGACGAACTGGCAACGACTCCGAATCGCATATTGGCGCTCCAACTAATCGAAGCCGGATTGGATGCCATCAATACGGGAAAGGTCGTCAATTCCTCGATATCTCTCAATGAAAATATTTTATCCGTGAAAGGAAAAAAGTTTGATTTGGCTGAATTTGAAAAAATCAAAGTCGTCGGTTTCGGCAAGGCCTCGGCGGACGCGGCGGCAGCGTTGGAAAAAATTCTGGGTTCTAGGATAGAAAAAGGCGTCGTTATCAGCCTGCAGAAAGCGGATTGCGACTTTATTGAAACTTTTGCCGGCGCGCATCCGATACCGAGCCGGGTCAACCAGGAAGCGGGAGAAAAAATATATGAAATAGTCAAAGATTCAACGGAAAAAGATTTAGTAATCGTGCTGGTCTCGGGTGGTGGCTCGGCTCTCCTGTGCTACCCGGAGAGCGAATGCGAGCAGGGGCAGCAGTTGTACAATTCTTTTTTGAAATCCGGAAAAACCATTGCCGAGATAAATACCGTCCGAAAGCACTTATCCTTATTGAAAGGCGGAGGATTGGCGCAAGCGGCCTATCCGGCAACTGTTATTGGGCTCGTTTTTTCCGATATTCCCGGGGATAATTTTGAAAACGTCGCTTCCGGCCCGACTTATCGGGACACCACTACCATGGCTGATGCGGAAAAAATAATCAGGGAAAATAATTTGGGCGATTTCAAATTGATGGAAACTCCGAAGGAAAAAAAATATTTTAAAAAAGTGCATAATTTTGTCCTGGTATCCAATCGGACGGCTCTCCAGGCGATGCGGGAGAAAGCGAAAAATCTGGGGCTCAAAGCGAAAATAATCTCTACGGATTTGTATACCGAAGTCGGGGAAGCAGTGCGGAAAATATTTTCCAAATTTAAAGAAAACTCCGTCATTTTAGTCGGAGGCGAGCCTTCCGTTTCAGTACCTCAAGGCGGAGGCAAAGGCGGAAGAAATCTGCATGTCGGGATTACCGCGTTGCAAAGCGGGTTACCCAGCGAAAACTCAGTTTTTGTATCGTTCGCGTCTGACGGAATGGACAACAGCGACGCGGCCGGAGCGCTGGTGGATAAAAATACCAAAGAAAAGGCGGACAAGCTTGGTTTGCGGGCCGATAAATATATGGCTGATTTTGATTCTTATACTTTTTTCCAAAATACCGGCGATTTAATAATCACCGGTTCCACCGGCGCCAACGTCTCGGATTTAATGATTCTTTTGACAAAAAATGGAAAATAAAATCACAAAAATTGAGGCGGAGGAGATAAAGAATTCAAAGGGGCAGGCGACTATCCGGGTAACGGTCCGGGCTGGCGGAGCGTCCGGGAGCTTTGCGGTTCCCTCCGGAGCCTCCATCGGCGTGCATGAGGCGCATGTTTTGCCGATCGAGAAGGCGATTGAAAATGTAGAAAATATTATCGCGCCCGCTCTGTTGGGGCAGGACGTCGCCGACCAGAGGACGATAGATAAGATTATGCTTAAGTTAGACGGGACAAACAATAAAGACAAGCTGGGTGGCAACGCCATGATCGGAGTGAGTGTTGCCTGCGCCAAAGCTGCTGCTAAAATCAAAAGAATCGAAGTTTTTGAATATCTCCGAACGCTGGCGGAAATTTTTCCCCGCTCGGAGCAGCGGGGAAAACCCTCTCGCCAATTTCCGCGTCTTTTTATGAATTTATTGGAGGGCGGAAAACATACTAGCAATATCTTGGCTTTTCAAGAGTTTTTAGTGGTTCCCGACACAAATAATATTCCGGAAGCCGTGCATATCGGAATAAAAATTCAGGATTCTCTGCGAGAAATGATTTTGGAAAAACTCGGGGAAGAATCTATTATTTTGGGTGACGAGGGGGGGTTTGCCCTGAAGACATCGGATATTCGCGCTCCCTTGGTTTTTCTGACTGAGGCTATTAAAAAAAATAATTTGGAAAAGAAAGTCAAATTGGCGCTGGATGTCGCGGCTTCCTCTTTTTACGAAAAAGGAAACTACAAAATTGCCGGCAAAAATGTTTCCAAAGAAGAATTAATGGGTCTTTACGAATCTTTGACTGCTGAATTTGATATTTTTTCCATCGAGGATCCGTTTCATGAGGAAGATTTTGAAAGCTTCGCTGAATTGAAGAAAAAAAATTCCGATCTTTTGATAGTCGGAGATGATTTGACTGTTTCGAATTCGAAACTTCTCAAAAAAGCGATAGAAAAAGAGAGTATTAACGCGATGATTATCAAACCCAATCAGATAGGTACCTTAACTGAAACTTTGGAAACGATGAAATTGGCCAGGGAGAATGACATAGAATTAATTGTTAGCCACCGGGGCGAGGAGACCGACGACGACTTTATCGCCGACTTGGCTTTTGCCTTCGGCTGTTTCGGACTGAAGGCCGGTTCTCCCCAAAAGCCCGAAAGAATGGTAAAATACAAGAGATTAATAGAGATAAGCAAAACATAAAAATGGATTTTATAAAATGGTACAGCGAGGTTGGAATCGGCGATGTTTCTTCAGTGGGCGGAAAGAATGCCGCTTTGGGTGAGATGTATTCAAATCTTGTACCGCTCGGCGTGAATGTGCCGGATGGTTTTGCCTTGACGGCCGAAGCTTATCGCCATTTTTTTAAAGAAACCGGACTGGATGATCAGATTAAGGGAATTCTTTCCGACTTGGACACAAAAAGTATAAAAAATTTGCAAACACGCGGAAAAAAAGTCCGCGAAGCTATTCTGCGAGCCGAATTGCCGGGAGATTTGAAAAATGTTATCGCGGGATCTTACGCTGAAATGGAAAAAAAATACGGAAAAGATGAAGATGTGGCGGTGCGTTCTTCGGCCACGGCCGAAGACCTCCCCGGCGCTTCTTTTGCCGGACAGCAAGAAACTTATTTGAATATTCATGGAATTGAAAATGTTTTAATCGCGACGAAAAAATGCATCGCCTCGCTTTTTACCGACCGGGCGATTTCTTACCGCGCCGACAAGGGATTTTCCCATCTGGACGCGGCTCTTTCAGTCGGCATCCAGCGCATGGTGCGCTCCGATGTGGCCTCCTCGGGTGTGGCTTTCACGATTGATACGGAAACCGGTTTTGATAAAGTTATCATAGTTAACTCCATATACGGCCTCGGCGAATTTATCGTGCAGGGAAAAGTCATTCCCGACGAATTTATCATTTTCAAACCGAGTTTGGAGAATGGCGCCAAGAATTCTATTATCAGCCGGAATTTGGGCAAAAAAAATATTAAGCTTATTTATGCCAAGGACGGGACCCGGCAGGAGAAAGTTTCATCGGGAGACCAGCAGAAGTTTTCTATTAGCAAGGAAGAGACGGTCCAGCTCGCGAAATGGTGTTTGCAAATAGAAAAATATTTTTCCAAAAAGCACGGCCACTATCAGCCAATGGATATCGAATGGGCCAAAGACGGCAAGACCGGGGAGCTTTTTATCGTGCAGGCGCGCCCGGAGACGGTTGTTTCAGGAGAAGACAAAAATATTTTTAAGGAATATAAATTGAAAAAGGCGGGTAAAGTGTTGGTCTCCGGCATTGCCGTCGGTTCCAAAATCGGCGCCGGCAAAGTCCGAGTTCTGCGCAGCGCCAAAAATATTTCTTTATTTAAAAAAGGGGAAGTGCTGGTGACCGAGATTACCGATCCGGACTGGGAGCCGATCATGAAAATCGCTAGCGCCATCGTGACGGACAAGGGCGGGCGTACATCCCACGCGGCCATCGTTTCCCGTGAGCTCGGCATCCCCTGCATTGTGGGCTCGAATAATGCCACCAAAGCCCTTAAAAACGGGCAGGAAGTCACTGTGGACGCTTCCGGGGGCCAAGTGGGCAATGTTTATGAAGGTATTATTGCGTTTGATACGAAAGAATACCGGTTGGACAAAATACCAGAGATAGGGACAAAAATTATGGTTAATATCGGCTCGCCGGACGAAGCATTCAAGAGTCATAATCTCCCCGCCAAAGGTGTCGGCTTGGGGCGCTTGGAGTTTATCATCGCCTCGCACGTCCGTTTTCACCCGAACGCGCTGCTTGATTATAAAAAACTAAGGGAAGGGAAAAAAACGCCCTACATTAATAAATTACTCAAGGAGATCGACGCCTTGACGCCCCTATATAAAGACAAGGCGCAGTTTTACGTGGATGAGCTGGCGATGGGCATCGCGAAAATCGGCGCCACTTTTTATCCGCATCCGGTCATTATCCGTTTTTCCGATTTCAAAACTAACGAGTACCGCACGCTTTTGGGTGGAGAATTGTATGAACCACAGGAGGAGAATCCGATGCTGGGCTGGCGCGGAGCATCCCGCTATTATGATCCAAGATTCAAAACAGCTTTCGGCTTGGAGTGCCAGGCGATGAAAATTGTGCGCGAAGATATGGGTCTCTCAAATGTGGTTCCGATGATTCCGTTTTGCCGGACGCCGGAGGAAGGAAAACAGGTAATTGAAGCAATGAAAGAAAACGGATTGGACCGCGCCCTCGATTCGACTTTGAAAGTTTATGTCATGTGCGAAATCCCTTCCAATATTTTGCTCGCTGATGAGTTCTTGGAAATTTTCGACGGTATGTCCATCGGGTCTAACGATTTGACCCAGCTCACACTCGGGCTCGACCGTGATTCGGGCATCGTGACTCATATTGCCAACGAAAATAATCCTTCGGTCAAAAAACTAGTGGCCGAAATCATTCATAAATGCAAAGAAAAAGGAAAGTATATCGGCATCTGCGGGCAGGCCCCATCCGATTATCCCGAATTCGCGCAATTTCTGGTGGATGAAGGAATAGAAAGTATGTCGCTCAATCCGGATACAGTAATTAAAATCATCATGGCGCTAGGGGAGAGTGGAAAAGTAATTAAAACATTTCATGGAAAAGACTAGATACCCAATTTCCAAAGTCGAAGAATCTAAAAGCGATAAGTTCGAGCAAGCGCCTAATGTTCCGATTATTGATATAATCAGGCATGGGGAGACCGAACGCAAACAAAATCAAGCAGGATTTCATGAAGCTTCCATCCTTGATACAAGTAGTCCTGATTTCAAGCTCGATTCAGAACATTTGGATTTGGATGATGAGGGAATCGCAAGCATAGAAGAATCTGCTAGCCAACTTACTGACTTGATAGACATAGAGAAAGAAGCTGTTATGATAGTGTCCTCTCCCGCCTGGAGAACTCATTCTTCATCCTTAGTTTTGGAGAGAATACTGAGAGAAAAAGGTGTTACTATTTTAAATGATGAACGAAAACCAAAATTTTTCAAAGCCATAAACCAACATTCCTCTTTTTTTGAAAGAACTTTAAAAAGAGATTTTGGCGACACAGAAAAAACGAGAAAAGTAATCCGAGATTACATAGAAAAAGGGTGGAGAGAGGGTTTTAAGAGCGCTCTTGATATCCTGGGTATAAAAAAAGAAGATGTGGATAAAAGAATGAATGAAACTGAAAACTCAGACTTCCAAAGATTTTTGCGGCATATGAATAATATTTACAGTTGGCTTAGTCCTAAATCACTAGAAAGATTAAAGAAGGAAAAGAAATCGAGAATAAGAATAGTTGTGCTCGCTCATGAAGAAACCACATGTCTTTTTATAAGAGAAACCATGCCCGAAGGCACATTAACTCAGGAAAAAGGTCAAATTCTGGAGATTGTTCCACAATCCAAACTTCTTGCGGGGCAAGAAGTTGTCACTAATGTTAAGCTATATCCCAAAAAAGACAGAAGCTCCGAGGAAAAAGGTCAAGTGAAAAGAGGGTTTAAAGTTGGCTAAAAATTGTGCGGCCGGCGAGAATCGGACTCGCGCCCGATGCTTGGGAAGCACCAGTTCTACCACTAAACTACGACCGCTTATCTAAAATATACCCTTATTTAATTTGCTTGACAAGTATGCTATAATAGAGATATTAGAAAATAATTTTATCCGCCCCGGGCGAACTTATGTTTCATTTATGAAGAACGTAACGATTTATTCAACCCCGACCTGCCATTTCTGCCACATGGCCAAAGAGTTTTTTAAGGCGAATAATGTGGCTTACACGGAATACGATGTTGCCACTAATCTGGAAAAAAGGAAAGAAATGATTGAAAAAAGCCAACAGATGGGCGTGCCGGTCATAATCATTGATGGTAAATTGATCGTCGGCTTCGACAAGCCCCAATTGGCGCAATTATTGGGTCTCTAACTTTTTTTTGTGTCCTCGGCATAATTTGGGTAACGTCCGAATAATTGACAGAATAAATTATACATGTTAGTATAAAGTGGCCAACGTGGATTGGCCATGTTGGTTGGAACTGATCTTCGAAAACGAAAGGAGGATTCTTGTGAACGAAGAAAGAAACGAAGTGTTTCGCGGACACTTGGAGGAGTGTCTTCGGAACCTCGGAACGAGTCTTGCTTCAAGCGTGCCAAGGGGTTCGCGAGAAGCGGCACAGGCCAAAAAACCAGTAGCCGACTTCTGTGGAGTCACGATTGGCTCCATAACCCGTTGGCTCCGTGACACCGGTTCGTTCCCCATTGGCGAGCCGCTCATCAAGTTGATGTGCTACCTCGACATGGTGGGCTATCGGGTAATCGAACTGGAGAGGATACCCAGAATTCGGCGAAACTTCGCAGAACTTATCGGTTACGGGCTCCTCACCAGTGATCAGGCTGCCGAATTTCTCGGCTACGCCAGCATGTCCACTTTCTACCAAGTCCTGCAAGGCCATCACGGCGCGAGCGAGGACAAGGAACAGAAGATGTGGGATGTGTGGAAGGAGAGAAAGGAGGAACTGCAACAGAAGAAAGAGAGGTCGCAAGAGCTGTACCGTTTGGATATCCCGCTCAAGATTCGCTCACGGGTGGACGTATCCAAAGTGTTGGAACGGCAGGTGTCGGCCTCTCGCTCCAAGGCGGTGGTCAGCATCATGGAAGGTTTGCTCATGTTGCTCGAGGAGAGCTCTTTCGAGAAATTCTCCGACGGCGATCTGGCAGACCTGAAGGCGTCGGCCGATACAATACTTCGGCTCTCGGCGCATCTGAGCTCTTTGAGCTCTCGCCTGATCATGTCCGAGCAGCAGCGAAAAGGAGGTAGCTGATGGCAGATGACCGAGGCTACCAGGCTGTCGTCGAGAAAATTATTTCCGACGGCACACACGGCCCCTACGCCGTTGCACGCTCCGAAAAACTCGGTTCAATCACTTTCTCGCTTAACGGAAACGTCTGGGAAGAGAGGGACTGGCCCGAGCCCGGAACGTACGTGATGTTGTTCCAAGTCAGGAAGAAGCGCGCCGGGTGGCGTGCTCAACACGGGCGGTTCTTCGAACCGTCCGACGACCGACAACCAGCAACAGAATAAGAAAGGAGCAACAGCAATGAGCAGCAGAGGCAGAGTAGAAACCGTGGCGCTGAAGGACTTGAAGTTGAACCTGTTCGTCCGGCAGGCGCTGAACCAGGACCATGCGCTGTTTCTCGGCGAGCTACTCGAGAACGGCGTCAACCTGCCCCCGATCCGCATCACGCGTAAGCGGGAGGTGATCGACGGCAGGCACCGCATCGAGGCCTACGAGCTCAACAACCGCACCGAGATCGAGGCGGAGATCGTGGACATCGAGACCGAGAGCGAGTTGATCGCTGAGGCCTACAGGGCCAACATCGGCGGTTCGCTTCCCCCCACGACGCAGGACACGGAGCACACGATCATGTTGCTCCTCGAGCGTGGAGAGACGATGAAGCGGATCGGCGAGCTTCTCGGTCTTCCGGCCGGGATGGCGCGCAAGTACATCAACTCCGTGAAGTCGAAGATCTCGCGGCAGAAGTTGATGAAGGCCGCCGCCGCGATCACCGATGGCGGACTCACGATCAACAAGGCTGCCGAGCAGTACGAGGTGGACGCCGAGAAGCTCAAGGAGGTTCTCTCCGGCCACCGACGGAAGCAGAAGCAGGGCGTCGCGGAAGTTCAGCGGGGCCTCACCAAGACCTACAAGTCGTTGGGTTCCAAGAACGCCGCGCTCATCCGTAGCCTCCTCGAGAAGTACGAGGATGGCGACGTGACCGAGCGACAGGTGCGCGACATCTTCGCGCACATCGAACGGCTCCAGAAGCGGTCCGCTCGCGCGGTCAGCGACTGGAAGAAGCGGTTCGGCTCCATGAACGGCAAGACCGCGAAGGCGGCGTAGTTTTTCGTCCATAGAAACATCTGGGCCGAGGCGTAGCACTCTGTACGCGCTTCGGCCCTTTTATATTTTTTAAGACTACACATTTCGTGTGTCCTCGGCAGGAATCGAACCTGCAATTACTCCTTAGGACGGAGTCGTTATATCCATTTAACTACGAAGACATGCCTATAATCTAGCACACAAAAGACGCGCTGGGAATTGGATTTTTTTATTTATTTTTGGTAGTATCTACTTATGTCGCCGGAAGAAAAAGAGCTTTTAGAGAGAAGCGTCGCTCTCGCGGAAGACAACAATAAAATTCTGCATGCCATGAGGCGTTCCATGTTTTGGGCGCGGGTAATGAGCACTGTATACTGGGTGCTTATAATCGGTTCGGCCGTCGGCGCTTATTATTTGATTCAGCCGTATATTGACCAGCTGATGGGCATATATGGCGGCGCGAACGATGTGATCAATAGTTTTAAAAGATAAATTATGCCTGGGTAGCTCAGGTAGTTAGAGCGTCCGCCTGAAGAGCGGTAGGTGGTCAGTGCAAGTCTGACCCCAGGCACAAAAACGAAGTTTTTGTGACCAAATATTTTAAATCGATCTTACCCTTATCGTGCTGTTTTTCTTTTCCTTATCCACTTTTTTGATTTTAATAGTGACCAAGCCGTGCCTTTCGGTTGCTTCGACTTCTTCCGGTTCCACTTCCGCCGGAAGGGAAAAAGTGCGGGAAAATTTTCCCCAATAAAGTTCCTTGGCAAAATAATTATTCTCGTCGACAATTCTGGATTCTTCGCGTTTTCCGCTGATGGTAATCATATCTCGGGAGATGGACAGTTCCAGATCTTCCGGTTTCACTCCGGCGACCATTGTTTGCACGATAATGTCGGTGGGTGTCTGGTAAACGTCGATTGACAATTCTGCCTCTTCGTTTTCCTCCTCGATCCAGTTGCTGTTGTTTTTCCCGTTTCCTTTTTCGGACTTGACCCCCTTGATCGTGTATTCCTTCCTCGATCCCGGACGTTCGTCTTTTTCTTCTTCCATACTTATACTCCCTGTCAATCTCTCAAAAAAACTCCTTTTTCTATTTTCCATAAATTTTTTTGTTAACTTATAATTTTTTCGCTCATTCTTCGTATCTTTTCAAAAAGCAGTATGACGATGATCGTAACGACCCATAAAAATGCAAACACCCTCAGGAAATCGCTTCCCTCGTTCCTTATTATAAAAAAATTAAAGGCGCTATGCAAGGCGATGGCCACCAGAAAGCCGGCCAAAAGGAACCACCTTTTTTTGAATTCCCCCATAAAAAACGAAAGTCCTATGGCGATGCCTATTGTTCCGCTGGAGATGGTATGGAGCAGGGTGGATCCGAGGAATCGAAGCTGGCCCGTGAGCAGGCTGACCGTCGCTCCGCTGACGGAAAGCGGCTTGATTAAAAACAAGGTATTTTCCAGCGCGGCGAAGCCCAAAGCCGCGGTGATCAGATAAATCGGCCAGTCGATCGGTTCGTTGGCGTTTTTTGTTCTGAATAAAATTACCAACACGGCGCAATATTTTATTATTTCTTCCACGCTGGCCCACAAAACGAGCTTCGTTTCGTTCAAACCTATGTGGGTCTGTATAAATTTTTGAATCGGCAAAACAATCATTACGGCTGCCATGCCCATAATAAACACTATCGCAAGCAATCCTGCCGGTTCCGGGTTTTCCTCATCTTCTTTGAGCCAAAACCACAGCCATACAAGGGAGGGGATGATTCCGCCGAAGAATGCCAATATTAAAATTTTCGGATCGCTTGTTAAGAGGGTCATAGATCCTGAGCATGGTCGAAGGGCCATTTTTCCACCATCAGAAGGTTTTTATTTTTTAAAGGCCCGCCTTGACTTGGCGAGACAGGCATCATCGACCAAATTTCTTCGGTAACGAATGGCATAAAAGGATGCAGAACTTTCAATAGAGTAATTAAATGTGTCAAGAGAAGGGTCTTCGCCGAATCGGTGTTTTTATTTTCTGCGATTTTTTTCTTGGATCGTTCAATGATGATGTCCGCGAAAGTATGCCAGAAGTAATGATACAACTTTTCGGCCACGATGTAGAATTTGTATTCGTCCATCTCTTTTGTTATTTCTTTAAGGAGTGTTGTTAATTCCTCGTCTGATTTTTTATCCTCTTCGTCGTAAGACGGATTTTCCGGAACGGTGAAATTCTTGGTGTTTTGCAGGACGAATCGCGCGGCGTTCCAGATTTTATTCGCGAAATTTTTATAACCCTTGATTCTGTCTTCCGCAAGCGCGAGCGAAGTTCCCGGCGTATTGCCTACGATCATGCCTATGCGGAACGCGTCCGTGCCGTATTTATCCGTCAGGACCATGGGGTCGATCACATTTCCCTTGCTTTTGCTCATTTTTTGCCCTTTGGCATCCAAAACCATGCCATGCATATAGACGGTTTTGAAAGGAATTTTACCCGTGACATAAAGTCCGAGCATAATCATGCGGGCTACCCAAAAGAACACCAGATCCCCGCCGGTTTCCATGACGTCCGTGGGGTAAAACGTTTGGAAATCTTGTCCGCTCGGATATCCGAGGGTGATGAAAGGCCACTGGCCAGAAGAAAACCAGGCATCAAAAGTGTCATTGTCTTTCACTACTTTGCCGTTGCATTTATCGCACTTTGAAACTTTATTTTCAAGGTCCGCCATGCCGTGTCCGCATTCTGTGCAGATTTTTGCCGGGATCGGAATTCCCCAAACAATTTGCCGGGAAATATTCCAATCCATTATGTTTTGGAGCCAATATTCCGTGATTTTTTTATAATGTTCCGGGATATAATTAATTTCTCCCTTGTTTATTATTTTAAGTGCCGGTTCGACAAGTGGTTTCATTTTTATAAACCACTGGCTTTTGATTTGCGGTTCGATGAGAGTGCCGCATTTATAGCAGGTTCGCACCACGTGCTTGTAATTTGCGTCCGTTTTTTCCACCAGCCCTTTATTTTGAAGTTTTTCAATAATCAAAGACCGAGCTTTTTTAATGTGCAGGCCGGCAAATTCGCCGGCAATCGGTAGCAGTTTGCCGTTTTCGTCGATAATCTGCTCTTTGTCCAATTTATACCGCTCGGCGATTTCAAAATCGGCATTGTCGTGCCAGGGGGTAATGGTCATAGCTCCAGTACCAAATTGCATATCTATCGTCTCATCTTTGACTACCGTCGCGGTAATCGGTCCATTAATCCACTCCAAATTTATTTTTTGTCCGTCTTTGTATTCCGCGTATCTTTTGTCTTCCGGGTGCATAACCACATACTTGTCGCCGAATTTAGTTTCCGGGCGGGCAGTGGCGATGGTAAAGGGGCCGTATTTTAGATAATACAGGTTATCTGTCCGCTCTTCGTCTTTGATTTCAAGATCGGATAAAGATGTTTGGTGTTTAGGGCACCAGGAAACGATTCTGCTACCACGATATATTAAACCATCTTCATTCATTCTTTTAAACGTCTGGTAGACGGTTTTCACCACATCCTCGTCTAAAGTAAATTTTTCACGCGACCAATCGCAGGATGCTCCCATTTTCCTGATTTGGGATTTTATATTTTTTGAGTTGGACAGAGTAAATTCCAAGATTTCCTTATATAGTTTTTCGGGGTCCATCCCAAATCTTGTCCGCCCTTCTTTTTCCAATTTTCTTTCGTAGACTACTTGGGTTTCGAACCCTGCATGGTCCAGGCCTGGAAGCCAAAGCGCCTTGAATCCCTTCATTCGTTTGTATCGCACCATTATGTCTTCAATCGTCATGACAAGGCCATGTCCCGCGTGGAGAGAGCCATTGGCGTTAACCGGTGGCATAATGATAGTAAACGGTTCTTTGGATTGGGGCAGATTATCCGGGTTAAAAAAACCGCTTTCTTCCCAAAGCTTGTAAATTCTCTCTTCGGTTGCTTTCGGATCGTAGGGTTTATTCAGCTTCTCCTCCATATCTCTATAATATCATTTTAGCCTTAAATTTCCAATGGCTTTGATGCTTCGCGGCGTGGGGGTTTTCCTCCGATTTTTAAGATAATTCACATATCCAGCAATCCCAATCATCAAAGAATTATCTCCGGTGAGTTCCGGAGCAGGGAACAGTATTTTTAAATTTTTTCTTGCCCGTCCGAAGCCTTGGCGAAGGCGGGTTATTTCTTTCCGCAGATACAGATTGGCCGAGACCCCGCCGCCGACGATCAAAGTTTTAATTTTGTATTTTTCTGTCGCCCGAAGGGTCTTATGGACAAGGCATTCAACGGCCGCGTTTTCAAATTCCAAGGCGATCGCTTGTTTCATTTTGTCATTTTGCAAAATGTTTGAATGTTTTTTCTGCTGATCTTTTAGGAAGTACAAAACAGCGGTTTTCAGCCCGGAGTACGAAAAGTCAAAATTTTTGGTATGGAGCATCGGTCGGGGAAAAGAAAGTTGGGGTAAGCGAGCGAGCGAATCTCTTCGCAGTGCGACGGCACGAGAAAAGCGATTCCCCAGCAGGGGAATACGCGTGGTGAGTCCGGACGCATACCCCAACTTTCTAGCCTGCTCGGCGAGCCTGGATATTTCCGGGCCGCCGGGGTAGGGAAGCTCGAGCATCCTCGCGACCTTATCAAAAGCTTCGCCGACGGCATCGTCTAGTGTTTCACCGATTATTTTATAATCCATCCATTTTTTCATAAGTACTAGTTCAGTGTGCCCGCCGGATACAAGAAGCGCCAAAGCCGGGAAATTAATTTTTAAGACCTTAAAATTTTTTTTGCCGGCTTTGGGAAAAACGGAAAATATATGCCCTTCCATATGGTTGACGGGAACCAGGGGAATCTTCCACTTCCGGGCCAACTCTTTGGCAAAAACGATACCCGTCCAAAGCGCAGGCTCGAGTCCGGGGCCGTAAGTGACGGTTATTAAATCTACCGGTTTGGCCTTTTTATCCAGCTTTGCGTCCTTCAACGTTTTTTCCAAAACAGAAGGCAAGTTTTTTATGTGTTCTCTTTTCGCGAGCTTAGGATAAACCCCCCCGTATGGGCTATGAATTGAAATTTGCGAGGCTACATTGTTGGCCAAAACCTTAAAAGAAGGATTTTTAATCCCGCCTTTTGCTTCCATTATGCTTATTCCCGTATCATCGCAGGATGTTTCGATGCTTAAGATTTTCATAGTTTATTTTAATCCCAATTGTTCATTCACTGGGATACTCGAGAAATATGCGAGTACATTAAAAGTCGGGTCTGAAAGCTCAATCATTTCGAATTTTGATCGAATTAATAAATTAAAACCAGGTTTAGATAGGTAATCTTTCTTGAATTTTTCATAGTTTTCTACAGTAAAATCAGCATCGCCCCACTCTGGTCTTTTTATGTCTGGAAGGCGAAGTTTTAGAACTCGCAAGGGGCCTGCTTTAGTTTCTATCCCTCCAATATCAAAAATTGGTCCCATTGAAGTTGTGTCAACCTGAGGACCCATGTTCTGAATAATTTCCAGAAGCTCATCAAATTCTTTTTCTGTTTGGGAAAAAATACAAACATAATTAACAGGGGCTTTGTCTTCCCCCGAAATATACTTGTTTTTTAATAATTGAGCTTGTTCAACTATTTCTTGTATAAGTTTCGTAACATTTTCTGGTGTCATCTGTGCGCGGTGAGGGGATTGAACCCCCGGCCTACTTTACGTCAAAAAGTCGCTCTACCACTGAGCTAACCGCGCTCCCTTTATTTATAGCATCTTTTCCTTAATTCTTTCAAGCGCCAGAATAAAGGCGCCCATGCGAAGGTAGGTTTTATTTTCTTTTGCTCTCTCGAATATTTTTTGAGACGCGTCTTCCATCATCGGTTTCAATTTGTCAAAGACTTGTTTTTCCGTCCAGTGCTCGTTTTTCAAATTTTGATCCCATTCAAAATAAGACACGGTCACGCCCCCGGAGTTAGCTAAAACGTCCGGTATAACCCGGATACCCTTCTTGAACAAAATTTCATCCGCTTCTGGTGTAATCGGGCCGTTTGCCAGTTCCAAGACTGCCTTGGCTTTGATGCTGTTCGCGTTCGCTTCCGTTATCACGTTTTCAAACGCGGCCGGGACGAGGAGATCACTGGGGAGTTCCAGAAGTTCTTCGTTTGTTATATTTTTTGCTCCCGGAAAATCTTTCAAACTCCCGGTCTCTTTTTTGTGGGTTTCCACTTTTTTCAAATCAAGCCCGTCTTCTTTCACAATTGCGCTTTTGGAATCCGATACGGCGATGACTGTGTGCCCGTTTTTAGCGAAAATGCGAGCCGCGTTCCCACCCACATTACCGAATCCTTGAATTACTACCTTGCATTTCTCCGGCAGTCCGATCTGCGCGCGAAGCGAATCAAAAACGTAGAATCCGCCGAGGCCGGTCGCTTCTCCTCGGCCTTCCGAACCACCATTTTCTATGGGTTTCCCCGTAAATGTGGCTCCGGTTTTTTCTCCCGTTAATTTCATATATTCATCAACCATCCAGGCCATTATCTCGGGCGTGGTGTTCACGTCAGGCGCCGGCACGTCTTTGTGCGGACCTAAAATATCTGAAAGCCGGCGAACCCATCCGCGCGAGAGCCGTTCCAATTCTCCCTTGGATAATTTTTTCGGATCCACGGTTATTCCGCCCTTGCCTCCGCCCATCGGTATATTCGCCACCGCGCATTTTATCGCCATCCAGAAAGCGAGCGCTTTTACTTCATTTATTTCGGTATCGGGATGATATCTGATTCCTCCCTTGTAAGGCCCCAGAGCGTTGTTGTACTCAACTCTATATCCTTCAAATATATTCAAAGAACCATTATCCATTTGGATGGGGATAGAAATTCGAATATCTCGGTCGGGCTGTCTTAGGTGGGTGATGAATTCTTCGCCAAAATTTTTAATTTTCGCGACTTTGTCCAATTGCGCCATTGCGTTTTGAAAAGGATTTTGCATAAGTTTTTTTTATCTTATATTAATTTCTCCAAAATATCAAGTTCTTCTTTGGAATTCGGTTGCAGTCCCTCAAAGATATTGGTGATAGGTACGGCTTCTATTTTTTTATTTTGCGAAAAAGCGATATAGATCAAGTCCGTCACCTTGTATTCGTTGCGCGTGGGGTCTATTTCTATTTTGTCAATATTATCCCAGAGCCATTTCGCGTCAAAAACATAAAGGGCGGGATTCACTTCTTTGATTTTTTTCTCTTCTTCGGTTGCGTTTTTAAATTCAACCAATTTTTTGACCTTCCCGTCTATGTCGCGCACAACCCTCCCAAAATTTGAATATAGCCCTACTCGCCAGTCCTCATAATCGGGAACGACTATCGTTCCGATGGTCACGGTCGGATGTTTTTCAATGTGGACGGAGATCAGGTTCTCAAGTGTTTCTTTAGACACGAGAGGCTGGTCGGCGGACAGTATCAGTACCATTTCGTGGGGGGTTTCACCCGCTTTTTCTCTGGCCGCCATGACCGCGTGGCCGGTGCCCAACTGTTCATGCTGTTCGGCGTAGATATGGTTCTCGCCCAGTACTTCTTTGATGCGCTCTTTTTTATGGCCAATGACAATGATCGGCTTGATTTCCGGGTCCAACTCTTTTAGCGTGTCAAGAAGATGCTGTAAAAACGGCTTGTTTTTGAGCAGAGCTAACGCTTTAGGTTCGTCACTTTTCATTCTTTTGCCCTTGCCGGCCGCCAGAATGATTATTTTGATTTTCTCCGTTTTTTCCATACGCGATTAAAATAATAACATAAAATATCGATTTAAAAAAACTTTTTCTGGAAGTTTTGCCTTGCGGGTTTCTTGCTGGTATAATATTTCCATATGCAGAATTTTAAATTTATAGTATTTTCCGTCGTTGTTTTGTTCGTGATGGGCCTGGTCGGCTATTGGGCGGTTGTCACCATCGAGCCCGGCGATATAAACATCGAGAAAGAAAAACAAAAAGAACTGAAAGCGGAAAATAAGGAGTTGCAAAAGGAAGTGAAAGACCTGAAAGACAAGCTGGCGCTCCTGGAAGCCGATTCTCTGGAAAAATTAAAAACACCGCCGGCGCCGGAGAATCCTTCTCCCGCCCAGCCCTCGAAATACAGAAATCTGATAAATGATTTACAAAAGCTCGCGGACAATAAAGTTTTTTTGAAGGAGAAGTCTCGCGGAACCGCCGTCGGCACGATTCAAACGTTCCTGAATGTTTACAATGGCACAAATAAAAGGGTAGATAACGATTACGGCGCCGGCACCAAGACAGATGTGATGAATTTTCAAAAGGCGGAGGGACTTTCGGCCGACGGCGAAGCCGGTCCGAATACCTTCCTTAAGATGATTGACTGGCTGAAAGAAAATTCTTGATTGGGGGATTTATTCTCATATATCCAATATTTCAGCCACAAAATGTTTGCTGGGCGACTTGTGGTTTTTTAAAACCTTAAGATATTCTTCGCGAGAAAAACCCTTTAGCGACTTAACATCTTGGTCTTTGATCCCTCTCTCTAAAAGTTCAATCAGGGGAATGTTTAGGGTCACTTCAAAATAAAAAGCCACGTTGGTTCTATAAGTCAAGAAGACAGATCTTAGATATGATTTTTTGATTTCTTTTCTATGTATCCCACCTTCTTCTTCCAGTTCGGCATACAAAGAATCAAAAATATCCTGGCCCGTTTTCATGCCGAAATTAGTTTCCATAATACCCCCGAGCAGGTCAGTATCATTTTCATTCATCGATTTTCCCGACAATTCAATCATAAGGTAGTAACCATCCGAGGTTTTTACGGTTCCATCAGCAAAACAACCTTTCACAAAAAACTCTTCAGGCAAGTCGAAATATCCGGGAATTTTTTTGACTCCGTTCCGTGTCTTAAATTCAACAGTCGCAAAATCCAGAATTATTTTCTTCCCGGATTCTTTCAAATAATTTAATCTATAAGAAAGCCCATTATAGCAGACCTTCCCTTTTTCTTGGGCTTCTTTAACCACTTTATTCCAGGCCTCTTCAATTTTACTTTCTATGTCTGGATCAATTTTTCTGTTTGAGGTGCTCAAAGAAACCTCTAAATCTTTAGGATTATATTTACCCAGCGCGAGCACTTTGGTAGGTATCATGATTTGATTATATCAAAATATATTGCTAAATACCCGTACTAGCAAGAATGGTTCTAGTTGGTATTAGAGAGTTTCTGTAGCAATTTTCTAATAATATTTCCTACATAGTAGAGAATCATTCCTTGCGCCAGAACACAAATAATAGAAATTCCATAAAGTCCAAAATTTATCTCTATGTAAATGATTGACTCGGGGCTGGATTTTAAAAGAAGGATCAAGGGATAGCTACCCCAAATAATGGTTTGCCAAAATTGAAAGTTAGTAAATATAAAAACAAGAATTAAAAATATTCCGTAAGCATTCAGTAAATATTTTCCCAAAGATTCAATTTTCATATTTATATTATTATTCTACTAAGGTTTTTAGACAGTTATGCGTATAGTTTTAAAATTTTTAGCACCTAGCCCTTTAATGGAAATGTCTTCTTTTGTAAAATGACCAGCTTCTAATTGTTGGGGTGAGTATATGTACTCCAAGAAGCTGTCTTCGGTTTTCTTTAAAATACCTACGCCTGTTTGAAATTTAACTACCGAGGTTTTCGTTGTTCCCATTGGTAAACTAGTTCTGTCGCCAAAAGGAGTGCAACAGATGATTATTTTATCTGGAGCTTTGTGATGTGGTCTTCTCTTGCTGACATTCATGTATGCATCATGCAAAAGACGGTTTTCTTGAAAATCAAGCTTTTGCCCTGGTTTTAGTTTTACATTAAACTCTATCATTTCCTTCTGTCGATCAGTGAGCGGTATCTCACCTTTTGGTTTTAATTTCTCAATCTCCTTGTTTAGATCAGCAATAAATTCTTCTTTGGAGCCATATCTTTCGCCAACAGGACTGAAAGTATACTTAAAATTTTCGGGCAGATAGGGCTGAATAAATTTTATTATTCCCCTAAAAGCATTCTTATATTTTTCGGTATCTTCTTCAGGAATATTATTCATAAACTCCAAAATTGCATCGTCTCCACAAAAATCAAACCATATTCCTGGCTTATATACATCGGTTATGGGTTTAAGCCAGTATGCGTAATAAATCATCGCAAATAGTTCAGCCCAATCGGGTTCAGGACTTTCTTCTAATCTAAATAATTTGTATGAACCAAAAGGAATAGCAATCTTTATCGGTTCGTTATTTTGCATGTTCAGTTCTATTTAATCTCTGTTCAATGTATTCTTGTGCTGTCATGGAGATGTGGGCAGGAATTGAACCTGCGATATTTGCCTTGCGGGCAAACGCCTTACCATTTGGCTACCACATCAAATTTATAATATCACGAAAAATAGAATTTGGAACCGAAGCAGGTTTATAAGATAAGGCTAAAAACTACATTGTGACCCATTGTATCACAAATTGGGAACTGATTTTTGATCAAATAAAGGAATTTTCTTTGATATAAAACAGAAGACCTCGCACGGAACAAAGAGCGAGGCTCCTGTCTGTGCGAGGCCGTTGATGTGTGCGGAGGTTTACCAGGGGAAGCGATGAAATTCCGCGTCCGTGAGGAAGCCGTGGTGGTGGAAGTGCCCCTTCTTCTGCGGAGACTCGGCGGGCTTCTTGGCCTGCTTGTGCGTTGCCCGCTCCTGGGCGTCAGGGCGTGGGAGGAGCGGGAAGGCGGTCGAAGGGAAGTGTGTCAGGACTTCGGGTCCCTCGATGACACAGTTCCCGTGGTCGAACCTCGCCTTAATAGCGGGGTTCAACTTCTGAAGCCCTTTCTTGCACCTCTTCCTGGCACGGACGACCTCCCTTGGCTGGGGACGAAACGGATTACGTTTTTGTCTCGCCATGTCTTTCTCCTTTGGGGTTATTGGGGTAGCACTTTTAATGGCGTCCACCCGAGGGCCACTTGCTTGGGTGACCTCGACTACTCCTCCTTTGTGTAGAACTTTAAAAATATACTACAATATTTTTAGTAGTGTGTCAATTAAATAGCAAGAACGGTTCTTATCGGTGTAGAGAATTTTTGATTGAGGCGCCGCTTTCCGTTTGGCAATTAAACGTAAAAGTGTTATTATATTTTGCGTTGGCCCTATCGTCTAACGGTTAGGACATCGGCTTTTCAAGCCGGTAATCCGGGTTCGATTCCCGGTAGGGTCACCTTATTTCATTCAACGCAAAATGTTGGAGAAAAAGGCGAAGACGACCGCTAGGGCTTTCGGGATAAAACCCACAAAGTCGAATTTATCCTTTTCAAAAGAGAACTTGGAAAGCGCTCCGGTGGCTACCGAAAATTCTTTGTGTTTTTCCAGCCCTTCTTTCGCAAGCTTGGGCATAACTGCCCGCAGGCACCCGCGGTGAGTTATTATCAGTATATTTTCTCCCGCGATGCTCTCATCAGCTATTTCTTCCAGAACGGCAAACAGCCGTTGCTCCATTTGCTGCCATGATTCTCCGCCTTCCGGAATAAAAGCATAGCGGTCTTTAAGCGGCATTTCATCGAGACGCGCGGAAGCTTCTTCCCACCTTAGGTTTTTCCATATTCCCCAATTGCGCTCATCCAACCCATTCTTTATGTTTACAGGCAGACCAAGAGCTGAAGCGATGATTTCCGCCGTTTGATACGAGCGTCCCTTTGGAGCGGTGTATATGTGAGTCACTTTTATATTTTCTTTCCGCAAGTAGGAAATGATTTCTTTTGCTTCCTGCCGGCCGCGCTCCGTCAGGGGAGTATCGTGCATCACGGGGCAGGTGTCGCCCAGGGCATTTCCTTCGCTTTCTCCGTGGCGGACGAACCAAAAAGACAGATTTTGCGCGTTTGTTTTGTTCTTTATTTTTTTCTTTAGAGAATCAATCATCCGGCTATTATACTATTCACGTTTTCAAAATGTCAATATATACTTTGTAAATTTGTTCTAATTTTGTATAATGAAGATGATAAAAGCGGGTTGAGCTCTATAAGAGAGGGTCGAATCTATTAATAGTTATAAATATATATAATCTATGGCACAAAAAGAAATCGGAAAAGTGAATCACTGGTATGACAAGGCGCAAGTGGCCGTGGTAAAACTAAGCGGCGGCATTAAGGTCGGGGATAAAATAAAAGTCCAAAAAGGCGATTCGGAATTCGAGGAGACCGTCAGTTCAATGCAAGTTGACCACAAGGCTGTCAGTTCCGGCAAAAAGGGAGACGAGGTGGCGATTCGACTTTCCCAGAAAACAAAAGAGGGGGCGGTAATTTATTCGGCAGAGTAAAAAATGCTAAATTATAAAGGCACCGGCTCGTCCCGTGCGAAAGCGGAGGGTTGGCAGAGCGGTTGAATGCACCGGTTTCGAAAACCGGAATCTCCGAAAGGGGATCACAGGTTCAAATCCTGTACCCTCCGCCTTCTTACGGGATTGAGAAAAATCGGCGATGAAAATTTTACCATTTCCACATTTTTTTCTTGACTTTTTAATATATTAAATCTATGCTAAATGTGCAAGTAAGTATGGATTTAGTCCCCATATTTATTTTCTTTTATAACTAAATTTAATAAATATTTTATGATAGACGAACAACAAAAAGCAAAATTGATGGCGGATTGCAAATGCGGATCGGGAAAAATGTACGGAACATGCTGTGGAATGATGGAAAAGTGTTTTTGCGGGTCTGGAAAGCCAGTAGGTCAATGCTGTATGACAGATCCAAAAGGGCATGGGATGGATATGGATAAGAAGTAGATTTTTACGTCAAGTTAAGTTGCATTATCAAAAAACAGCTCATAAAGAGCTGTTTTTTGATTTTAATTTACTTCGTATGTATCGTCAGATAAATATCTTCCAAAGCACGGACGGCGTCACCGGCGGCGATGTTGTTCTGGTGGTAGAGGACGTCGGTGCAGTCGCCCGCGGCCCAGATGCCCGGAACTTCGGTTTTCTGATTTTTGGCGTCGATTCTTATGCGGCCGATTTTGTCGAGCGGAACCAAATCTTTGACAAAACCAGTATTCGGAATCTGCCCGATTTCCATGAAAATACCAGAAACTTTCAGCCTTTTTTCTTCCCCCGTAGTTTTATCCTTATAAATCAATCCTTCGACAAATTTATCGCCCAACACTTCCAAAATCTCCGCATTTTTGATGACCGACATTTTCGGATTTTTCAAAACTTTCTCAACCGTGATTTCGTCCGCCTTAAAAGTTTCGCTGTGATTGATGAGCGTGACGGACTTGCAGTAGGCGAGGAGCTGGGCGGCGGTTTCAAAGCCGGCGTTGCCTCCACCGATAACTGCGACATCCATATCCGCAAAAAGGGGGCCGTCGCACGAAGCGCAGTAGGTGAGGCCCTTGTTCTCGAATTTATCCGCATTTTTGGCAACGAGTTTTCTCCGCACACTGCCGCTCGCAATTAAAATTGTTTTAGAAATAAATTCTTGCCCCGATTCCGTTTTAACCAAAAACAAATCTCCCTTTTTGGAAAGGGAACTTGCCTTTTCTCCCTCTTTGACTTCCAAGCTGTCGCCGGTGTTGGCCAAAACATGCTTTTTGAAATTCTCCGCCAGCTCGTTGCCGGAAAGAGAAGTCGTTCCGATCCAGTTGTAAATCTGCTCGGACACGACGGATTGCCCACCCCACTCGAAGGTGATAAAAAGCGTCTTTAATTTTTTACGGGCGGCGTAAACGGCCGCCGCCGCGCCGGCCGGTCCGCCTCCGACAATTATCAAATCGTAGGTCATATTTTATATTGTACACTAGGCGTCAAGAGATTTCTATTTCTTATTACGTCGCAGGAATGCCGGCACCGCGCTCCATTCGTCGCCGTCGTCCTCGATAACTTCTTCCTTCGCGTCCTTTTTTTCTATTTTTTTGAAAAAATCACTGTTGCTCAGATTCCCGTTTTGCAGGCTGTTGTGTATTTCTTTTTTTATCGTCGCCGGGGTTTCATCTTTGACGAGCTGGCCTCCGGTCGCTCCGCTAAAAAGGCTCTTGCGGGGCATGTCAGCCGGGAAACTGGTGGCGATGACGGTGACTTTTATTTCTCCTTTCTTCAGTTTTTCGTCGCGGATTGTTCCGAAGATTACCTTCGCGTCTTTGTCTATTGACTCAGTGATTATTTTCGCGGCCTCCTGAATTTCATTGATCGTCAGATCGTCTCCGCCGGAAATAGCGAAGAGCACTCCTTTGGCGCCGTGAATGGAAACTTCCAAAAGCGGCGAGTTGATGGCCGTCAGGGCCGCTTTCTCGGCACGCTTCTCGCCGGAGGCGCTGCCGATGCCCATCAAGGCGCTTCCGGCATTGGCCATGACGGCCCGGATATCCGCAAAGTCCACATTAATGACGCCCGGAGTGATAATCAGGTCGGAAATGCCTTCGACCGCCTGGCGCAATATTTCGTCGCATCGAGCAAAAGCATCTTTAAAATTAGTATTTTTCTCCGCCAATTGAAGCAGTTTGTCGTTCGGAATGATAATTATGGCATCCACCTCTTTAGCCAGTTCCTCTATGCCTTTTTCCGCTATTTTCATCCGCTGGCTGCCTTCAAAGAAGAACGGTTTTGTTACGACGGCCACAGTCAGTATGCCTTGCTCCCGAGCTGCTCGGGCGACGATCGGGGAAGCACCGGTACCCGTGCCTCCTCCCATTCCGCAGGCGAGAAAAACCATGTCCGCTCCCTTAATAACATCTTGAATTTCTGATTTTGTTTCTTCGGCCGCCTTTTTTCCCATTTCTGGATCCATTCCCGTGCCGAGGCCTTTGGTCAGATTTTTTCCGATGTGAATTTTTTTCTCTGCTAAAGAGTGATGCAAGTCCTGCGTGTCGGTGTTCATGCTGATAAAAGATACGCCGCCCACTTTGGAAGCTATCATGTGATTTACCGCGTTCTTCCCTGACCCTCCGATTCCAATGACCATAATACGAGCGAAACTTTGTATTTCCTGATTTATTTTGGGCATATTTTATTAAAAATTAATCCCTCGCTTTAGCTCGGGATCCCGACTCTGGGCCGGGACTTATATAATTAGTACACTACCAGAAAACAGAGAAAAGTAAACCCCCTACGGCATAAGTTGCTTTATGCTTGATTTTATAGTGTTTTTTAAGTCCCTGAAAAGATTTTTAAAAGAGTTCTCCGAGTAGTTCCCTGTATCTTTGCCGGGAGTCAAAAGGCCCAAGGCAGCGAACCAAGACGAATCCCGAAGCTTGGTTTTTACATTGCCGAAAATTTCGGTCGTGCCTAAGCTCGAGGGGAGCTTCAGAATGGATTTGGACAATTCCGGGAGGCCGGCAATATTAGCGCCGCCACCGACGAAAACGATACCGGCCGGCAGGAGTTCCGATCTCTTTATTTTTTTCAGATGATTGTCGATCGATTCGAAAATATCGCAGAGGCGCGCTTCGATGACCTCATCGAGTTTTTTCTTGGAAAATTCTTCTCCGGTGTTTCCGAGCTTCAATCCCTCCGCTTTCTCCAGCGGAATTTTAAATCCCAGAGCGATATCGTTGGTGATGTCCGAAGAGCCGATGGAGAAAGAGAAGATTGACACCAGCATTCCGTTTTCAAAAACGGAAAGGGAAGTTGTTTCCGCGCCTATGTCAACCAGCGCCACCCCGACGATTTTTTGCCTCTCGGACAGGACGATGTTGTTGATGGCGATTGGGGAGGCGATCACGTCTACGGCCTCTATACCGGCTTCCGCGATAGCCCCGAGCAAATCTTCCAAATGCACGACTGAATAAGTGACAAAAAGAGCTTTAGCCTCAAGTTTGGTTCCGCGCATGCCCTCCAGCCGGCCCAATACTTCTTTCCCATCCAGCCGGAAAGAAACCGGATACATATGGATGATTTTTTTGTTGCCCAGATTCAGGTTATCTTCGCAGTCCTGCAGGGCCTTGTTGACGTCCAGATTGGTCACTTCGCCGTCGGCTTTGGACACGATTGTTCCGCCCGAGCTCATTTCTCCGCGCAGGGTCGCGCCGGAGAGGGAAATGAATGCGCGCTTTATTTTCACGCCCACGGTTTTTTCCGCCATAGACACGGCATTTTTTACGGACATAGTGGCCAGATTCGAATTTACGACATAGCCGTGCCGGAGGCCCAAAGTGGGGGCCTCTCCAATGCCGACAATCTTAGGATTTTTTTCTCCCTTTAGAAATTCTCCGACCACGACCCGCGTGGCGGACGATCCCACGTCTATCCCGACTGAAATATTTCTGATCATCCCAATACTAAAATTTTTAATTCTAATACCTGCTATTATATCACTTATTCAAAAATTTAGTACGGGACAAGTATTTTTCTTCCAGTTTTTCCATTTTTTTACCATGATTTAGACCTTTTAGATGAAGCATTCCGTGGATAACTAGAAGGTTCAGGAATTGGCGGAAATTTTTTCCGAAATTTTTGGCTTCCCTTTTAATCACCGCCGGGCACAGAACTATTTCCCCTTTATTTTTTTTTAAAGCGAAAGATAATATATTCGTGGCCTTGTCTATCTTGCGGTATTTCTTGTTTATTTCTCTGGATTTTTTTTCCGGAACATAGGCGATTGATAGGGAATATTCTTTTCCTAAAATATCGTTTTTTATCATTGAAAAACCATCGCCCATATTTTTTACTTAGTAGCCATTTTACCCAGTTTACGGAGCTTTTCTATTTCTTTTCTTCGGCCCATTCTTTTGAGGGCGCTCTTTTTTATTTTAAGTTTTGATTCCTTCCTGACGTTGTAGCGGGCGCTTTTGACTTTGCGGATGATGCCGGATTCCTGGATGCGGCGGGAAAAGCGGCGCAAAACGCTCGAATTGTTTTCGTTCGGATTTTTCCTGACTTCGATTACCGTTTTTGCCATATAGCCATAAGATTATCATAATTTTTTTTTAAAGCAAGTTGCCTTATTTCTCTCCTTTCGTTATTATTAGCGGCATGAGAAAGCCAACGTACAATTTGCTCGACGCCATAGGCAATACTCCCTTGGTGAAAATTCCTCTTGATTCCTCGGCGGAAATTTTCGCCAAATTGGAATATTTGAATCCGGGCGGAAGCATCAAGGACCGTTCGGCTCTTTTTATGATCGAAGAGGCGGAAAAAAGCGGCCGGCTGAAACCGGGTGGCACGATTATCGAGGCGTCTTCCGGAAATCAAGGTATCGCGGTAGCGATGGTTGGAGCGGTCAAGGGATATAAGGTTATTATTACCGGTTCAGAAAAGGTGAGCGAAGAAAAAGTGAAAACCCTCAAGGCCTATGGGGCCAAGGTCATAATCTGTCCCAATGTCGATCTCAAAGACCCGAAAAACTACCATAACCTACCTGTTGCCATTCAAAAAGAAACACCCGATTCTTTTTTCCTGAATCAATATTTTAATTTGGCCAATCCGAGATCTTATTACGAAAATTTAGGGCCGGAAATTTGGCGCCAAACTGAAGGAAAAATTACCCATTTCTTCGCGGCTGCCGGAACCGGGGGGACAATCAGCGGGGTGGGAAAGTTTTTAAAGGAAAAAAATCCGAAAATTAAAATTATCGCGGTCGACGTGGACAATTCTTTCCATGCCACCCGAGGAAACCCCAAGCCTTATAAAATGGAGGGTATCGGAATAGATTTTGAGAGCCCGTGCCTGGATGAGTCCGTGATTGACGAATTTTTGTCGGTTTCGGACGAGCAGAGTTTTGCCATGTTAAAAAAGATGGCCTCTAAATATGGCTTTCTTCTCGGCACGAGCGGGGGAGCGGTGGCTCACGCTATTCAAAATTATTTAGGCAAACTGAAAAAAGGCGATATGGTTGTTGTCATTTTCAGCGATTCCGGACGCGCCTATTTGTCTAAAAATTATTATTGAAAAATCAAGCTTTTATTGACTTTTTCGTGAAAAAATATATTATAATCGATAATGCAACAAGCAGGAGATTATATAACTGAAGAAAAAAGGCAAGCGCTCTTGGCCGAGCTTAAAGATTTGAAGGGCCCGAAAAGAAAAGAGATTTTGGAGGCCTTAGCCTACTCAAAATCGCTGGGCGATTTGTCGGAAAACGCGGAATATCATCAGACTCGCGAAGAACAGGGCAAACTTGAAGAGCGTATCGCTAAAATAGAAAAAATTCTGCAATCCTCGCAGACGGTCAAGGGCGGCGGCGGGGAGGTAATTGAAATCGGCTCCAAGGTAGTTGTGCGGAAAGTTGGCGCCAAAGGCCTGCCTGCGCAGGCAGGAGAAAAAAAATATGTTATAGTAGGTTCCGAGGAAGCGGATATGGCCAAAGGAAAAATTTCCAACCGGTCTCCTATCGGTCGCGCGCTTTTTGGAAAAAAGAAAGGTGACAGTGTTTCGTTTAAAGCTCCTAACGGTTTGGTTGATTATAAAATAATTGACGTATCCTAGCCAAAGGCTAGCAAATTAAATTATAAATGTCTTCGATTGATGAAATTAGGGACACCAGAATAAAAAAGCTCAAACTCTTGCAAAGTAAGGGTATTAACCCGTATCCCGCCGAGTCCCAAAGGGAAATTTCCCTCAAGGCCGCGATTGATGGTTTTGAGGATTTGGAAAAAAGCAAAGAAATAAAATGGATTGCCGGCCGGGTTATGTCCCTCCGCGGGCAGGGCGCGATTGTTTTCGCCACTTTGTACGACGGAACTGGCTCTTTCCAGGGCCTGCTCAAGAAAGATGTCATTGGCGCCGAAAAATTCGATTTTTGGAATGAAGTTGTCGACATCGGCGATTTTGTGGAAATTCAGGGCACTTTTTTCAAAACTAATCGGGGAGAAAAAACGTTGGAAGTGAAGGATTGGCGCATGCTTTCAAAAAGTTTGCGTCCCTTGCCGGAGAAATGGCACGGGCTGACGGACGCTGAAGAGCGGTTCCGCAAACGATATTTGGATATCTTGATGAATCCGGAAATCAAAGATGTTTTTGAAAAGAAAGCAAAATTTTGGGAAGCGACCCGTAATTTTTTGAGGAAGGAAAATTTTTTGGAGGTGGAAACACCGACGATTGAAGTGACGACCGGCGGGGCGGAAGCGCGGCCGTTTAAGACTCATCACAACGATTTTGATATGGATGTTTATATGCGTATTTCGGTCGGAGAGCTCTGGCAGAAGAGATTGCTCGCCTCCGGCTTCGAGCGCGTTTTTGAAATCGGTAGAATTTACCGGAACGAGGGATCGAGTCCCGAGCATACGCAGGAATTTACCAATCTGGAATTTTACGCCGGCTATATGGATTACAAAAAGGGAATCGAGTTTACAGAAAGAATGATTAAGGAAGTGGTGAAGGAGACCTTCAGTGCTCTGCAGTTTGAAATTCACGGAAATAAAATCGACTTGTCTCCGAAATGGGAACGCATCGCCTATGTCGATACCATAAAAAAGATGCTGGATATCGATGTGCTTTCTTCTTCGGAAAAAGAAATGAAAAAGAGACTGGACGGTTTGAAAATAAAATATGAGGGGGAGAGCCGGGAGCGCCTGATTGATTCGCTTTGGAAGCATTGCCGGAAGCAGATTATCGGGCCGGCCTGGCTCGTTGACGCGCCGAAACTTATTTCTCCGCTTTCCAAAGCCAAGCAGGAAAATCCACTTTTGACCGAACGCGTTCAGCTTCTTCTTTGCGGAGCGGAGATGACCAACGGGTTTTCTGAACTGAATGATCCGATTGACCAGAACGAGCGCTTTGAAGCGCAGAGGAAATTAATTGAAGCGGGGGATCAGGAAGCGATGATGCCGGACGAAGAATTCGTGGAAATGCTCGAGCACGGCATGCCGCCGGCTTTCGGTTTTGCCTACGGCGAACGCCTGTTCGCTTTTCTTGTCGACAAGCCGCTCCGCGAGACCCAGCTTTTCCCGCTGATGCGGCCGAAAGAGTAGTATGAATCACAGAAAATTCATTATTTGGAGTAATTTGTTTTTTGTTTTTCCTCTCGTTTTTAGTTTATATTTGGAAAATTGGGTTTCTTTTACGCTGATTCTCGCGGTTATGATTGTCTCTTCTTTATACCATTTAGCGAAAGAGAAAAGATTTTTTTATCTGGATTCATCATTTGCTTGGTTGTTGATAGTTTCAAATTTATGGATATCTTACTTGGGATCTTTTAAATTGCCGTATTTTTTATTTGCCCTGGCTTTTGTTTTTTGTGCCCTGTATTTTTATTTTACCCAAAATGAAAATAATAAAAATTACAATCACGGAATGTGGCACTTGTTTTCTTCACTCATAACCCTTTTCAGTATTTTAACTTTTTGGGCCGGTAAATAGTCGAATTAAAACGAAAACGGCCCCGACTGTAGAACAGCACGGGGGTGTTTCTTTTTGGCGGTTTGCACACGCCGATGTATCTAAATTACTGAAAGAACTTCTGGCGCCCCGCCCCGGTGTCCAGCCGGGGCGGGGCATGTCGCCTACCCGATGACCTTGAACTCGTAGCCCTCCTGGGACAACTTATCCAGGTCTTCCTGGTTGCCTTCGAACTCGAAGATGATGTCGTTCACCCCGACGCAACGTGCGACCACGAGCTTGTCGAGTATGAACGTCATCTTCACGGCCTGAAAGGGGTCATTGTTTCCCAGAAGCTTGATTTTCACAGTAGATCTCCCTTCGTCAGTCGCTGATTACGGTTATGTCAGGGAACCCAACCTTCCGTATCTTGGCGAGGTCTTCCTCGTTTCCTCCCAGGATCAAGATGCGCCAAGGTTTGGGAACGGTCGTGAAGTACACAGGCTTTGGTTTCGCATTCCTGTCCTGCGGCCTCAAAGCCTGTAACACGATACTGGGTAGATCCTTCCTCGAGTTGTCTATCGCTATTAGCAAGGTTCCTCTCCTCCCATCAAATTAATACCACACCTATCTATTCTAGTCAACAAAACTAGCATTTTGAGTTATCCATAAACGAAACCAGCCCAGAGCGCAAAGCATCTGGGCATCTTGTGGGCGGTTATAAACACGCCCGATGATTATTTTACTGAAAGAACTTCTGGCGCCCCCGCTGGCGTGCTTGCGGCGATGGATGTGGGCAGAGGAGCTTAGATGTTAACGCTCCATGCAGTAAAATCCCCACACGATCAGGCAGAAGACAACTACCAAACCCAGCGGGGTCGCAACAACGAGTAGGGCCACAGTACCGACAATCCCCAACAGCACGTCCAGTACCGTCTCCATCTCCTCCTCCTTTCGCTTACGGCCTGAGGTTGATGACCCCGAAATCGATCCCCTCCTCTTTCATCTTGTGGAAGTCTACGTCACTGCTTTCCGGGATGTCCAAGACAAGGGGGGCACAGCGTTCGATGGTGACCCTCTTCCTGAGAAAGAGGGCTAATTCTACGACACCCCTCACACCCTCAGACCACCCAAAAATCACCACTGTCATCGAACACCTCCTTTATATACAGAATACCACATTTATCTATTTTAGTCAACAAAAAGACGTTTTGAGTTATCCACAGTTAAAGCCTGGTGTTGTTTTTTGTGTGGTTTATAATGTTAATCAAGTGGGAAAAAGTGGGAAAAGTGTTGATAAGTAATTTTTCATAAAATTATGCTCATTGGCGAATACATTCACACGATTGATAAGAAGAATAGGATATCTCTTCCTTTCAAATTCCGAAAAGAGATGGGCAAGAAAGTTATCATCACGCCGGGACTAGAACAATGTTTGTTCATTTTTACGAACAAAGAATGGGAGAAGGTGAGCAGAAAACTTTCCGATTCGAGCGAAGGACTTTCTTTTCTCAAAGCCGACCAGAGAAATTTTAATCGGTACATGTTTGGGCGGGCGGCGGAAGCATTTTATACCCCCTAAAGGGGCAAGGGTTCTTGCGAGGTCAATCTAAAACAACTGGCGTTCCAGTTTCTTTCGCAGGCCCTTCTAAAATAGCCGTTAAAGAAGGCCTATGAATAGACATTCCTCCCAAAAATAAAGCGTCAGATCCAGAGATTTTATTTCTTAATTCTTCATCACTAGGTT
>Ga0209211_10001179_pt1 | contig 50776 bp, 45 predicted proteins | sample RifGroA2_FD_183992 | JGI IMG/M metagenome (GOLD analysis project Ga0209211, IMG submission 183992) | Groundwater microbial communities from Rifle, Colorado, USA - Groundwater A2 (SPAdes) (version 2) | ecosystem: Environmental > Aquatic > Deep subsurface > Groundwater | place: Rifle, Colorado...
TCTAGGCGGACAGCCTGGAAATGTCGGCAACCTTGTTCATCGCCAGGTGCAGCTTGGCGAGCAGGCCGAGACGGTTGGCACGCAGGGCCGGGTCGTCGGCATTGACCATGACGCCGTCGAAGAAGGCGTCGACCGGGGCGCGCAGCGCGGCCAGGGCCTGCAAGGATTCGGTGTAGTCGCCGGTGACGAAGGCGGCGTCGGCCAGCGGCACGACCTCGACGAGCGCGTCGTGCAGGGCGATTTCCGGGGCTTCCTTGAGCAGGGCGTTGTCGACCGTCGGCTCGACCGGGTTTTCGACCTTCTTGAGGATGTTGCCGACCCGCTTGTTGGCGGCGGCCAGCGCGGCGGCTTCCGGCAAGGCAGCGAAGGCGCGCACGGCGGCCAGGCGCTTGGGAATGTCGCCGAGGCGTTGCGGCCGCTGGCTGACCACAGCATCGACTTCCTGCGCCGTGTAGCCCTGCTCGCGCAGGCTGCCGGCCAGACGGTCGTAGATGAAGTCGGCCAGCTCGGCGTCGGCGCTCTTGAAGCCCTCGACCGAGGCAAAGGCGCCGCCTGCTACGGTCAACAGGGAATTCAGCGGCAAATCGAGATTGCCTTCGGCGAGCATGCGGATGGTGCCCAGGGCGTGGCGGCGCAGCGCGAAGGGGTCGCGGTCGCCGGTCGGAATCTGGCCGATGCCGAACATGCCGACCAGCGTTTCGAGCTTGTCGGCCAGGGCGACGACGGTGCCGACCAGGCCGCGCGGCAGGCTGTCGCCGGCGAAGCGCGGCTTGTAGTGATCTTCGATGGCGTCGGCGACATCGGCGTTGAGGCCGTCGTGCTGGGCGTAGTAGCGGCCCATGATGCCTTGCAGTTCGGGGAATTCGCCGACCATGTCGGTCAGCAGGTCGGCCTTGGCCAGCACGGCGGCCTGTTCGGCATGTTGCGCCAATTCGCCGCCGCCGAGATGGTCGGCGATGGCGCGGGCAATCGCCGCGACACGCTGCATGCGCTCGCCCTGGGTGCCCAGCTTGTTGTGATAGACGACCTTGGACAGGCCGATGACGCGCGATTCGAGCGACTTCTTGCGGTCCTGGTCGAAGAAGAACTTGGCATCGGCCAGGCGCGGACGCACGACGCGCTCGTTGCCGCCGATCACCGCCGAAGCGTCGGCCGGGCTGATGTTGCTGACGACGAGGAACTTGTTGGTCAGCTTGCCGGCCGCGTCGAGCAGCGGGAAATATTTCTGGTTGGCCTTCATCGTGAGAATCAGGCATTCCTGCGGCACGGCGAGGAATTCTTCCTCGAACTGGCCGATCAACACGTTCGGGCGTTCGACCAGCGCGGTGACTTCGTCGAGCAGGGCATCGTCGTCAATCGGCTTGCCTCCCGCCTTGGCGGCTGCAGCGGTTAGCTGGCGGGCGATTTCGGCGCGGCGCTCGGCGAAGGAGGCGATGACGGCGCCGTCGGTCGCCAGCTTGGCGGCGTATTCGTCGGCGTTAGCGAAGACGACCGGGTCGACTGCGGCTTCAAAACGGTGGCCGTGCGTTTCGCGACCGGAAGTCAGACCGAGAACGGCCAGCGGCACGATGTCGCTGCCGTGCAAGGCGACGAGGCCATGGGCAGGGCGGACGAAATTGACGCTGCTCCAGCCATCCTGCAACTGGTAGCTCATGACCTTGGGAATCGGCAGGGCGGCGAGCGCGGCTTCGAGTGCCTTCTGCAGGCCTTCGGCCAGCGTGGCGCCCTTGGCTTGGCTGTCGTAGTAGAGAATATCGGCCTTGCCATCGTTTTTACGACGCAGATTGGGTACAGCCGACGCATCGGCGCCCAGTGCGCCGAGTTTCTTGATCAGGGCCGGCGTGGCGTTGCCGGCGGCATCAAGGCCAACGGTGACTGGCATCAGTTTCTGGAGTACGAGTACGTTTGGCGCTTGGTCAAGAACGTCGGTAATGTGCGCAGCCAGGCGCCGTGGCGATGCATAAGCAGTGACCACCGTTTCGCCGAGGGCTAGGTTTGATTTTTCGAGCGAACTCGACAGCGTCTGGGCAAACACTTCGCCCAGTTTCTTGAGCGCCTTGGGCGGCAGCTCTTCAACGAACAGTTCTACGAGCAGATTTTTCGACGACATATCAGGCAGCTTTCTTTGCGTTCTGTTCTTCGAGCTTGGCCAGCACTTCGGCGGCCCATTCCTTTGGCGCCATCGGGAAGCCGAGGCGGGCGCGGGAGTCGAGGTAGGCCTGGGCGACGGCGCGGGCGAGATTGCGGATGCGGCCGATGTAGGCGGCGCGCTCGGTGACCGAGATGGCGCCGCGGGCGTCGAGCAGGTTGAAGGTGTGGGCGGCTTTGAGGACTTGCTCGTAGGCCGGCAGGGGCAATTGGTTGCCCATCAGGTGCACGGCGGTTTCTTCATGCTTGCCGAAGGCGTGGAAGAGGAATTCGACGTTGCTGTGCTCGAAGTTGTAGGCCGACTGCTCGACCTCGTTCTGGTGATAGACGTCGCCGTAAGTCAGGCCTTCCGTCCAGGTCAGGTCGAAGACGTTCTCGACGCCCTGCAGGTACATGGCCAGACGCTCGATGCCGTAGGTGATTTCGCCGGTGATCGGCTTGCAGTCGATGCCGCCGACCTGCTGGAAGTAGGTGAATTGCGTCACTTCCATGCCATTCATCCAGACTTCCCAGCCCAGACCCCAGGCGCCCAGGGTCGGGTTTTCCCAGTCGTCCTCGACGAAACGCACGTCGTTTTTCTTGAGGTCGAAACCGAGGGCTTCGAGCGAGCCGAGGTAGAGCTCGAGGATGTTGTCCGGCGCCGGCTTGAGGACCACCTGGAACTGGTAGTAGTGCTGCATGCGGTTCGGGTTTTCGCCGTAGCGGCCGTCCTTGGGGCGGCGCGACGGCTGCACGTAGGCGGCTTTCCACGGCTCGGGGCCGATGGCGCGCAGGAAGGTGGCGGTGTGGCTGGTGCCGGCGCCGACTTCCATGTCGTAAGGCTGGAGCAGGGCGCAGCCCTTGTCACTCCAGTATTGCTGCAGGCGCAGGATGATTTCCTGAAACGTCGGTTTTTTGGCGGTGCTCATCGGATGCAATCGGTGATGTTCGGAGACGCACGATTTTACTTGCTTTTGCCATGGATGGCGCGGAACGAAGCCGGTGCCATACTGTCTCCCGGGTATCTGGACAAATAACGGGAATGACGATGGCGGAAGCGATGATGACGCAAAAAACGACCCTGGCCGGTGGCTGTTTCTGGTGCCTCGAAGCGGCGTTCGAGCAACTGGATGGCGTCGTGTCGGTGCTGCCCGGCTACATGGGCGGGCACGATCCGCGGCCGAGCTACGAGGCGGTGTGCCGCGGTGATAGCGGCCATGCCGAGGTCGTGCAGATCGAATTCAATCCGGCCAGGATCGACTTCGAAACCCTGCTCACGGCCTTCTTCACGATCCACGATCCGACCACGCTGAACCGCCAGGGTCACGATGCCGGCACGCAATACCGCTCGGCCATCTTCTTTCACGATGCCGGCCAGCAGGCCGTCGCCGAAGCGATGATCGTCCGCCTCAACGGCGAGGGCATCTGGGGCGCGCCCATCGTTACCGAGGTGACGCCGGCGTCGATGTTCTTCGTCGCCGAGGAGTATCACCACCAGTATTTTCGGCGCAATCCGTACCAGGGTTATTGCGTCGCCGTGGTGGCGCCCAAGGCGCTCAAGTTGCGCCAGGTTTTCGCCGGGCGGATCAAGGCCGGCTGAGTGATTCCCGCGGTCAACCGGGAAAAATGGCCAAAATTGAAATGTCCTGATTCGGCCCGTTTTTGACGGTCTGCCGGGGTGGTATTTGGGCTGTGTTTGTTGCGGCGATGCAACACATGATCCCCCGTCGGTAGCCTCGTGGATTGACAATATCCATATAAATCAATATAGTGCGATCAGTGCTGCGGTGCAGCATCGGTTTCGCGGCGTGATCAGCCTGTCTGGCGGCGAACTTCAGCGCTCCTCGTTTCGGGAGCCTGGCCGATGTCGTACCCCCTGTAACCGTTCGCTGGCGAAGACGTTTTTCGGCAGTGGCAACAGTGAAGGAGGTCGCATGACTACCTCAACCGTTTTCCCCTCATCGATGCAGCGGCTTTCCGCCTTCGCATCCACCCTGTTTCAAAAAACCCTGATGCTCGCCGGCATGCTTTTCGTTCTCGCCCTGGCTGGCCTGCAAAGCGGCAACCCAACCCTGGTCGAAGGCTTGAAGGCGCTACAGCCCGACAGCGATGTCATTGCCGACGGCGCGGATGCCCAGGTCGCCGCCGAGCCGGCCAACGAAGCGCTCAGCGCCCGCATGCTGGTCGCCATGGACTACGTTTCCCGCCGCTATCGCGTCGCCCCCGACGCCCTTGAACCGATTTTTGCCACGGCCCAGGTCGCCGGCCGCCAGCTGCATCTCGATCCGCTCCTCATCATCGCCGTCATCGGCATCGAGTCGCGCTTCAATCCGTTCTCCGAAAGCGTCGTCGGCGCCAAGGGGCTGATGCAGGTCATGCCGCGTTTCCATCAGGACAAGTTGCCGGAAGATGCCGACCAGACGGCCTTCCTCAACCCGGTCATCAATGTTCAGGTCGGGGCCAGGATCCTCAAGGAATCGATACGCCGCAACGGCGGGCTGGAAAACGGCCTGCAGCAATTCGCCGGGGCGATCGGCGACCCGGAGCGGCGCTATTCCAACAAGGTGCTGGCCGAAAAGCTGCGCCTCGAACAGGCCGTCGAAAAATTCAGAACGACCTGATGGCGCGTTAGTTCGGCGGGTTGATGAAGTCCATCAACTCGCGGACGAAACGCTCGCGCTGCCACTGGTGCGGCGAATGGTCGGTGCCTTCGTAAATGCGCAGGATGGCGTTCGGGATGTTGTCGGCGACGTAGTGCGCCGTCGATGCGTGGTAGAAATTGCTTTCGCCGCCATAGACCAGCAAGGTCGGTAGCGGGATCTTGGCCAGCACGTCGCGATAATCGGCGGCGGTCAGGCTCAGCCAGCAGTTGATCAACGGTTCCGGGTTCTGCGCCTGCAGCGCAGCGCGCGAGCGTTGCCAGCCCGAGGCGTTCTGCAGGTACTTTTCCTCGGCGCGCTTGTTCAGGCCGTGCGCCGTCAGCTTGAGCACGCCCTCGGCAAAGTCGTCGCGCAGCCATGACACCAGCTCGTTGTTGCGGTCGACACCGAAATTTCCGTAAATTCCGTGTGCCCAGTCATCGGTCGTCAGCAGCTTGGGCGACTGGTCAATGAAGCAGAGCTTGCCGAGGCCGTGCGGGCCGTGGTCGCGCAGGTATTGCCAGAGGGTCAGGGCGCCCATCGAATGACCGACAGCCGTGGCGTCGTGCAGGCCGTAATGGTCGATCAGGTTGCGCAGGTCGCGCGCCATGCGTTCGACCGTCGCCGAGCCGGCATGGGCCAGCGCATGACCGCCATGGCCGCGCGCATCCCAGCGAAAAACGCGGTGGCAGGCGTTCAGTTCGGCCAGGAAGGGGAACCATTCCTGGCTGCTCGACGTCCAGCCATGGAGCAGGATCAGCGGCGAACCTTCGCCGGAAATCCTGACGTGAATCTTCTCGCCATCGTCGGCCACGAAATGCGTCATCGGCTCACTCTTTGAAATCGTCAGGCGGCCAGTATAATCGCCGCCATCAATACGCAGGAGTATGGAAATGTTCGACTGGAGAGACTACGGCAACGGCATCATCGCCTTCGACGCCGGCTACGTGCGCCCGATCCTGGCCGCCATCCACATGATCGTCGACGATGGCCGCGTCGCCTTCATCGACACCGGCAGCAACGACTCGCTGCCCAACGTGCTGGAAGCGCTGAACAAGGTTGGCCTCGGCCGCGATGCCGTCGATTACGTCATCCTCACCCACATCCATCTCGACCACGCCGGCGGCGCCGGCTCGCTCATGGGCGAATTCCCGAATGCCAAGCTGGTCGTCCATCCGCGCGGCTCGCGTCACATGGCCGAGCCGTCCAAACTTGTTGCCGGCGTCACCGCCGTCTATGGCAAGGAATACGTCGACACCGTCTACGGCGACATCCTGCCCATCCCCGCCGAGCGCATCATCGACGCCCACGAAGGTTTGACCATCCAGCTCGGCAGTCGCCAACTGCGCATGATCGACACCCCGGGGCACGCCAAGCACCACATCTGCATCGTCGACGAGAAGGCCGGGGCCATCTTCACTGGCGACATGTTCGGCCTCTCCTACCGCGAATTCGATGTCGACGGCCGTCAGTTCATCCAGCCGACGACCAGCCCGACCCAGTTCGACCCCGCCGAAATGCGCACCTCGATCGACCGCCTGATGCGCTACGCGCCGCAGGCCATGTACCTCACGCACTACGCGCAAGTGCACGACGTTTCCGCTCGCGCCGCCGACCTGCATCGTCGCCTAGACGCCCACGTCGCCATCGCCGAAGCCCACGCCACCGACGGCGAAAGCCGCCACGCCGCGACCAAGCAGGAACTCACCGCCTACCTGCTGGCCGAACTGCGGGCCCACGGCTGCACCCTGCCCGAAGCGACCATTCTCGACATCCTGGCGACCGACATCGAACTCAATGTGCAGGGCCTGACCTGGTGGCTGGATCACCGGGGCTGATCGGCATCGGCTGACCGGGAAATCCCACGGTCAACCGGAAAAATTGGCCAAATTTGAAATCGACGCGCCGCGGGTTGGTCGGCGCGCAAGCCTCGGCGACTCGGCGCGTCGGCTTCAGACGATGGACCATTCCGCATCTTCTTTTGAAGGTGCGTGCAGCTTTTGCGTGCCGCCGGCCAGCAGGCCACGAACCGGCGTGCCTCTGGCGCTGGGCGAAGTGCCATGCTCAAGCTTGAAAGCGGCAACTTGCCGCTTCAGTTGGTGCGCCTGTTCTTCCAGCGACTCGGCGGCAGCCGCCGCTTCTTCAACCAGGGCGGCATTTTGTTGGGTGACTTCGTCCATCTGGGCGATCGCCTTGTTGACCTGCTCGATGCCGATGGTTTGTTCGACAGAGGCGGCGCTGATGCTGGCGACGATGGTCGACAGGCTGGCGATGGCGGCGGTGATTTCCGTCATGCTCTGGCCGGCTTGTTCGGCCTGCGCGGTGCCATGCTCGACCTTGCCGGCCGAATCCCGGATCAGCACGGTAATTTCCTTGGCGGCCTGCGCCGTGCGATGAGACAGGGCGCGGACTTCGGTGGCGACGACGGCAAAGCCCTTGCCCTGTTCGCCGGCGCGGGCGGCTTCGACCGCGGCGTTGAGGGCGAGGATGTTGGTCTGGAAGGCGATGCCTTCGATGACGCTGATGATGTCGCCGATCTTGCGCGAACTGTCGCGGATCTCGAGCATGGTGGCAGCCGAGGCATTGACGATCTCGCCGCCGCGCAGGGCGATCTCCGAGGCCGCTTGACCGAGGTGGTTGGCCTGTTTGGCGCTGTCGGTGTTTTGCTGGGCGGTGGCGGTGAATTCCTCGATGCTCGCCGCCGTTTCTTCGAGGCTGGAGGCCTGCTCCTCGGTGCGCACCGAGAGGTCGCTGTTGCCGGCGGAAATTTCCTTGGCGGCGGTCGAGATCGTATCGACGGCGCCGACGACGTTGCCGATCAGTTCCTGCAGCTTGGCGACCGTGGTGTTGAGGCCTTCGGCCGTTTGCCCGAACAGCCCCGGGTAGTGCCTGTCGATCTTGCGCGTCAGGTCGCCTTCGGCCAGCGCTTGCGACACCGACGAAATGTCCGATAGCGCCTGTTCGGCCGTCGTGCTCAGGCTGTTGAGCAGGTCGATCAGGGTCTTCGGGTAGCCCTGCTTGCGCGCGGTGTCGACTTGCTGCGTGAAGTCCCCCCGGGCCGCGGCATCGACGATCGAACGTACCTCGTCGACCACTTGCACCAGCGCGCTCACTGTGGCATTGACGGCATTCGCCGTCTGTCCGAAAGCGCCGGGATAAACCGCATCCACTTTTTGCGAAAGATCGCCGGCAGCCAGCGCCGAAGCGACCCGCGAAACGTCCTGCAGGCTGGTGTCGGTAACGACCATCAGCTGGTTGAGGGCGCCTGCGATTTCCTTGCCAAAGCCCTGCTTGCCGGCCAGGTCGATGCGTTTGCCGAGATTGCCCTTTTCTGCCGCATGGACCATTTGCCGAATTTCATCGACGAGACCGCCCAGGCTGTCCTGCATCCGCTTCATGGCGGCCAGCATGCTGGCCGAGTCGCCGGGCTGGACGTCGATCGTGCCGCCGAGGTCGCCGCCGGCGATGCGGTTGGCCACCTCGACCGCGTCGGCCGGCTCGCCGCCGATTCGCCGATTGAGCGAGGCCGCCAGCGACTTCATGCCGAGCACGACCAGGGCGCAGCCGACGACGCTGGCGATGATGGCGATCACGCTGTTGTTTCGGCTGGTCTCCTGCAGCTGCTGCATCGACATCTCGGCAAACTGGCTGGCGACGCCGACCGTCGCCTCGACACCCGTCCGGTGCGCCTCGTAGTGCTGGCGCATCTGCCTGAGCGAAGCGTCGAGCGCCGCCGTGTCCTGGGCGGCCAGGGACGGCAGGAAGTTCTTGTCGAGTTCGGCCCAGAACAGGTCGGCCTGACGGCGCTGCTCGCCGAGCAATTTCTGTTTGACGCCGGCGTCGAGATCGCTTTCGGTCCAGAACTTGTTGCGCTCGTCGTATTCCTTTTTCAGCCGATGAATTTTGTCGACCAGTTGCGGGCGCTGCTCGGCTGTCGCGCTGGCGATGTCGTAGGCGACCAGCTGGGCTTCGATGACGTAGAGCGGCGGCGGCAGGATGTCGGCGACGACATCCTTGCCCTGGCCCATCAAGGTGGCCGCCGACGAGACTTTCTGCAGAGCGGCGATGCCGACGCCGCCGACGATCAGCAGCACCCCAAAAACCATCAAGGAAATTACGCGCAGAAATTTGCCGAGCGGCAGATTTTCGAGGAATTGCATGCTCATTCAGCCTGTGGTGAAGGGATGGAAGGATCGCCGTAAATCGCCAGCGAGCGCGAATTCTGCGTCCAATTATAGAGTGAATCTTTTCGCCGAATGGTGGCGCAATGGGCCACGAACCGCGCCATTGCCACGGTCAACCCGAAAAATTGCCGGATTCTGAAATCTGCCACTTTCTTCTTTCCCAGAAAGGGGAGGGCGTTGATAATGGCCACAGAATCGTTGCTGTTGTGTGCAATCTGCCAAGCCAGCCCTAAATCACTTTTGCCAATTGGCTATTCGTGTATAAATTTTGTGTTGTCGAGGGGTACCTATGCTGACGAAAGTTGATTCACGCAAGCATTTCAGGGGAAAAACAGGGGTTATCGCATTGGTTCCCGATCGGTGGAACGGAATATGGATGCCCCGCCATCACGTAGTTGGGCGCCTCGCACGGCACTTCGAAGTGGTTTGGGTCGAGCCGGCAGCGGGTTGGCGCAAGTGTTGGTGTCCCGGCGCAGCCAAGGTGAAAACGATCCAGTCGATCCGTCCGGAGGAGTTCGGTATCACCCTGTTTAATCCCGGGAGGTTGTTGCCGGAACTGTTTCGGCCCAAGGCACTTGCCGACTGGATAAGGTCCCGGAGGGTTGTGCTTGCACGTCGGATGCTCGAGAAGCGCGGCTGCGACCGCATTGTTCTTTATCTGTGGCGCCCGGAATTTGCTTACGCCTTGGATTCCATCCACGCCGATTTCTCCTGCTATCACATCGATGACGAATATCGTTTTTCGGTGAATGACCAACCGAACGACCCGCACGAAATCGCGCTAATCGAACGCGTTGACCTGGTCGTTATCCACTCGCGAAAACTGCTGGAAAAAAAGGGCGGCATCAACCCTAAAACCATCCATGTGCCTAATGGCGTGGACTACGCTGCCTACCAGTCACCCGCGCCTGAACCTGAAGACCTCGCGCGTATTCCGCAGCCGCGAATGGGCTATGTCGGCGTGGTCAAATCGCAACTCGATCTGACGCTGTTGCTGCAACTCGCAGTCAAGAAACCGGAATGGTCATTCGTCCTGGTTGGGCCAATCGGCTATCTCGGAAACAAGGCCAAGATTCTTGATCAGCTTGCCGAGCAACCTAATGTTCATGTTTTGGGAAATCGCCAATTGCACGAACTGCCTGCATATATGCAGGCGATGGACGTCTGCATGATGTGCTACGAGGTTTGTGATTACACGAACAACATTTATCCGCTAAAACTCAACGAGTATCTGGCGACCGGTCGGCCGGTGGTGTCTTCTCCGATTGATTCGGTGCTTGGGCTTGATCATGTTGTACGGATCGCAGAAAGTCCCGAGCAGTGGATGGTTGCTCTTGAAGAGGCTCTACAGGAAGAGGGGAACGGGATTGTCGAGGTTGAGCTTCGGCAGCAGCAGGCCAGTCGCCACGACTGGGATACCCTAGTTCAAGAAATCGCCGACAAGTTCAGTGCCTAATTCAGATTCAAATTGGGGGCGTATAGCGTGAATAGAGTCAGGTCATTGGTTACCGGTGGGGCTGGCTTTCTCGGCTCACATCTTTGCGAACGCCTGCTCGATGACGGACATGAGGTCATATGCGTCGACAATTTCTTTACTGGTCGGCGCGCCAATGTCAGCCATCTGCTTAATAACCCGCGATTTGAGGTGCTACGTCATGATGTGACGTTCCCCTTGTACGTTGAGGTTGACCATATCTACAACCTGGCTTGCCCGGCCTCGCCGGTGCATTACCAGCACGACCCGGTGCAGACAACAAAAACCAGCGTGCACGGCGCGATAAATATGTTGGGGCTGGCCAAGCGACTGGGTGCCAAAATTCTCCAGGCATCGACCAGCGAAGTCTATGGCGACCCCGAAGTTCACCCTCAGCCGGAAGGCTACTGGGGCAAGGTCAATCCGATTGGCCCGCGCAGTTGCTACGACGAAGGCAAACGGTGCGCCGAAACCTTGTTTTTTGATTACTTGCGCCAGCACCAAACCCGAATCAAGGTTGTTCGAATCTTCAATACTTACGGCCCACGTATGCTTCCTGATGATGGGCGCGTGGTCAGCAACTTCATCGTCCAGGCGCTGACCGGGCAGCCCATCACGATTTTTGGTGATGGCAGCCAGACACGCTCTTTCTGCTATGTCGACGACCTCATCGAAGGAATGGTCCGGATGATGAATGCCCCGGACGACTTCAATGGCCCAGTGAATTTAGGCAACCCGGACGAATACAGCATGATCGGGCTAGCTCGTGAAATAATCCGGCTGACCGGCAGCAAAGCGGAAATAATCTTCAAGCCACTCCCTGTTGACGACCCCAGGCAACGCCAGCCCGACGTTTCATTGGCAAAAAAAACCCTTGGCTGGCAGAGCGGAACCTCTTTGGAGCGTGGTCTTAACAAGACCATAGACTATTTTTCGAAGGTCCTCGTCTCCACGTCGTGAGCAGGCCTGTTTTCCTGTTTGGATATTCAGGGTCTGGGGGCGCCGATAGGTATTTCGGTCTTTAAATCCCCTGCTGCAATTGGCTGGTGGTGACGCGTGTCAGCCAGCGCGCCGACGCTGTTCCGATAAGCCGACGATGGCCAGCGCTGCCATCAGCCCCAGAGCCAGCCCGTTGCCGAAACGGGCAAAGGGCGTCATGCCTTGGTGGGCGCGGACATCGCCGCGCAGGACGCCGGTCGTGAAGGCGGGCAGGGTGGCGCTGACCCGGCCGTGGGCGTCGATGATCGCGGTCATCCCGGTATTGGTGGCGCGCAGCATCGGGCGGCCGGTTTCGGCGGCGCGCATCTGGGAAATCTGCAAATGCTGCGGCTGGGCCAGCGAATGGCCGAACCACGCGGTATTCGACAGATTGGCGAGAATGCCGGCCGCGGGCAGGGCGCGGATGATCTCTTCGCCGAAGACGTCTTCGTAGCAGATGTTGGCGGCCACGTGCTGGCCGGCGACGGCGAGCGGCGCCTGGACTTCCGGGCCGCGCGTGAAGGACGACATCGGGATGTGGGCATAGGCCATGAACCAGGCGAAGCCGGCCGGGATGAATTCGCCGAAGGGGACCAGATGGTTCTTGCTGTAAACTTGCAGCGGCGAGCTGCCGATGCTGACGGCGCTGTTGAAGTAGTTCTCGCTGCCGCCGGTCAGCGTGCCGAAAATGAGGTCGCCGCCCTGTCGGCTGGCCAGGGCTTTGAGTTCGTCGAGGTATTCGCCCGGGATCAGGTCAATGAAGACGGGGATGGCCGTTTCCGGCAGCACGGTCAATTGCGCCGGGTTCTCGCGGATCAGTTCGCGGTAGAGGTCAAGGGTGCGGAAAAAGGCTTCCGGCCGGAATTTCATTTCCTGCGGCACATTGCCCTGAATCAGCGCGACGCTGACCGGCTTGCCGACCGGCGTCGTCCACGCCACCTGCTGCAGGCCGAAGCCGCCGATGGCGAGCAAGGCCGCAAATGGGACGCCGATGCGCCAGCGGACGAGCAGGGCGCCGCTCAGGGCGACGAGCAGCGACAGGCCATGCACGCCAAGCAGCGGCGCGTAGCCGGCCAGCGGGCTGGGCGCGGCTTGCGAGTAGCCCACGGTCAGCCAAGGGAAGCCGGTGAAAATCCAGCCTTTTAGCCAGTCGACCGTAGCAATCAGCGCGGCAAAGAGCAGGGCTTGTCGCCACAAGGCGTCAGGTTGAAAGCGCTTGAAAAGATAGCCGGCGACCATCGGAAATAGCGCCATCACGGTGCAGAACAGGAAGGCGGCCGGCCCGGCCAGCCACCACGGCATGCCGCCAAACACCGATAGGCTGACGAAAACCCAGGAAACACCGGTCAGGAAAAAGCCCATGCCGAAGGCGAGGCCGGTGAACAGGCCCAGGCGCGGGCTGTCGGCCTCGCGCAGCAGCCAGAAGAACCCGAGCCAGACGAGCGGCGCCAGCCAGAACAGGCCGAAGGGCGCGAAGCAGCCGACGCCGACGACGCCGATGGTCGCGGCGATCAGGTAGCGTGCTGCCCGGTTTTTAGCCAGTAAAGTCTTCTGCACCGGCAAGTGGCATGGGAGCCGGCGTCACCAGCAGGGTGTACAGCCGGCGGCTGTCGGCGCGCAGGACCTGGAAGCGGACGCCGTCGATGTCCATCACTTCGTTGCGCTTCGGCACGCGGCCGAGGTGGCGCAGGACGAGGCCGCCGACGGTGTCGAATTCCTCGTCGGAGAAGGTGGTCTTGAAGGCGTCGTTGAAGTCTTCGATCTCGGTGCGCGCCTTGACGCGATAGCGGCCGGAGGCATCGAGGCGAATGTTGTCGTGGGTCTCGTCGAAGTCGTATTCGTCCTCGATGTCGCCGACGATCTGTTCGAGCACGTCCTCGATGGTGACCAGGCCGGCGACGCCGCCGTATTCATTGACGACGATGGCCATGTGATTGCGCGAGACGCGGAATTCACGGAGCAAGACGTTGAGGCGCTTCGATTCCGGGATGAAGACGGCCGGGCGCAGCCAGTCGCGCAGGTTGAATTCAGGTTCGATCTGGACGCGCAGCAGATCCTTGGCGAGCAGCACGCCGAGTACCTTGTCGCGGTCGCCATCGACGACCGGAAAGCGGGAGTGGGCGGCGTCGATGACAACGGGGACGATTTCGCTGAGCGGGTCGTCGATGTCGATGACGTCCATCTGGGCCCGCGGGATCATCACGTCTGTAACGCGGGTGTCGGAGGCGGCCAGGGCGCCTTCGATGATGGTCAGCGCATCGGCGTCCATCAGGTTGCGCTCGTAGGCGCCGTGCAGGATTTCTAGCAACTGCTCGCGGTCTTCAGGTTCGCGCAGCAGCAGGGAAGTCAGTCGTTCTATGAAACTCGGTTTACTGTCACTATCCATGATATTTAAACCGCATACGGGTCTGGATAACCCATGGCGGCGAGAATCTCCCTTTCTTCGTCTTCCATTGCCTGGGCATCATCGTCGTTTTCGTGATCCCAACCCTGTAAATGCAGCATACCATGCACCGTCAGGTGCGCGTAATGAGCCGCCAGCGGCTTGTTCTGCTCGGTCGCCTCGCGCGCGACAACGCTCGGGCAGATAACCAGGTCACCCGTCACCACCGGGTCGCTGTCATAGGGAAAGGACAGCACGTTGGTCGCGTAATCCTTGCCGCGGTACTCGTTGTTCAACGTCCGACCTTCGTCGGCATCGACCAGGCGGATCGTCACTTCGCCGCCACCGACCAGCGCGGCGCGCGCCCATTTAACAAAATCCGCCCGCAAGGGTAAGCCCTCGCGGTTACAGGCATATTGCACCGAGAGGTTAAGGCGTTTGCTTGGTGTGGGATTCATAGGCTTCGACGATGCGGGCGACCAGCGGGTGGCGCACCACATCTTCCTTCTTGAAATGGGTAAAGGCCAGGCCGCGCACGCCTTTGAGAATTTCCGTGGCTTCCTTGAGGCCGCTCTTGTGGCCCTTGGGCAGGTCGATCTGGGTGATGTCGCCGGTGACCACGGCCTTGGCACCGATGCCGATGCGAGTCAGGAACATCTTCATCTGCTCCGGCGTCGTGTTCTGCGCCTCGTCGAGGATGATGAAGGCATGGTTGAGCGTGCGGCCGCGCATGAAGGCGAGCGGGGCGATCTCGATGGCGCGTTTTTCGTAAAGCTTGTTGACCTTGTCGGCGCCCATGAGGTCGTAGAGCGCGTCGTACAGCGGCCTGAGATACGGGTCGATTTTCTGCGTCAGGTCGCCGGGCAGGAAGCCGAGGCGTTCGCCGGCTTCGACGGCCGGGCGGGTCAGGATGATGCGTTCGACGAGGTCGCGCTCGAAGGCATCGACGGCACTGGCGACGGCGAGATAGGTCTTGCCGGTGCCGGCCGGGCCGATGCCGAAAGTGATGTCGTGTTCCTGGATGTGCTTGAGGTACTCGACCTGGCGCGGCGTGCGGCCGTGCAGTTCGGTCTTGCGGGTGACCAGTTGCGGGCCGTCGACCGGGCCTTCGGCGCGGCGTGAAATGCGGCGCACCGGCGCATTGAGCAGTTCGATCAAGCCGAGCTGGATTTCATCGACGGTGAGCGCCTGGCGCGCCATGCCGTAGAAATGCTGCAAGGCTTCCACGGTCAACCGGGATTTTTCGCCAAAAACGGAAAAGCGTTCGTTGCGGCGACGGATGATGACATCGAAGGCGGTTTCGATCTGCCGGATGTTTTCGTCGAGCGGCCCGCACAGGTTGGCCAGCATGGCGTTGTCGACCGGCGTCAGGGCGATCTCGAGCGGCCGGGTCTTGGGCGCCGGCTTAGTCTTCTCGGATGACAATTTCGCCTCTCAGCGTGTGCGACAGCGACGAGGTGATGCGGACATCGACAAAGGTGTTGATCAGCCGCGGATTGCCCGCGAAATTGACGATGCGGTTGTTGTCCGTGCGGCCGGCCAGTTCATGCACGTCCTTCTTCGAGGTGCCTTCGACCAGCACGCGCTGGATGCTGCCGACCATGGTCTGGCTGATCGCCTGCGCCTGTTCGTCGATGCGTTTCTGCAGCCGCAGCAGGCGGGCCGACTTGACCTCGGCTGGCGTCGAGTCGTCGAGTTCCAGCGCCGGGGTTCCGGGGCGTGGGCTGTAAACAAAGGAGAACGAGCTGTCGAAACCGACTTCGTCGATCAGCTTCATCGTCTTCTCGAAATCCTCGTCGGTCTCGCCGGGAAAGCCGACGATGAAGTCCGACGACAGCGAAATGTCCGGCCGCGCCGCGCGCAGCTTGCGGATGATCGATTTGTACTCAAGCGTCGTGTAGCCGCGTTTCATGGCCGCCAGCACGCGGTCGGAGCCGGCCTGCACGGGCAGATGCAGATGCGACACCAGCTTCGGCACGGTGGCGTAGGTGTCGAACAGGCGTTGCGTCATTTCGCGCGGATGCGAGGTGGTGTAACGGATGCGCTCGATGCCCGGCACTTCCGCGATGTACTCGATCAACATCGCCAGATCGGCCTTCTCGTCCGTCTCCGCCATGTCGCCGCGATAGGCATTGACGTTCTGGCCGAGCAGCGTCACTTCGCCGACGCCGTTGGCAGCCAGGTCGGCCACCTCGGTCAGGACATCTTCAAACGGCCGGGAAACCTCACTGCCCCGCGTGTAGGGCACGATGCAGAAGGTGCAGAACTTCGAGCAGCCTTCCATGATCGAGACGAAGGCAGAAGCACCTTTCACCTCGGCCGGCGGCATCGAATCGAATTTCTCGATCTCCGGGAAGGAAATATCGACCGCCGCCTTGCCCTTCGCCTTGCGCTCGGCCATCAGTTGCGGCAAGCGATGCAGGGTTTGCGGCCCGAAGACGACATCGACGTACGGCGCCCGGGCGACAATCGCGTCGCCTTCCTGGCTGGCGACACAGCCGCCAACGCCGATCACCAGGTCCGGATTGAGCTTCTTCAGGTGGCGGACCCGGCCGAGATCGTGGAACACCTTCTCCTGCGCCTTCTCGCGCACCGAGCAGGTGTTGAACAGGATGATGTCGGCTTCTTCCGGGTTGTCTGTTCGGACAATCGGCTCGGAGGCGTTGAGCACATCGGCCATCTTGTCCGAATCGTACTCATTCATCTGGCACCCGAAGGTACGGATGAATAATTTCTTGGGCATGGGTAACACTTCGCAAATCGGTGGGTGCCGCTTAGGTCATCCCGCGGCACAAAAGTTCGGCATTATAACCGACCGGAAATTCGGTTGACCGGCCAAGCCCCTGCAAACTATAATCCGCGCCCTCAAGCGTGGTGATGTAGCTCAGACGGTTAGAGCGATGGATTCATAACCCATAGGTCGGCAGTTCGATTCTGCCCATCACCACCAAAAATGCAAAAACCCGCTGATTCGTCGGCGGGTTTTTCTTTTTTCGGCCTGTCTTGCTGGGTCGAATATTGCTAGAGCTACCTCGTGGTGTCGTTTTTCCGAAAGCGAGGTGCATCATGCATGACTTTCCGATCTCATTTAATGCCAGCGCCAATCTGACCGAAGAGGCGATGTTCTGGATGCGCCTGGCCGCCTTTGCCGGTGTTTCGGAATATGTGCTGTCGACGGGTGCTTCGCTGCAGGATGCGGAGGAGTGGTTGTTCGGCTTTTGCCTGCCGGGCGATTTGCCGTCGCGTTACGCCAGTCTTTCGGGTGGTGCGGCGAATCCGCGCATCCTGATTTGACGGCGGGTGCTTGGTGCCCGCGCCTGTCGGGTTGTTGACAAACAAAGCAGGAGCCTATGCACTCGGATGGTGCGTAGGCTCCTGAAGAGGGCGGCAGATCGAATCGATCAGGCTGGCGCCGAGCTGCGGATCAGGTGGTCGAAGGCGCTGAGCGAGGCGGTGGCGCCGGCGCCCATGGCAATGATGATCTGCTTGTAGGGCACGGTCGTGCAGTCGCCGGCGGCGAAGATGCCGGGCAGATTGGTCTGGCCCTTGGCGTCGATTTCGATTTCGCCGAAGCGGCTCAGGTTGAGCGTGCCCTTGAGCCAGTCGGTGTTGGGCAGCAGGCCGATCTGGACGAAGATGCCTTCGAGTTCGACGTGCCTGATCTCTTCCGTGACGCGGTCCTTGTAGGTGATGCCGCCCACCTTCTGGCCGTCGCCGGTGACTTCGGTGGTTTGCGCCGACTTGATGACGGTGATGTTGGGCAGGCTGTGGAGTTTTTTCTGCAGGACGGCGTCGGCGCGCAGGGTGTCGGCGAATTCGAGCAGCGTGACGTGGGCAACGATGCCGGCCAGATCGATGGCGGCTTCGACGCCGGAGTTGCCGCCACCGATGACGGCGACGCGCTTGCCCTTGAACAGCGGGCCGTCGCAGTGCGGGCAGAAGCAGACGCCCTTGGCTTTGTATTCCTGCTCGCCGGGCACGTTCATTTCGCGCCAGCGGGCGCCGGTGGCGAGGATGACGGATTTCGATTTGAGCGAGGCGCCGTTGTCGAGCCGGATTTCGACCAGGCCGCCGGCTTCGCTGGCCGGCACGAGTTTGGCGGCGCGTTGCAGGGTCATGATGTCGACTTCATAGTCCTTGACGTGTTGTTCCAGCGCGGCGACCAGCTTCGGCCCTTCGGTGTGGCTGACCGAGATGAAGTTTTCGATGCCGAGGGTGTCCATGACCTGTCCGCCAAAGCGTTCGGCCAGGATGCCGGTGCGGATACCCTTGCGGGCGGCGTAGACGGCCGCTGCTGCGCCGGCCGGCCCACCGCCGACGACGAGCACATCGAAGGCGTCCTTCTGGCCGAGTGCCTCGGCGGCGCGGGCGGCGGCGCCGGTGTCGACCTTGGCGAGGATTTCCTCGATGAGCATGCGGCCGGCGCCGAACTCAGCACCGTTCAGGTAGGTGGTCGGCACGGCCATGATCTGGCGGGCGTTGACCACATCCTGGAACATGGCGCCGTCGATCATCGTGCTCGTCACACCGGGATTGAGCACGGCCATGAGGTTGAGCGCCTGCACGACGTCCGGGCAGTTGTGGCAGGACAGCGAGATGTAGGTCTCGAAATTGAAGGTGCCGGGCAGGGCCTTGATCTGTTCAATGACCGATTGTTCGACCTTGGGCGGATGGCCGCCGGTCTGTAACAGGGCGAGGACGAGCGAGGTGAATTCGTGGCCCATCGGGATGCCGGCGAAGGTGATGCGCGGCGTTTCGCCGGGCAGGCCGATGGCGAAGGAGGGGCGCAGGGCAGCGGTGCCGTCTTCACGCAGGCTGACCTTGGTCGAGAGTTCGGCGATGTCGATGAGCAGGCCGCGCATTTCCTGGGCTTTGGCGCTGTCGTCGAGCGAGGCGACGAGTTCGATCGGGCGTTGCAGCTTTTCGAGATAGGCCGCGAGTTGGGCCTTGATGTTGCTGTCGAGCATGGTGTTCTCCCTAGGCTGAATTTCACTGATTTTTTGCGATTGCTACGGTCAACCGGAAAAAATCGCTGAAATCCAAATGTGGTGAGTGGCTGGTTACTAGCTGCGAGCAAGCATTTGCTAACAACTAGTAACCAACGACTAGCGACTAATTAGATCTTGCCAACCAGATCCAGCGACGGCGCCAGCGTGGCTTCGCCTTCCTTCCACTTGGCCGGACAGACTTCGTTCGGGTGGGCGGCGGTGTATTGGGCGGCTTTCAGCTTGCGCACGGTTTCGGAGACGTCGCGGGCGATTTCGTTGGAGTGGATTTCAACAGTCTTGATGATGCCGTCCGGGTTGATGACGAAGGTGCCACGCAGGGCCAGGCCTTCTGCATCGATATGCACGTCAAAGGCGCGGGTCAGTTGGTGGGTCGGGTCGCCGACCAGCGGGAACTGGGCCTTGCTGACGGCCGGCGAGGTTTCATGCCAGACCTTGTGCGAGAAATGCGTGTCGGTGGTGACGATGTACACTTCGGCGCCGGCCTTCTGGAACTCGGCGTAGTTGTTGGCGGCATCTTCGATTTCGGTCGGGCAGTTGAAGGTGAAAGCGGCCGGCATGAAGATCACGACGGACCACTTGCCCTTGAGGCTGGCTTCGGTGACTTCGATGAACTTGCCGTTGTGGAAAGCCTGGGCCTTGAACGGTTGAACCTGGGTGTTGATGAGCGACATTATTTTCTCCTGGGTGGGTGTTTGAAATTGAACACAACGCCATGTTAGGGATGCTTCATTGATGAAGCCAATTGATTGGTCAAATATTGGCGATAGGCATTCCCTATTCCTGGGTGATGAGGATGTTACTAGTTAAAACGTACTAGTACGTACTTGCCATTGGAGCTAATGGAGACCCCCCGACCGAATGAAATTGATACATATCAATTAAATACTCAGCTGTATGGGGAACAGTGCCTCCCGAGGCGGCATTGGGCTGCCGACGCTTGAGGAGACCGGCCGGATGAATATTTCCAGCGCAATTATGTACGTCGCTCCAGAGCGCCTTTATGAGGCGTGCGAAGCCTTGCTTCTGATGTCCGGGGTGGAAATTCACGCCCGGAGTCCGGAGGGCAAGGTGGTCGTTACTCTGGAGGATGACGACACGAATTCGGCTGCGGATAAATATGTGGCCCTGCATGGAATACCCGGCGTCGCATCGGTGGCCATGGTCTATCAATACAGCGACGACGAATCTGTAGATACCGAGGAGGTAAAGGCGTGAAGCTTAATCGACGCGATTTCATCAAGGCCAACGCAGCTGCTGCGGCCATGTCAGCGGCAGGGTTGTCGGCGCCCGGTGCGGCCGTGGCCCAGGGGGCCGAAAAGATCCGCTGGGACAAGGCAGCCTGTCGTTTCTGCGGCACCGGTTGCGGGGTGCTGGTCGGGACGCAGCAGGGCCGCGTCGTGGCAACCCAGGGCGATCCGGACGCTCCGGTCAATCGTGGCCTGAATTGCATCAAGGGCTATTTCCTGTCCAAGATCATGTACGGTGCCGATCGTCTGCAGACGCCGCTGCTGCGCATGACGGATGGCAAGTACGACAAGAACGGTGAATTCGCACCGATCTCGTGGAAGCAGGCCTTCGACATCATGGAGGAGAAGGTCCGGGCGACGCTCAAGGCCAAGGGGCCGAACGGCCTGGCCATGTTCGGTTCGGGCCAGTGGACGGTGTGGGAAGGCTACGCCGCCGCCAAGCTCATGAAAGCCGGTTTCCGCACCAACAACATCGACCCCAATGCCCGCCACTGCATGGCCTCGGCCGTTGCCGGCTTCATGCGCACCTTCGGCATCGACGAGCCGATGGGCTGCTACGACGACATCGAGCATGCCGATGCCTTCGTGCTGTGGGGGTCGAACATGGCCGAGATGCACCCGATCCTGTGGACGCGCATCACCGACCGCAAGTTGTCGAACAAGGGCGTCAAGGTTGCCGTGCTGTCGACCTTCGAGCACCGCTCCTACGAGCTGGCCGACATCCCGATGATCTTCACGCCACAGACCGACCTGGCGATCCTCAATTTCATCGCCAACTACATCATCCAGAACGGCAAGGTAAATCAGGCCTTCATCGACAAAAACATCAACTTCAAGAAGAGCGCCACCGACATTGGCTACGGTCTGCGTCCGACCCATGCCCTGGAAAAGGATGCGACGAGCAACGGCTACCCCGGTGCCGATGGCAAGCCGAAAGGCAACACCGGCAAGTCCGAGGCGATCACCTTTGACGAGTACAAGAAGTTCGTTTCGGAATACACCGCCGAGAAGGTGTCCAAGTTGTCCGGTGTGCCGGTGGCTCGGCTGAACGAACTGGCCGAACTCTATGCCGACCCGAAGATCAAGGTGACCTCGTTCTGGACCATGGGCTTCAACCAGCATACGCGCGGCACCTGGGCCAACAATCTCGTCTATAACATCCACCTGCTGACCGGCAAGATTTCCGAGCCGGGCAACAGCCCGTTCTCGCTGACCGGGCAACCGTCCGCCTGCGGTACGGCGCGCGAAGTCGGCACTTTCGCCCATCGCCTGCCAGCCGACATGGTGGTGATGAACCCTGCCCACCGCAAGCACAGCGAGGAGCTATGGGGCCTGCCGGAAGGGACCATCCCCGACAAGGTCGGCTTCCACGCCGTGGCCATGGCCCGGGCGCTGAAGGACGGCAAGGTCAATTTCTACTGGCAGCAGTGCAACAACAACATGCAGGCCGGTCCGAACATCAATGAAGAACTCTATCCGGGCTGGCGCAAGCCGGAGAACTTCATCGTCGTCTCCGACCCGTATCCGACGGTCTCGGCGATGGCCGCCGACCTCATCCTGCCGACCGCCATGTGGGTCGAGAAGGAAGGCGCCTACGGCAATGCCGAGCGGCGTACTCAATTCTGGCACCAGCAGGTCAAGGCGCCGGGCGAGGCCCGCTCTGATCTCTGGCAGGTCATGGAATTCGCCAAGCGTTTCAAGGTCGAGGAAGTCTGGCCGGCCGACCTGGTCGCCAAGGCGCCGAAGCTGAAAGGCAAGACCCTGTACGACGTGCTTTACGCCAATGGCGTGGTCAACAAGTACAAGCTGAGTGAAACCGCCGAAGGCTTCGATAATGACGAGTCCAAGCACTTTGGTTTCTACGTCCAGAAGGGCTTGTTTGAAGAATATGCCTCCTTCGGCCGTGGCCATGGCCACGACCTGGCCTCGTTCGACGCCTACCATCAGGCCCGCGGCCTGCGCTGGCCGGTTGTCGGCGGCAAGGAAACCCTGTGGCGCTTCCGGGAAGGCTACGATTCCTACGTCAAGAAGGGCGAGGGCATCAAGTTCTACGGTCACAAGGATGGCAAGGCAGTCATCTTCGCGCTGCCCTACCAGCCGGCTGCCGAGTCGCCGGACAAGGAATTCGACCTCTGGCTGTCAACCGGTCGGGTCCTCGAGCACTGGCATACCGGCACCATGACGCGTCGCGTTCCCGAGCTGTACAAAGCCTTCCCGGACGCCGTCGTCTTCATGCACCCGGACGATGCCAAGGCGCGCGGCATGCAGCGCGGCATGGTGGTCAAGGTCGCTTCGCGGCGTGGCGAAATCCAGCTGCGCGTCGAAACCCGCGGCCGCAACAAGCCGCCGCGTGGCCTCGTCTTCATTCCGTTCTTCGACGCCGGTCGCCTGGTCAACAAGCTGACACTGGACGCGACCTGCCCGATTTCCAAGGAAACGGATTACAAGAAGTGCGCCGTCAAGGTGACCCGGGCCTGAAACGCCCAGCAAAGAAACGGCTGATCCTACGGTCAACCGGAAAAATGAGCCAAAAAGCGAATGGGGCCTCGTCTCCATTCGCTCATCGGAGGTAACGAATATGAGATTGATCACTGCACTGGCCCTGGCCGCCGGCATGCTCCTGGGGGGAGTTGGCGGCGTCAGCGCGCAGGAATTGCGAGTGAATGAGATCGGCATCGAGTCGATCAACGGTAATGCCAAGGTCGATATGTTCCGTCCGGAGAAAGACCAGACCGCGATTCCCCGCAACTTTCAGAAGCAGCCGCCGCTGATTCCACACAGCATCAAGGGTTACAACATCACCCAGAATTTCAACAAGTGCATGGACTGCCACTCGAAAGAGCGGGCCGAGGAAACAGGGGCAACCAAGGTCGCTAAGTCGCACTATCTGGACCGTGAAGACAAGAAGCAGGCCAATATTTCGCCGCGCCGCTATTTCTGCATGCAGTGCCACGTGCCGCAATTCGACGCCAAGCCGCTCGTCGCCAATACCTATAAGCCGGCCGCCAAGAGGGGAGAATGATGAGTCTCGAAAAATTCATGCCTGCATGGGTCAAGCGCATCGGGCTGGTCACCGTATTCGGCCTGTTTGCTGCCGGTATCGTTTTCTGGGGCGGCTTCAACTGGGCTCTCGAATCGACGAACAAGGAGTCGTTCTGTATCTCCTGTCACGAAATGGAAGAAAACGTCTTCCGTGAGTATCAGAACACCGTGCACTACACGAACCGCACCGGGGTTCGCGCTACCTGTCCGGATTGCCACGTGCCCAAGGAATGGGGCCCGAAGATGATTCGCAAGATCCAGGCTTCCAACGAAGTGCTGCACAAGATTCTGGGCACCATCGACACGCCCGCGAAATTCAATGCCAAACGTGCCCAACTCGCCCAGAACGAGTGGCGGCGCATGAAGGCGAACGACTCGCAGGAGTGCCGCAACTGCCATCGCTACGACTACATGGACTATACCGAGCAGGGTAACCGGGCGGCACGCATGCATCCCCAAGCCTTCATCGACGGCAAGACCTGTATCGACTGCCACAAGGGTATAGCCCACCAATTGCCGGCAATCGACCAGCACATTGGCAAGCAGAACGACGGTGCGGTGGCTATCTCGCACGGAGAAAAGCCGGTCGAGCCGGTCAAGGAAGAGGCTGCGCCGGCGGCCAAATAGTCCGCTCGCCAATAGCCCCAGACAACCCCGGTCGCGTGCCGGGGTTGTCGTTTGCGTCTCGAAAAGGCTGTTTGGCGTATGGATATTACAAATATTCACGTGATCGCCCGCAAATAGGCACTCTAGGGGCAACACTTATTCAAAAAGGTATGCTACTTTTGTCGTGCTGCCGTTCCGACGGCCAGTTTTCTTAAACATTGATAGGTAACTAGGAGGCACTTAGATGAATAAATCCGAGCTGGTCGAAGTTGCTGCAAAAGAAGCTGGTATAACCAAGGCTGCTGCCGACAAGGCGCTGTCGGCCATCATCGGCGCGGTGGTCAAGACCGTGACCAAGGGGGAGTCTGTTACACTCGTTGGGTTCGGGACGTTCAAGTCCGCCAAGCGCGCAGCGCGTACCGGCAAGAATCCAAAAACCGGTGCCACGCTGAAAATTCCCGCTACCACGGTTCCGAAATTTACCGCTGGTACGGCTTTCAAGGCCTCGGTCGCAGCAAAGAAGACCGCCGCCAAAAAGAAGTAATCCGGTGTTATCGAATGCGGGGTTCGTCATCGACGGGCTCCGCTTTTTTTAAGTTGCAATGAATAATTCCAATCCAGAAAATCCCCCCGAAGCTCCCGTTGCCGTAGCGCCGCCGCCCGATACGCGTCGTCGCTTGCGTGACCTTCTTTCGATCCCCGAGCGTGATCGAACCGATGAGCAGTGGGACGAAATCATCGAGCTGGAGATTCAGCTAGCCCCTGGTAACCGTATTTCCGGTAACGAGTCGCTTGGCGGAAATCCCGGTCGCAGCAATATGCAGCACGGCAAGCCCGGCGGAAATACCGGTGGTGGCCCCGGTCAGCAGCAAAAAAAGCATCGCCCGCGCACCAACAACAATCGCCGTCCGCGCCAGAACAAGCCGCAAGGTGGCGGTGGTGGCGGGACGCCCATCTGAACTGCTTGTTTCATTCTTCTGAAACGGCATAATCGCCGTCATGCAGCAGTTTGATCTGATCATTGTCGGTGGAGGGCTGGCTGGTTCCAGCCTTGCCTTGGCGCTACGCAACACGCGTCTGCGCATTGCTCTCGTTGAGACTAAAGCGCCACAACTTCCTGAGGGGTGGGGTGCGCGTATTTATGCGATCAGCCCCGCCAATGCGAGATTCCTCGAGTCTATCGGCGCCTGGCGCCATCTGGACCCCGCTAGAATGGCGCCGATACGCGCCATGGAAATATTCGGCGACGGCGCCGGACGACTGGAATTTTCGGCTTACGAAACCGGTGTTCCCGAATTGGGCTGGATACTTGAGTCGTCTCAGATGGCTTGCGAGTTCTGGGAAAGCGCCAAGCGGCAAGCCAATCTGACGCTGTTCTGCCCGGCCCGGCCGGTCGATCTGGAAAATCGTCAGGATGCGGCCGTTCTCCGACTGGCTGACGGCTCGGTGTTGTCGGCTCGCCTGGTTGTTGGCGCGGACGGTCGTGATTCGTGGGTGCGTCAGGCGGCAGGGCTGGTCGCGATCAACACTCCGTATGGAGAAAAAGGCCTGGTGGCCAATTTCTCCACTGAAAAGCCGCACAACAACACTGCATTCCAGTGGTTTCGTGATGATGGTGTGCTGGCCTATCTTCCTTTACCCGGAAACCGAATTTCAATCGTCTGGTCAACGCCCGACGCTCACGCCGATGATCTCTGTTCGCTGCCGGCCGATGTGTTTTGCCAGCGGGTTGCGGAAGCGGGGAGTAGGGTGCTCGGCGACTTGGGGCTGCTCACCGCGCCGGCGGCTTTCCCTTTGCGGCTGATGCGCGTACCTCAAACGGTAGCGCCACGGCTGGCTCTGGTTGGTGACGCTGCGCATGGCATCCATCCCTTGTCTGGCCATGGCATAAATCTGGGTTTCCAGGATGCCATGGTGTTGGCCAGTCAATTGGCGGAAACACAACCATGGCACGATATCGGCCAGGTGCGTTTCCTGCAGCGCTATCAGCGTGCACGGCGTGAAGAAACCGTGCTGATGCAGGCGACGACCGATAGTTTGCGTCGCTTGTTCAAGGAGTCGTCACCCGCTTTGCGTCCATTGCGCAATTTCGGTCTGAATGTGGCGAATGGACTGCCGTTAATTAAAAATGCCTTGGTGCGGTACGCTCTCGGCGCTCTTTAGGAGATTACATGTTGAAAAAATTGCTGCCGATGGCCTTTCTAATGGCTTATTGCATGAATGCCGTAGCTGACGAGGCGGATATCCGCAAGATGATGGAAGTCAAGCTCGGAGCCAAGGTGGAGAGCGTCACAAAGTCGGGTTACCTGGGGCTGTACGAAGTTTTTGCGGATGGAAATATCGTTTATACGGATGAAAAAGGAACTGCCTTCATCGTCGGGCCGTTGATCGATGGCAAGACAATGAAGAATGTGACAGAAGAGCGCATGAAGAAGCTGACGGCAATCCGGTTTGGCGATTTGCCGTTCGATCGCGCCATCAAGCAGGTGCGTGGCGATGGTAGGCGTGTTCTGGCTACCTTCGAGGATCCCAACTGCGGTTACTGCAAGCGCTTGGCCAAAGAGCTGCAGAAACTCGACAACATCACAATCTACACATTCCTGCTTCCCATTCTTTCCGAAGATTCTGTCAGGAAGTCTAGGCAGATCTGGTGCTCAGCTGACCGTGCTGGGGCATGGAACGACTGGATGCTGGATGGCAAGGCCCCCTCCGGGCGTGAAGATTGCGATACTTCGGCCGTTGCCAAGAACCAGGAATTTGGCCGCAAACTCAATATCAGCGGTACGCCAACGATTTTCTTTGCCAATGGCGAGCGGATTCCCGGGGCTATTCCGCTGGCTCGCATCGAGCAGAAGCTCAATCAGACGAAGTAGTATTGGCTTGATATTCAGGCGCACACGCGGCGCCTATTGTGGTTAGTCCATTCAGAAGGCATGATTCCCGGATGGGTATAACCACCTCCGGGCAGATGATTGACCGTGCGTTCGGACCGCGTGTCCGGCTGGTGTTGTTTTTTGTTTTCACCTGGCTCGGCATAGCACTCCTGTTTGCCTTTCTGCTCAATGAGGGGCGTAGTGAGGCGGAGCGCAAGGCGCCGGCCGATGCCTTGGCAGTCTCCTCGTTGCTTGAGGTGCGTCTGGTGTCGACTATGCGGCGCCTTCAGGGTGATCTTGAGCACCTGGCAGCATCTTTGCCAAAGGATTCATTCAACTTGGCAGCGGTCGGTACCTATCGTGATGCCGTAGTTGGCGAACTGGGGCTTTTTTCAGGGCAGTTTCCCGAAGTAAGCGGCTTTCGTGTCATGGATTCGGCAGGAGCGCTGCTTTATGTCTTTGGCCCTGTCCAACAGCCCGTCGTGTTTTCCGATCTCGGTATTCGGCCTGGTAAAGCAGGCAATTCGCTTTATTTTTCGGAGGTTGTCGTCGACAAGCTGTCCGGACGTTCGTTCCTGTTTGTTGTCCAGCCGGTAAGTAATGTCCAGGGCGGCCGGCTTGGATTCGTCGTGGCGCAACTTGATCTGGATGTCCTGTCCAGGATATTCGAGACGATCAATCTAGGTTCGCAGGGTGTGGTCGCCATTTTGCGGGCCGATGATGGCCGCCTGGTTTTACGGCGGCCATCCGAGCTGGTGCTGGTCAACAGGGTGCTGGAGAACAATCCGTTACAGCGAAGGGTGCTGTCTGGAGAAATGCGGGGTGCCATGCGTTTGCCAGGCATGCTGGACGGCGTGGACCGTATCTATGCGTTTCAGCGCATTCCGGAGTATCCGCTCTATGTCGTCAGTGGCCTGGCGGTCGTTGATTACCTGGCTGAATGGCGTCAGACGGCGGGTGTCGCGGCCATCTCCGCGCTGCTGCTTTTCCTGTCGCTGTCGCTGGTCCTGATTCGTTTGCTCCGGGCAGAAAACGAGGAGGAGCATACTGCCGGGAAGCTGGCCGAAAGTGAGGCTCGCTACCGCCTGCTGGCTGAAAATAGCCATGACGTCATCTGGACGCTCGATATTCCGTCGCGCCGCTATACCTACGTTAGCGCTTCCGTCACCGACATGTCCGGCTATTTGCCCGAGGAATTTGTTGGTCAGTCGATAGAGGCGCACCTCACGCCGGAATCCGCATCGCGTCTGGCGCGGGAGATTGATCAGCGCTTGCGGCGGATTGCGGCCGGTGACAAGGCTGCAGGTGTCGTGGTTAGCGAACTGGAGTTGATTGGCAAGGATGGTGAGGTTATATCGACCGAGGTGGTTTCGAGCTATCTGCAGGATGCCGATGGCGTGGCGCACACGATTCTCGGGATTACCCGCAACGTCAGCGAGCGTAAGGCGGCAGAGCTGGCGCTGCGTGAAACGAATCGGCAATTGCATGCGCGGATCGAGGAGATCGGCCGCCTGCAGGCGGCATTGCAGGAGCTGGCAGTGCGCGACAGCCTGACTGGAATGTACAACCGACGTTATCTCGATGAAACGTTGGAGCGTGAGGTTTCCCGGGCGCGCCGCGAAGGGAATCCGCTGTCGCTGGTCATGCTTGATATTGACCATTTCAAGCAGGTTAACGACACCTACGGCCACCAGGTTGGCGATGAGGCATTACGCATGCTGGCCAACACCTTGCAGGCGGATATTCGAACCGAAGATGTAGCCTGCCGCTACGGTGGAGAGGAGTTCCTGATCCTGTTGCCCAACATGCCGCTGGAGACGGCCATGCAGCGGGCTGAGGCATGGCGGGGGGCGATTGAAGGGCTGTCGGCCACCCTTGGGAATTTTCCTATTGCCTTTACCATTTCCCTCGGGGTGGCAGCCTATCCCGAGCACGGCAAGACGCCAGATGACCTGACGCGTTGCGCCGATCAGGCGCTTTATCGCGCCAAGCACGGGGGCCGTAACCAGATTTGCGTGTTTTCCGCCTGATCTGACGGCGCCCGGCTTCGGGCTTGCGTGACGGCCGGAGCCGTCTCAAATATTCCACTTTTTACCACTCTGGCATGCCGTGCTCCTGGGGTGTTTTTGATTCGCATCAACTCGTGATAAGTCACTTTAAGAGTCGATCTTCTTGCATTGATTTTTAAGGAAAATTTTCCACAAAAATCACCTTGCGAATCTTTCCTAAGTCCTTGTTGTGTAAGAAAAAAATCCCGATTTCTCGCTTGACTGAGTGGTGGTGTTGTTCTAAAGTGGGAAAACGTGTTGAAAAGTGGGTAAACGGGGAGCGAGACGAGGGATGTTCGAAGGCGCTGCAGCACTCAGTCTGGATGCGAAGGGACGGCTTGCCATACCGGCAAGGCACCGTGACGCCCTGCTCGCGGCCAGTGAGGGTTCGCTGGTCCTGACGGCGCATCCGCATCGCTGCTTGTTGCTTTACCCCTCGCCGGCCTGGCAGCCGATTCGCGAGCAGATCCTCAAGGCTTCCAGCCTGGATCCGCGTTCGGCATCCATCAAGCGCGTGCTGGTTGGCAATGCGCGTACCGAGGAGCCGGATTCTGCCGGTCGCATTCTCATTGCGCCCGAGTTGCGCGAGTACGCCCAGTTTCAGAAGACGGTCTATCTGGTTGGTATGGGTTCCCATTTTGAAATCTGGAGCGAGGCTGGCTGGAAGCAGCAAAATGATCTGGCGGCCGATGCGCTGTCCGGTGATTTGCCGCCGGGCTTCGGAGACCTTGTCCTGTGACCGGCGGTGCCGCCCATGTGACGGTACTGCTCGAAGCGGCGGTGGATGCCCTAGCGATCAAAGCCGACGGCATCTACGTTGACGCGACCTTCGGGCGTGGTGGCCATAGTCGCCGGATTCTTTCCGAACTGAATGAAAAAGGCCGCCTGGTGGCGGTCGACCGTGACCCGCAGGCGATTGCAGCGGGTGCAGCTATCAAAGATTCCCGTTTTTTGCTCGTGCACCGCGCTTTCGGCGAACTGGCCGAGGCGGCGGACGAGGCTGGCGTGAGTGAGGTTGATGGGGTTTTGTTTGATGTAGGGGTGTCGTCGCCGCAAATCGACGACGGGGAGCGCGGCTTCAGCTTTCGCTACGACGCGCCGCTCGACATGCGTATGGATACGACGCAGGGCGAGACGGCGGCCGAGTGGCTGGCGCGGGCCGAAATACGAGACATAACGGAGGTCATTAGAAACTATGGCGAAGAACGGTTTGCTTTCCAGATTGCAAAGAAGGTTGTGGCTGCTCGGGTCGAACAACCTATTGTCACAACAGGCCAGTTCGCGGCCCTCGTACGCGAGACCGTGCGCACCCGTGAGCCAGGGCAGGACCCGGCGACGCGCAGCTTTCAAGCTTTACGGATTCATATCAATCAAGAGCTCCGCCAGCTGGAGGTAGCACTGCCGCAGGCGCTCGGCTTGTTGAAGCCGGGTGGCCGACTGGTGGTGATTTCCTTCCATTCGCTGGAAGACCGCATCGTCAAGAATTTCATGCGTAACGAGTCGATTGCCGACGACCTGCCGAAGGGCTTGCCGCTGCGCGCCGATCAACTGCCGAAGCCGAAGCTGCGCCTGGTCGGCAAGCCGGTCAAGCCGTCGGCGGCCGAAATCGGGGCTAATCCGCGGGCGCGCAGCGCCGTCATGCGGGTGGCCGAGAAGTTGTAATGCTGCGCCTCAACATGATCCTTCTCATGATTGTCGTCATTGGCGCGCTGGGGGTGGTGACCTCACAGCACCGTGCGCGCAAGCTGTTTCAGGCGCTCGAGACGGAGCAGGAGCGGGCGCGCCAGCTGGACGTCGAGTACGGCCAGCTGCAACTCGAAATGTCGACCTGGGCCAATCATCCCCGTATAGAGAAGATCGCCCGTGAGCGCCTGCACATGGTGACGCCGAGTTCGGCTGTGCCCAAGGGGGCGCCCTGATGGTCGTGCGTCGTCGGCCGCAACGCGGTCACCGTTTTACCGAAAGCCCGGTGTTGCAGCTGGCCCTGCAGGGCTGGCGATCGCGGACGGTCGGGCTGCTGTTGATGGCAGCCTTTTTGGCTTTGGTGGCGCGCGGTTTTTACCTGCAGGTCATCAACAACGACTTTTTGCAGCAGAAGGGCGATTCGCGCTATCTGCGCGATATTCAGATTTCCGCCTCGCGTGGCAAGATCGTCGACCGCAACGGCGACATGCTGGCGGTGTCCACTCCGATGCAGACGATCTGGGCGATCCCGGCCGATGCGCGGACGATGAGCGGCGAACAGAAGCGCCGGCTGGCCGGCCTGCTCGACATGAAAGTCCGGGATCTCGATGGCAAGATTGCCTCCGAAAAGACCTTTGCCTTCGTCAAGCGCCAGGTTTCTCCGGAGACGGCGGATCGCATTGCCACCCTCAAGTTCCCCGGCGTGCATCAGGAAAGGGAGTACCGCCGCTTTTATCCGACCGGGGACATGACGGCGCATATCGTCGGCTTCACCGGGGTCGATGACAAGGGGCTGGAAGGGGTTGAGCTGGCGTTCCAGAACAGCTTGCTCGGTCGTCCGGGCAGCCGCACGGTGATACGTGACCGGCGCGGCGCTATCGTCGAGGACGTCGGCGCGACCAAGCCGCCGCGCGACGGCAAGGATGTCCGCCTGGCCCTCGACTCCAAGATTCAATACCTCGCTTTTAGTCAGCTCAAGGCGGCGGTCGAGGCCAACAAGGCCAAGGCCGGCGGCGCCATCGTCGTCGATGCGCGGACCGGCGAGATCCTGGCGCTGGCCAATTGGCCGACTTACAACCCGAACAACCGCGAGCACCTGTCCGGCGCGCAATTACGCAATCGGGCGATTACCGACACCTTCGAGCCGGGGTCGGTGATGAAGCCGTTTACCGCGGCGCTGGCGCTGGAAAAAGGCAAGGTCCGCTTCGATACGGTGATCAACTGCGCGCCGGGGCGTATCACCATCGGCAGCGCGACCATTTCCGATGCCCATCAGCATGGCGCGTTGACCGTCGCCGAGGTCATCCAGAAGTCCTCGAATGTCGGGACCACCAAGATCGCCCTGGGTTTTGCGCCGAAGGAGATGTGGGATATGTTCGACAGCCTCGGCTTCGGCCAGGCGCCGAACCTCGGATTCCCGGGCGAGGTCAATGGCCGCCTGCGACCGTGGAAGAACTGGCGGCCGATCGAGCAGGCGACGATGTCCTACGGCCACGGTATCGCTGTCAGTCTGGTCCAGTTGGCCCGCGCCTATACGGTGTTTGCCCACGACGGCGAACTGATGCCGCTGTCGCTGACCAAAATAGAGGACACGCCGCCGCACGGCGCTCGCATTTTCTCTCCGCAGACCATGCGCGAATTGCGCATCATGCTCGAAATGGCCGTCCAGCCCGAAGGCACGGCCCCCAAGGCGCGCGTAGCCGGCTATCGGGTCGGTGGCAAGACGGGCACGGCCTACAAAATCGAGGGCGGGGTTTATGCTCGCAAGTACATCGGTTCGTTTGTCGGCATCGCGCCGATCAGCGATCCGCGCCTCGTCGTTGCGGTGATGATCGACGAGCCAAGCGGTGGCGCCCACTACGGTGGCGACGTCGCCGGTCCGGCCTTCTCGCAGATCGTCGGCGGAGCCTTGCGCACCCTTGGTGTGCCGCCCGATGCGCCGATCCAGGTGGCCGATGCGGGCGCCGGGAAGGGCAAATTATGAGCACGCCGCGCGAACTGCTCGACCGTCTGGAAGCGATGGGCGTGGTGCCGACCGGTGTGGCCGACGACAGCCGTCAGGTCCGGCCGGGCGATCTCTTCCTGGCCTATCCGGGCGATCTGGCCGATGGCCGCCGTTATATCGCCGACGCGCTGGAGCGGGGCGCCGTAGCCGTCTTCTGGCAGCCCGGCGGTGATTTCATTTTTGGCCAAAATTTCCGGTCGACCGTAGCAAACCTGCCGGTCGATGCTCTGCGTCCGCTGGCCGGCCCGCTTGCCCACGCCGTGTACGGCCACCCGAGCGAAGGCCTGTCGTTGATCGCCATCACCGGCACCAACGGCAAGACGACGATCAGCCAGTGCCTGGCCAGAGCCTTTGCCAAGCCCTGCGCGATCATCGGCACGCTCGGTGCCGGCTTCCCGGACGCGATGACGGTTACCGGTTTCACGACGCCGGAAGCAACGACGCTGATGCGTTATCTGGCTGATTTTCGTGCCGACGGCGCGGCCGCCTGTGCGCTCGAAGCCAGTTCGATCGGCATCGAAGAGGGGCGCATGAACGGCGCCCGCGTCGACGTCGCGGTGTTCACCAACATGACGCGCGATCACCTCGACTACCACGGCACGATGGAGGCCTACGCCGAGGCCAAGAAGAAGCTTTTCCACTGGCCGCGCCTACGCACGGCGATCATCAATCTCGATGACGATTTCGGTCGCCTTTTGTCGCGCGAAACGACGGCCATGCGCGTCCTCGGTTACGCCATCGGCGAACCGCGGCGCGACTATCTCGCCTTGGTGCGCGCCGAAAATCTCGTCGATACACCGTTCGGCCAGCGTTTCAGCCTGGTCTTGCCGAACGGCCGGGCTATCGTCGATACACCTCTGGTCGGTCGCTACAACATCTCCAACCTGCTCGCCATCGCCGCCGTGCTGCACGATGCCGGCGTGCAGGTCGCCGAAGTGGCGCGCCGCGTGTCCGAACTGACGCCGCCGCCGGGGCGCATGGAGCGCCTTGGCGGCCATGGCGAGCCGCTGGTCGTCGTCGATTACGCGCATACCCCGGATGCCCTGGAAAATGCCCTCGTAGCGCTGCGCCCGGTGGCCGTTTCGCGCGGCGGCAAGCTGTCCGTCGTCTTCGGTTGCGGTGGCGACCGCGATCCCGGCAAACGTCCGCTGATGGGCGAAGTCGCCCAGCGCCTGGCAGACCGCGTCGTCGTCACCAGCGACAATCCGCGCAGCGAGCAGCCGCAGGCCATCATCGATGCCATCGTCGCCGACATGCGTCAGGTCGAAGGCGAGACCGAGGTCGAAGCCGACCGCGCTGTCGCCATCCGCCGCGCCATCCTCGAAGCCGAGGTCGGCGACGTCGTCCTGCTGGCCGGCAAGGGGCATGAAACCTACCAGGAAATTGCCGGTGTCCGTCATCACTTTTCCGATGTCGAGCAGGCCAGCGCAGCGCTCGCCTTGCGCCGTCCTGAAACCAAGGAGGTAGCGGCATGAAGTGGCTGCTCTCACAAGTCGCCCAGGCGACAAATGGCCGTCTGATCGGCCGCGACGTCGATGTTACCGGCGTGTCCACCGATACGCGTACCGTCGCTGACGGCCAGTTGTTCATCGCCCTGAGTGGCGAACGTTTCGACGCCCATGATTTTCTCGATCAGGCCGTCGCGGCTGGTGCCGTCGCCCTGCTCGTTTCGAACGAGAGCAAGGTGCCGGCTGGTGTTTCGGCCGTTGTCGTCGATGACACCCGCCTTGCCCTCGGCCGTTTTGCCGCCGCCTGGCGCGCCCAATTCACGCTGCCGGTGATCGCCGTGACCGGCTCAAACGGCAAAACGACGACCAAGGAAATGGTCGCCTCGATTCTCAAGGCCGCTTTCGGCGCCGCCGTGTTGTCGACGCGCGGCAACCTCAACAACGACATCGGTCTGCCGCTGACCTTGCTTGGTCTGCGCCACTCGCATCGGGCAGCCGTCATCGAGATGGGCATGAACCATCCCGGCGAAATCGCCTACCTTGCCCCGATCGGCGCGCCGACCGTGGCCCTCGTCACCAATGCCCAGCGCGCCCACCTCGAAGGCATGGGCGACATGGACGAAGTGGCGCGCGAAAAGGGCAGCATCTTCGCCGGCCTGCGCCCCAACGGCGTCGCCGTGATCAACGCCGACGACACCTACGCCGAAGCCTGGCGCGGCATGGCCGGTCAGCACGCGGTGCGGACTTTTGCCATCGACCACACCGCCGACGTGCGCGGCGCCGTGCGCCAGCATGGCCTCGAGATCACCATTGAACTGAGCGCGCCGGAAGGACAGGCGGCGATCACCTTGCGCATCCCCGGTCGTCACAACGCCCGCAACGCCGTTGCTGCCGCCGCTGCCTGTCTGGCGGCCGGTGTGCCGATGGCCGCCGTGGCGGCAGGGCTGGCAGCCTTCTCCGGCGTCAAGGGCCGCCTGCAGCGGCGGACCGGCAAAAACGGCGCCGAGATCCTCGACGATACCTACAACGCCAACCCGGATTCGGTGCGCGCCGGCATCGACGTGCTGGCCGCCACCATCGGCCGCAAGCTGCTGGTTCTCGGCGACATGGGCGAAATCGGCGAGGCCAGCGGCCAGTACCACGATGAAATCGGCGGCTACGCCAAGAGCCAGGGCATCGACCGCCTGTTCGCGCTCGGCGATGTGGCGCAACTGGCCGTCCGCAATTTTGGCGAAGGCGCCCGGCATTTCTGCAATGTGGACAAGCTGATTGCTGCGGTCGACAAGGAATTAGGCCCGGAAACCACGGTGCTGGTGAAGGGGTCGCGCTTCATGAAAATGGAAAGGGTGGCCGATGCGCTGGTCGCCCCGGAGGAGAAACACTGATGCTGCTGGCCCTGACCCAATGGCTCGCCCAGGACGTTCGCTTTTTCAACGTCTTCAACTACATCACGCTGCGTACCGTGCTGGCGGCGATGACCGCGCTGCTCATCTCCTTTGCCGCCGGCCCCGGCGTCATCCGCTGGCTGGCCGCCAAGAAGATCGGGCAAGCGGTGCGTAACGACGGGCCGCAAACCCACCTCGTCAAATCCGGCACACCGACCATGGGCGGCGTCCTCATCCTCATTTCCATCGGCCTGACCACGCTGCTCTGGGGCGACCTCAGCAACAAGTACGTGTGGACGGTGCTCGTCGTCACGCTCGGTTTCGGCATCGTCGGCTGGTACGACGACTGGAAGAAGGTGGTCTATCGCGACCCGAAGGGCCTGTCGGCCGGCTGGAAATATTTCTGGCAATCCGTGCTCGGCCTCGGCGCCGCGCTGTTTCTCGCCTACTCGGCCAAGTCCGGCGCCCAGACGCAACTGATCGTGCCGTTCTTCAAGACCATCGCCTATCCGCTCGGCATCGTCGGCTTCATCACGCTGACCTACTTCGTCATCGTCGGTACCAGCAATGCGGTCAACCTGACCGACGGCCTCGACGGTCTGGCGATCATGCCGACCGTCATGATCGCCGGCGCCTTCGCCATCTTCGCCTACGTCACCGGCCACGCCGTGCTCGCCAAGTACCTGTTCATCCCCTACGTGCCGGGGGCGGGCGAGTTGTGCATCCTGCTCGGGGCGATTGCCGGGGCCGGCCTCGGCTTCCTGTGGTTCAACGCCTATCCGGCCGAAGTCTTCATGGGCGACGTCGGCGCCTTGTCGCTCGGCGCGGCGCTCGGCACCGTCGCCGTCATCCTGCGTCAGGAAATCGTGCTGCTCATCATGGGCGGCGTTTTCGTCGTCGAAACCCTGTCGGTCATGCTGCAGGTCAGCTACTTCAAATACACCAAGAAAAAGTTCGGCGAGGGCCGCCGCATCCTGCGCATGGCACCGCTGCACCATCACTTCGAACAATCGGGCTGGAAGGAGACGCAGGTCGTCGTCCGCTTCTGGATCATCACCATCATGCTCGTGCTGGTCGGGCTGTCTTCGTTGAAGTTGCGCTGATGGAACTCAAGGGCAAACGCGTTCTGGTCGTCGGACTCGGTGAGTCCGGACTGGCGATGGCCAAGTGGCTGCATCGCCAGGGCGCGTTGGTCCGTGTCGCCGATTCGCGCGACAACCCGCCGAACGTCGATGCCCTGCAACACGTTGCGCCGGGTGCCGAACTGCTCGCCGGGCCATTCGCCGACGCGCCGTTTGCCGCCGCCGACCTCGTTGCCCTGTCGCCGGGTGTCGCCAAGGCGACGCCGGTGATTGCTACGGTCGACGGCAAAATTGTGTCAGAAATCGAATTGTTCGCCGCCGGCGTGCGCGAACAGGTGCCCGACTCGAAGATCATCGCCATCACCGGCAGCAACGGCAAGACGACGACCACGGCGCTGACCGCTCACCTGCTCAACGGCGCCGGGGTGCCGGCCATCGCCTGCGGCAACATCTCGCCGTCGGCGCTCGATGCGCTGATGGACGCGCAGGATGCGGGTTCGCTGCCGCAGGTCTGGGTCGTCGAGCTATCCAGCTTCCAGCTCGAAACGACGCACCACCTGAACGCCGAAGCGGCCACCGTCCTCAACGTCTCCGAAGACCACCTCGACCGTTACGACGGCAGCATGGCCAATTACGCCGCCGCCAAGTCGCGCGTCTTCCAGGGCAAGGGCGTCATGGTCCTCAACCGCGACGATGACTGGTCGATGGCCAACGGCCGCTGCGGGCGGACGATGGTCACCTTCGGCCTGAACGGCGCACCGCGCGGTGTCGATTACGGCTTTGCCGATGGCGCCATCTGGCGCGGCAAGGAAAAGCTTGTCGGCCTGGCCGACCTCAAGCTTTCCGGTTTACACAACGCCGCCAACGCCATGGCTGCGCTGGCTCTGTGCGAAGTCATCGGCATCGCGCCGGCCGGCTTGATCGAGCCGCTCAAGTCCTTCGCCGGCCTGCCGCATCGCGTCGAAACCGTCGCTGAAATCGATGGCGTGCTTTACGTCGATGACTCCAAGGGGACCAATGTTGGCGCCACCTTGGCGGCAATCGAAGGCATGGGCCGCAAGGTTGCCGTCGTCCTCGGCGGCGATGGCAAGGGTCAGGACTTCTCGCCGCTCAAGCCCGCTATCGAACAACACGGCCGTGCCGTCGCGCTGATCGGCCGCGACGCCGCCGCCATCGGCATGGCCCTCGAAGGCAGCGGCGTGCCGACCCGCATTCTCGGCGACATGGAAGCCGCTGTCCGCTGGCTGGCTGCCCAGGCCAGCTCGGGCGACTGCGTGCTGCTCTCGCCGGCTTGCGCCAGCCTCGACATGTACAGGAATTACGTCCATCGCGCCGAGGCTTTCATCGCTGCGGTGAAGGGGCTGAAATCATGATGATCGGCGCCCTCGATTCGCCGCGCCGGCAGGTCGCCGAGATCGACTACGCCCTGCTGTGGAGCGTCTTGATCCTGCTCTTCTCGGGGCTGGTCATGGTCTATTCGGCTTCGATTGCCATTGCCGAAGGCGGCCGGTTTACCGGCCATCAGCCGGCCTATTACCTGGTTCGCCACGGCATTTTCCTGTGCATCGGGCTGGTTGCCGCCGCCGTCGCCTTCCAGGTGCCGCTGTCGCTGTGGCAGAAGAACGCGCCTTATCTTTTCATGATCGGCGTCGCCCTGCTCGCCCTCGTGCTGATCCCCGGCATCGGCCGCGACGTCAACGGCGCCCGCCGCTGGCTGTCGCTCGGCTTTGCCAACCTGCAGCCGTCCGAACTCATGAAGATGTTTGCCGTGCTCTACGCTGCCGACTACACGGTACGCAAGATCAACGTCATGCATGACCTCAAGCAGGCCTTCCTGCCGATGTTCGGCGCCATGGCCATCGTCGGCATGCTGCTCCTCAAGGAGCCGGATTTCGGCGCCCTCGTCGTCATCATCTCCATCGCCATGGGCATTCTCTTCCTCGGCGGCCTCAAGGCGCGGCTGTTTGCCTTGCTCATCGTCGGCCTGCTCATCGCCTTCGCGATCATGATCATCGTCTCGCCCTATCGGCGCGACCGGGTGTTCGGCTTCATGGACCCGTGGGCCGATGCCTACGGCCGGGGTTACCAGCTGTCGCATTCGCTGATCGCCTTTGGGCGCGGCGAACTGTTCGGCGTCGGCCTCGGCGCCAGCGTCGAGAAGCTGTTCTATCTGCCGGAAGCGCACACCGACTTCCTGCTCGCCGTGATCGCCGAAGAACTGGGCTTCTTCGGTGTCGTCGCCATCATCGCCCTGTTCGCCCTGCTCGTGCAGCGCGCTTTTGCCATCGGTCGTCAGGCCGTCCAGCTCGACCGCCTCTACCCGGCTTTGGTCGCCATGGGCATGGGCATCTGGTTCGGCGTCCAGTCCTTCATCAACATGGGCGTCAACATGGGCCTGCTGCCGACCAAGGGCCTGACCCTGCCGCTCATGAGTTTCGGTGGTTCGGGCGTTTTCGCCAACTGCGTGGCGCTGGCCATCCTCCTTCGGGTGGATTGGGAGAACAGACAGCTCATGCGCGGAGGCAAGCTATGAGCAAGACCATCATGATCATGGCCGGCGGTACCGGCGGCCACATCTTCCCGGCCCTGGCTGTCGCCCATTCGATGCGCGATGCCGGCTGGCGCGTCGTCTGGCTCGGCAATCCGGACGGCATGGAAGCCCGTCTCGTGCCGCAGCACGGTTTCGAGATGGTCAATCTGAAATTCGCCGCCCTGCGCGGCAAGGGCATCCTGCGCAAGCTGTTGCTGCCGGTCAATCTACTCAAGGGTTTCTGGCAGGCGCAGAAGGCCATTCGTCAGGTGCAACCCGATGTCGTGCTCGGCATGGGCGGCTACATCACCTTTCCGGGCGGCATGATGGCCGTTCTGCTCGGCAAGCCGCTGGTTGTCCATGAACAGAACTCGGTGGCCGGGCTGGCCAATCGCGTGCTGGCCAGGGTGGCCGACCGCATCGTGACCGGCTTCCCCGATGTGCTGAACAAGGGCGTCTGGGCCGGCAACCCGGTGCGTCCGGAAATCGCCAGGATCGCCCCGCCGGCCGAACGCTTTGCCGAACGCAGCGGCGCCCTGCGCCTGCTGGTCATCGGCGGCAGCCTCGGTGCCCAGGCCCTCAATGAAATGGTGCCCAAGGGCATGGCCCTGCTCGCTGCCAGCGATCAGCCGCAGATCGTCCATCAGGCTGGCGAAAAGCATATCGAGGGACTCAAGGCCAACTACGCGGCGGTCGGCGTCCAGGCCCATTGCGTGCCATTCATCGAAGACATGGCTGGGGCCTATGAGTGGGCCGATCTGGTCATCTGCCGGGCCGGCGCCTTGACTGTCGCCGAGCTGGCAGCAACCGGCGTGGCCAGCATTCTCGTGCCTTTCCCGCATGCGGTTGACGACCACCAGACCGGCAACGCCAAGTTCCTGGTCCATGCCGGCGGCGCCTTCCTGTTGCCGCAAGACGAGTTGACGCCGGAGTCGATTGCGCTGATCCGCAACTATTCCCGCGGTCAACTGCTGGAAATGGCCGAAAAGGCCCGCAGCCTGGCCAAGCCCGATGCCACCGCAGAAGTGGCCCAAATTTGCTCGGAAATTGCCAAATGAAACACAAGGTCAAACACATCCACTTCGTCGGCGTCGGTGGCTCAGGCATGAGCGGCATCGCCGAGGTGCTGGCCCACCTCGACTACACGGTGAGCGGCTCCGATCTGGCGGCCAGCGCGACAACGCGTCGTCTCGAAGGCGAGGGCGTTCAGGTCATGATCGGTCACGCCGCCGAAAACATTGTCGGTGCCGATGCCGTGGTCACCTCGACGGCGGTCAAGGCCGACAACCCGGAAGTCGTTGCCGCCCGCGAGCGCAAGATTCCGGTCGTGCCGCGCGCCCAGATGCTGGCCGAACTGATGCGCCTCAAGCACGGCATCGCCATCGCCGGCACGCACGGCAAGACGACAACGACCAGTCTGGTTACCAGCATCCTGGCCGAAGGCGGCGTCGATCCGACCTTCGTCATCGGCGGCCGTCTCAATGCGGCCGGGGCCAATGCCCGCCTCGGTAGCGGCGATTTTCTCGTGGCTGAGGCCGACGAGTCGGATGCTTCCTTCCTCTTCCTGTCGCCGGTTATTGCGGTCGTCACCAATATCGACGCCGATCACATGGAAACCTACGGCCACGACTTCGAGCGCCTGAAATCGGCCTTCGTCGATTTTCTCAACCGCCTGCCGTTCTATGGCGTCGCCGTACTCTGCGGCGACGACGCCAATGTCCGCGACATCATGCCGCGCGTGCCGAAGCAGATCATCACCTACGGCCTGTCGCCGGAGAACAATTTCTACGCCGAGAACATCGTCGCCGAGGACGGGCGGATGCGCTTCGACTGCGTGCGCGTCAATGGCAGCACCTCGCGCCTGTCGATCACGCTCAATACGCCGGGCATGCACAACGTGCTCAATGCCCTGGCCGCCATTGCCGTAGCCACCGAGGTGCAGGTTTCCGATGCCGCCATCGTCAAGGCGCTGGCCGAGTTCAAGGGCGTCGGCCGCCGCTTCCAGCGTTACGGCGAAGTCGCCCTGCCGGACGGCGGTTCCTTCACGCTGGTCGACGACTACGGCCATCACCCGGTCGAAATGGCCGCCACGCTGGCCGCCGCCCGCGGCGCCTTCCCGGGTCGTCGCCTCGTGCTGGCCTTCCAGCCGCACCGTTACACGCGGACGCGCGACTGTTTCGAGGATTTCGTCAAGGTTCTGAGCACCGTCGACGCGCTGTTGCTGGCTGAAATCTATGCCGCCGGCGAAGCCCCCATCGTCGCTGCCGACGGCCGTTCGCTGGCCCGTGCCCTGCGCGTGAGCGGCAAGGTCGAGCCGGTTTTTGTCGAAGACATCGCGGCCATGCCGCAAACGATCATGGATGTCGCCCGTGACGGCGACGTCGTGTTGTGCATGGGCGCCGGCTCGATTGGTGCCGTGCCGGGGAAAGTGGCGGGCCAGCAATGAACTCCTACGGTCAACCGGCAAAAATGCCCAAAATTGAAATGCAGTCTGGAGCAAAGCATGTCTGAATTCGGCAAAGTCGCCGTCCTCTTTGGTGGAACCTCCGCCGAACGTGAAGTTTCCCTGAACAGCGGTTCGCGCGTGCTGGCCGCGCTGCAAGGGCAGGGCATCGACGCCCACGCCTTCGACCCGGCCTCGCAGCCGCTCGATGCGCTCAAGGGTTACGACCGCGCTTTCATCGCCCTTCACGGCCGGCACGGCGAAGACGGCACGATCCAGGGCGCGCTCGAGGTCATGCACATTCCCTACACCGGTTCCGGCGTCCTCGCCTCAGCGCTGGCCATGGACAAGTTCCGCACCAAGCTGATGTGGCAGGCGGCCGGCCTGGCCATTCCCGAATACGCCCTGCTGACGGCCGATTCCGACTTCGCCGAGGTCGAGGAAGAGCTCGGCCTGCCGCTCTTCGTCAAGCCGGCGCACGAAGGCTCGTCAATCGGCATCACCAAGGTCAAGGAACGCGGCGCGCTCAAGGCGGCCTACGAAGCGGCGGCCAAACTCGATCCGCTGGTCATCGCCGAAAAGGGCGTCATGGGCGGCGAATACACGGTCGGCATCATCGGCGACGAAGCCATGCCGATCATCAAGATCGAACCGGCCACCGAGTGGTACGACTACGAAGCGAAATACAACCGCGACGACACGAAATACCTGTGCCCGTGCGGCCTGCCGGCAGCCAAGGAAATGGAAATCCGCAAGGGCGCGCTGGAAGCCTTCCGCATCCTCGGCGGCCGCGGCTGGGGCCGGGTCGATTTCCTGATGGACGAGGACGGCAAGCATTACTTCCTCGAAGTGAACACCGCGCCGGGCATGACCGATCACTCGCTGGTGCCGATGGCCGCCCGCGTCAATGGCATGGATTACCCGACGCTGGTCCGCCGCGTCCTTGAACTTGCGACAAACGACTGAGCCAATGAATGTGGAACAAACCGCACCTGCTCAACGCCATCGCCGACCTGCTCACGCTGGTTGCGGCGGCAGCGTTGCTGGCCGCCGGCGCGGTCTGGTTGGTGCGCGTGCCGTCGCTGCCGGTCAGGCAGGTGGTGTTTGCCGAAGCACTGGCGCACACCAAGCGCGGCGAGGTGGAGCAGGTGTTGCCGGGTTCGCTGACCGGCAATTTCTTCAGCCTCAACTTGCAGCAAGTACGCGGCGCGCTCGAAAAGCTGCCCTGGGCGCGCAAGGTCGAAGTGCGTCGCCAATGGCCGGATCGACTGGAAATCCGGATCGAGGAACACAAGCCGGTAGCGCGCTGGGGCGAGGGCCGGGGCGAGCTGGTCAACAGCTACGGCGAAGTGTTCTCCGCTGCATTGCCGGACAGCGAGGCGAGCAGCCTGCCTTTGCTGGTCGGGCCGCAGGGCACCGCGCAGGATGTGCTCAAGCATTACAGCGAATTTGTCGGCTCTTTTGCTGCGGTCGGCGAAAAGCCGGTGCAGCTCACGCTGTCGCCGCGTCTGGCCTGGCAGCTCAAGCTGGACAACGGCATGTTGGTCGATATCGGTCGGGAACAGCAGAAAGCGCCGGTCGGCGTTCGTCTGCAGCGGTTCCTGGAAATTTATCCGGAAACGGTCGCCCGTCAGGCGATCCGGCCGACGGTGGTGGATTTGCGGTATCCGAATGGTTTCGCCATGCGCGTAGCTGGCGAGGGGAAGGGAAAGTAAGACTATGAGCAGGGACAACAAGGATCTGGTGGTGGGGCTGGACATCGGGACGTCGAAGATCGTCGCGCTGGTCGCCGAAATCAACCAGGAAGGCAATCTCAACGTCATCGGCATGGGCTCGCAGGATTCGCGCGGCCTCAAGAAGGGCGTCGTGGTGAACATCGAGGACACCGTGCACACCATCAGTCGCGTCGTGCAGGAGGTCGAGTTGATGGCCGACTGCAAGGTGACCAATGTGTACACCGGCATCGCCGGCAGCCACATCAAGAGCTTCAACTCGAACGGCATGGTGGCGATCAAGGACAAGGAAGTCACCCAGACCGACGTCGAGCGCGTCATCGAAACCGCCAAGGCCATGCCGATTCCGGCCGATCAGGAAATCCTGCACATCCTGACCCAGGAATTCGTCATCGACGGCCAGGATGGCATCCGCGAGCCGATCGGCATGAGCGGCATGCGCCTGGAAGTGAAGACCCACATCGTGACCGGTGCCGTCTCGGCCGCCCAGAATATCGTCAAGTGCGTCCGCCGCTGCGGGCTGGAAGTGAATGACCTCGTGCTGCAGCCGCTGGCCTCGAGCTACGCCGTGCTGTCCGAAGACGAAAAGGATCTCGGCGTCTGCCTGATCGACATCGGCGGCGGCACCACCGACATCGCCGTGTGGACGCAGGGCGCTATCCGCCACACCTCGGTCATCCCCATCGCCGGCGACCAGATCACCAACGACATCGCCATGGCGCTGCGCACGCCGACCCGCGAGGCCGAAGACATCAAGTGCAAGTACGGCTGCGCCCTGTCGCAACTGGCCGATGCCGCCGAAAACATGGAAGTCGCCGGCGTCGATGACCGGCCGAGCCGCAAGCTGAGCCGCCGCGCCCTGGCCGATGTCATCCAGCCGCGCGTCGAGGAGCTCTACGAACTGATCCAGAGCGAGTTGCGCCGCGCCGGCTTCGAGGAAGTCCTGTCTTCCGGCATCGTCCTGACCGGCGGTGCCAGCGTCATGCCCGGCATGGTCGAGCTGGGCGAGGAAATCTTCCACATGCCGGTTCGCCTCGGCAACCCGAAATACAACGGCAGCCTGGCCGACGTCGTGCAAAGCCCGCGCTTCTCGACGGCCTATGGCTTGCTGCTCGAGGCCCAGGCGCAGCGCAAGCGCGGCCAGAAGATCCAGGAAAAGCAGGGCTTCAAGGATGTCTTCGACGGCATGAAGTCGTGGTTTGCCAAGAATTTTTGATTTGTTGTTGAACAGTTTTTTCAGAGGAGGTAGTCATGTTTGAGATCATCGAGAAAGACGAAGAAGGCGGTACCATCATCAAGGTATTCGGCGTGGGTGGTGCGGGTGGCAATGCCATCGAGCACATGATTCGCGAAGGCGTCAGCGGCGTCGAGTTCATCGCCGCCAACACCGACGCCCAGGCGCTCAGCCGCAATGCCGCGTCGAGCAAGCTGTCGCTCGGCAAGACCGGCCTCGGTGCCGGCGCCAAGCCGGAAGCCGGCCAGGCAGCCGCCGATGCGCACCGCGAGGAAATACGCGCTTCGCTGGAGGGCGCGCACATGGCCTTCATCACCGCCGGCATGGGCGGTGGCACGGGCACCGGCGCCGCCCCGGTCGTTGCCGAAATCGCCCGCGAAATGGGCATCCTGACCGTTGGCGTGGTCACCAAGCCGTTCAGCTTCGAAGGCAACAAGCGGATGAAATCCGCCGAAGCCGGCATCGCTGAATTCTCCAAGCATGTCGATTCGCTGATCGTCATCCTCAATGACAAGCTCATGGAAGTCATGGGCGACGATGCCGATGTCGACGATTGCTTCCGGGCGGCTGACGACGTGCTGAAAAATGCCGTTGGCGGCATCGCTGAAATCATTACCTACCCGGGTCTGGTCAACGTCGACTTCGAGGACGTCCGCACCGTCATGGGTGAGATGGGCCGCGCCATGATGGGCTCCTCTGCGGCTGCCGGCGTCGATCGCGCCCGTATCGCCGCCGAGCAGGCCGTTGCCTCGCCGCTGCTTGAAGGCATCAACCTGTCCGGCGCCCGTGGCGTGCTGGTCAACATCACGGCGTCCAAGGGCGGCCTGAAGATGAAGGAAGTCAATGAAGTGATGAACACCGTCAAGGCCTTCGCGGCCGAAGACGCACACATCATTTTTGGCGCCGTTTATGACGAGCTGATGGGCGATGCCCTGCGCGTCACCGTGGTCGCCACCGGCCTCGGCCAGGCTGTCGCCGTCCGTGCCCGTCAGCCGGAAGTGTTCACCCAGCCGGTTCTGGTTCAGGCTACAGGCACCAGCGACGCCGTGGCTTTCGGATCCACCCCGGATTATTCGCATCTGGACGTGCCGGCGGTCTTGCGCGGACGCGGTCAGCGCGGCGGCAGCAACGTCACCGTCGAGGCCCTGGCCAACAGCGGTGTCGATCGTTACGACATTCCGGCTTTCCTGCGCAAGCAGGCGGATTGATGTAACACCCACTCTCTCTGAAAAAAGGGTGGTGACGGCTTGTGCTACAATCCGTCACCTTCCCCAATCATTCAAGCACTTAGCATGCTCAAGCAACGCACGTTGAAGACTGTCATCCGCGCCTCCGGCGTCGGCCTCCACGGCGGAGTCAAGGTTAACCTGACCCTGCGCCCGGCTGCCCCGGATACCGGCATCGTCTTCCGTCGCGTCGACCTCCCCGAGCCGCTCGATATTCCCGCCAAGGCATTCATGGTCGGCGATACGCGCATGTGCTCCTGTCTCGAAAAGGACGGGGTCAAGGTTGGTACCATCGAACACCTCATGTCGGCCCTCGCCGGCCTCGGCATCGACAATGCCTGGATCGATCTGGATGCGCCAGAGGTGCCCATCCTAGATGGTTCGGCCGCACCTTTCGTTTTCCTGATCCAGTCCGCTGGCATCGAGGAACAAAATGCTGCCAAGAAATTCATTCGCGTCACCAAGCCCATCGAAGTGCGCGATGGCGACAAATGGGCGCGTTTCGAGCCTTACGACGGTTATCGTCTGACGTTTTCCATTGTCTTCAACCATCCGGCCATCGATAAATCCGCCCAGAAGGCCGAGATCGATTTTGCCGAGCAATCCTATACCCGCGAAGTCTCGCGTGCCCGGACCTTCGGGTTCATGCAGGAAGTCGAATACCTGCGCGAAAACGGCCTCGCCCTCGGCGGTGGTCTGGAAAACGCCATCGTTCTGGATGAATTCCGCGTCCTCAACCAGGACGGCCTGCGTTACGGCGACGAGTTCGTCAAACACAAGATTCTCGACGCCATCGGCGATCTCTACCTGCTCGGCCATCCACTGCTCGCCGCCTATTCTTCACATAAGGGCGGCCACGCGATGAACAACCAACTGGCCCGCTCCCTGCTCGAACAGCAGGATTGCTGGGAGATGGCGACCTTTGAGCAAGCGGAGCACGCGCCGAGTGGCGTTACTCGCTGGCTCGCCCAGGCGGCGTAAGCTGAAATGTGGCTGCTGCGACTGCTGGCGGCCATCCTGGTAATCGGCATAGGCGTCAGCCTGCTGATCTACACATTCACGGGCAATCGTTATTACCTGGGGTTGAGTGGCCGCCTGCTCAAATACGGAATTCTTTTCGCGCTGCTGGTATTCGCTCTCATGTTCATTGAGCGTCTGGCGATTCTTCCCGTTTAGCGGCGCGCTTCAGCAGGTTGTCGAGGGCATTCCGGAGCGGCCCTTCCGGCAGGCTTTCAGTCGTCGTCTGCAGTGTGCAAACAGCCTTGGCGGAAAGCGGTTTTTGCGTGGAACTGATTGTTTGAGAAGGAATTTGGCGGGGTTGAACTTTCACCTCGATGCCGCTACACTCCGTCCCTCCTTTTGATAATTCGTTGCTAAGGCGCTGACTTAACTGGCGAATCTTGGCTGCGACTGCGCCGTTATCGGCGTGGATAATGATTGTCCCCAACTTGTAATTGGCAACGTGAGCGGAGTGGCGTAGCCCTGCCGGGGCGACCGCTTCGAAGCGCCGCGAAAGCTTGAGCAACAGCCGTGCATGGGCCATCACCCGGCCGGCGGCGGCATCTTTGTCGAGGTAGTGCTCAGGCCCGTTATACATGGGAGTTTCCGTGCAGATTATTCTGGTTTCACGCCACCTGAAGGCCGCGCGAACGATCACTATTATGCCTCGGCATCTGGTCGTGGCGTTGTTTGCCTTCCTAGTGCTGGTGTTTTCTACCTCGGCATTGTTCTCCTGGTTGTCGGTTCACCTGCGCCTGCCGTTGGTCGAAGATCTGATGCTCTCCCTGCAGCAGCAGGAGACCAGGAAGACGCGGGCCTATCTGGAAAACAATCTGCAGCTCATGGCAACTCGCCTCGGCGAGTTGCAGGGCAAGGTGCTACAACTCGATTCGCTGGGCGAACGGGTCTCGGGCCTGGCCGGGGTCAAGCGCGAGAAGGCGACGGCAGCAAAGCCCGGGCAGGGTGGTCCTTACCTGGCGGCGCCGCTTTCCTCTGACGAACTGCAGCAGGAGATTGACCGCCTGGCTGGTGATGTTGAACAGCACAATGACGATCTCGCTTTCCTCGAGTTCAAGTTGCTCGAGAAACGGGTCAAGGATCGTCTGTTACCGACGACCTTGCCGGTCAAGAATGCCGTTCTGGGGTCTTCTTTTGGCCCGCGTATCGACCCCATCGCCGGTCTGCGCGCCCGCCATGATGGTCTCGATTTTGCTGCCGAAACAGGGGCTCCCGTGGTCGCCGCCGCTGACGGTGTGGTGCTCATCGCCGCCCCGCATCCGGAATTCGGCAACATGATCGATATCGATCATGGCGATGGGCTGATCTCGCGTTATGCCCACCTGTCGCGAATTGATGTTGTTCCGGGCAGCCTGGTCAGGCGAGGCGACAATATCGGGGCGGTTGGATCGACCGGTCGGTCGACCGGGCCGCATCTGCATTTTGAGGTACGGATGCTGGGTGTAGCCCAGAATCCGGCCCATTTCCTCAAGCAGGGCGATGAGTACGCGCAGGTCAGGCGCCGTTGAGCCGCGACGACTTCACTTGATTTAGGTCGTCATCGTCGGGTCATGGGGGCGTGTTAGAATCGCCGCTTTGCCGCACTGCGCAAACCCTATCCCTTCGCGATGATATCCGGACTACTCAAAAAGATTTTCGGCAGCCGCAACGATCGGCTGATCAAACAATACGCCCAGACGGTCAAGCGCATCAATGCGTTTGAGCCTGCCTTGCAGGCGCTTAGTGATGAGGCTTTGCGTGCCAAAACGGATGAGTTCCGTCAGCGCCACGCCAACGGCGAATCACTGGATGCACTCTTGCCCGAGGCATTTGCGGTAGTTCGCGAAGCCGGTGTGCGCGCGCTGGGTATGCGTCATTTCGATGTCCAGATGATCGGCGGCATGGTTCTGCACGATGGCAAGATCGCCGAAATGCGGACCGGCGAGGGCAAGACGCTGGTCGGTACGCTGCCGGCCTACCTCAATGCCATTTCCGGCAAGGGGGTCCATGTCATCACGGTGAACGACTATCTGGCGACGCGCGACTCCGACTGGATGGGGCGTTTGCACCGTTTTCTCGGGTTGACCGTAGGCGTCAACCTGTCGCAGATGGATCACGAGGCCAAGCAGGCCGCCTATGCTGCCGACATTACCTACGGTACCAACAACGAATTCGGCTTCGACTACCTGCGCGACAACATGGTCTACACGGCCGGTGAGCGCGTGCAGAGGACCCTAAATTTCGCCATCGTCGACGAAGTGGACTCGATCCTGATCGACGAAGCGCGCACCCCGCTGATCATTTCCGGCCAGGCCGAAGACCACACCGATCTCTACCTGCGCATGAAGGACGTCGTTCCCAATCTGACGCGGGCGATGGAAGAGAAGGACGAGGGCGACTACTGGGTGGACGAAAAGGGGCATCAGGTTCACCTCTCCGAAACCGGTTACGAGCATGCCGAGCAGTTGCTGGCCGAGCATGGCCTGCTGGCCGAGGGCACCAGTCTTTACGATGCCGCCAACATCACGCTGATGCACCATCTGAATGCCGCGCTGCGCGGCATGACGCTGTTCCACAAGGACCAGCACTACGTTGTGCAGAACGGTGAAGTCATCATTGTTGACGAATTTACCGGTCGTCTGATGGTCGGGCGTCGCTGGTCCGATGGCTTGCATCAGGCCGTTGAGGCCAAGGAGGGCGTGAAGATCCAGGCTGAGAACCAGACGCTGGCCTCGATCACCTTCCAGAACTACTTCCGGATGTACAACAAGCTGGCCGGCATGACCGGCACGGCCGATACCGAAGCTTACGAATTCCATCAGATCTACGGTCTGGAAACGGTCGTCATCCCGACCCATCGTCCGATGGTCCGCAAGGACATGAACGACCTGGTCTACAAAACGGCCGATGAAAAGCACGCCGCGATCATTGCCGACATCAAGGATTGCGCGAAGCGCGGCCAGCCGGTGCTGGTCGGCACGACCTCGATCGAGGCTTCGGAGCTGCTCTCCGGCCTGCTCGACAAGGAAAAGCTGGCGCACCAGGTCCTGAACGCCAAACAGCACGCCCGCGAAGCGGAAATCGTCGTCCAGGCCGGTCGGCCGGGAATGGTGACCATCGCCACCAACATGGCCGGTCGCGGTACCGACATCGTGCTCGGCGGCAATGTCGAGAAGCAGCTGGCGGCCATTCGCGATGACGAGTCGCTGCCTGTGGCCGAGCGAGAGCAGAAGGCTGCTGCGATGAAGGCCGAGTGGCAGGAAGTGCACAACGCCGTGCTGGCCGCCGGTGGCCTGCACATCATCGGTTCCGAGCGTCATGAATCCCGCCGCATCGACAACCAGTTGCGTGGCCGGGCAGGTCGTCAGGGCGACGCCGGATCGTCGCGCTTCTACCTGTCGCTCGACGATCCATTGTTGCGCATTTTCGCCGGCGAGCGCCTGCGCGCCATCATGGACAAGCTGAAAATGCCGGAAGGTGAAGCGATCGAGCATCCGCTCGTTACCCGCTCGCTGGAGTCCGCCCAACGCAAGGTCGAAGCCCGCAACTTCGACATCCGCAAGCAGTTGCTCGAATACGACGACGTCTCCAACGACCAGCGCAAGGTGATCTACCAGCAGCGCAACGAGCTGCTGGAAACGGACGATATTTCCGAAACCATCACTGCCATGCGCCAGAGCGTCATCGCCGATGTCTTCCGTATCCATGTGCCGGCCGAATCGGTCGAAGAGCAGTGGGACATGGAAGGTCTGGAGCGCGCCTTGGCCTCCGATTTGCAGATCAATGCACCGGTTGCCCAGTGGTTCAGGGACGAGTCGACGTTGTCCGACGAGGAAATCCTCGAGCGCATCACCAAGGAGGCTGACGAAGTTTATCGGGCCAAGGTTGACCTGGTCGGTGCCGAGAATTTCCAGCAATTCGAGCGCAACGTCATGCTGCAGAGCCTCGATTCGCACTGGCGTGAACATCTGGCGGCGCTCGACCACTTGCGTCAGGGTATCCATCTGCGCGGCTATGCCCAGAAAAACCCGAAGCAGGAATACAAGCGCGAAGCCTTCGAACTGTTCGAAGGTCTGCTCGACCAGGTGCGTCAGGAAGTGACCCGCATCGTCTTCACCGTGCAGATTCGTTCGCCGGAAGATGTCGAGGAAACTGCCCCGCACGCCGATGTGCAGAACGTCCAGTACCAGCACGCCGGGTTTGACGAGGCGCTCGGCGACGGTGATGAGGCGCCGCCGCAGCAGCCGGCCGATAGCGGGCCGAAGGTTGGGCGTAACGATCCCTGCCCCTGCGGTTCGGGCAAGAAATACAAGCACTGCCACGGAAAACTGTCCTGATTTTTGCTGATTCCCCCCAAGGCACCCGCGAGGTGCCTTGATGCTTTTGGAGCCATGAGAATGC
>Ga0209211_10001180_pt1 | contig 50772 bp, 50 predicted proteins | sample RifGroA2_FD_183992 | JGI IMG/M metagenome (GOLD analysis project Ga0209211, IMG submission 183992) | Groundwater microbial communities from Rifle, Colorado, USA - Groundwater A2 (SPAdes) (version 2) | ecosystem: Environmental > Aquatic > Deep subsurface > Groundwater | place: Rifle, Colorado...
AGATACCGTTTCGCTGATGAATACGTCTGATTTTCTATATTTTCATGCTTTATCCTGCCAACTACTTGCGGAGTTTGATGGTATGTTTTTGTATTAAAACCATTGTACACGGAGTGCAGATAAATAGACCTCGGACAAAAAATATAGTCATTTAACAGTGAAATGGGTATATACGCTTCCATACAAAAATACCATATATTATATCACAATACATGGTATTTGTAAATACTTTTCGCGGTCGGGTAATCCCACCCTGATGGTACAGATTTGCTACTATGGCAGATATGTACCATTTAAAACAAATTCCGTCCGAAGCTCAAATCCGCAAATATTTTCGCAGGACTGTCTTCGGTAAAAACATCCATTGTCCTGTTTGTGGCTCTCAAAAGGTGCTACAGTACGAACAGCGGTATCGTTGCCTGCACTGTCGAGAAAAGTTTTCTTTACTCTCACACACATGGCTTACTGGCATGAGATTGTCATACCAGAAGTTCTGGCTCACGCTCTGGTGCTGGACCAATCAAGTCCCAGTTAAACAAGCCATAGCACTGACAGAGTTGAGTGAAAAGGCTCTCAGGCACTGGTATGGATTGTTTCGCGATCATTTACCTGATAATGCAGTTATTTTAGAGAAAATTATACAATTGGATGAAGCATATTTTAAAGGCATGACTCTTATCATGGGGAAAGAACAAGGAAGCAAGAAGTTAGCGTATATCATAGTGCCGGGCACAACTGTGTATCGTGGCATGCGACGTGTTTCCTTGAGCAGTATGTAAAACCAAGGAGTCAACTTCAAACCGACGGAGCAATGATCTACCGAGGAATACAACACTGGTGGCCAGTAGGGCACCAATATGATATCCACAAGAAATGGGAGTTTGAGTTGACGAGTGAGATTGAAGGAATATTTGGAAATTATCGGACATTTGTGAGAAGAATGTACCATCATCACCGATCAGAAAATCTGGAAGAATATGTAAGAGAATTTTGCTTCAGATTTTCCTTACCTGAAATGTTCAATTCTCCGCTTAACTATCTACAAAATACTTTAACTCTTGTACCATCAGGGTAGGATTACCCTTTCGCGGTCACAATTCACAACTCTGAGCGAAATTTGTCTTATTTGAGGGACTTTTTGCTCTTTCTGGAAAAAAATCTCCCCAAAGTCATAGCTTAAATAAACCATTACTCAAATTTATGAATAGTTACTTGGTCAATTCAATTTTCTTCACTAAGAACTGGGATTTTTTGAGCTGCAGAATATATATCCCATTCTCTATTGGTAATTAGCTTCATTGGCTCTTGAGGATTTTCTCTAATTCGACACAGTTGCATAAATCCTTTTCGCGCGATGTTATATGCACCGTTTGCATCACCATTTGTGATAGCAGACAATTTGCCGTTCATTTCTGGTTTTCTAGAATCAAATAAACATGATGGACACTGTATATAATCCGCTTCACTTCCGCTTTTTTCTTTGTCGTAGTTTCTTATCTGCATGATTAAATTAAAGTAGAAAATAATACTCTGAAAAAATTCAACCCCTAACTCTTTTTGCTGATTAACTATCTGTTGATTGATATTATCAAGTTCAATTCCCTTTCCCTTAAGCAGGCTTTTCAATTTGTTTGTTATAGATCCATCAGTTCCATCTACAAAATCTATAGATTTCTTTTGCTCCACATCCCACCTCATCCTTGACACATTAGAAAAAACTTTGTCGACACCGCTATACTTTTTTTTCTTGCCATCACTTTTGTGCTCTTGCTCCCATTGATATTCAAAATAGAACCGATCATTCTTTTGATCGTATGAAATCTTAATCCCGTCCGACTTTAGTAGTCCCACTATCTTCTCTTTTGATGCTGAATTTTTCATATACAGCCTTTCCCTCCAACCACACTTGGGATGCGGGCAAATTTTTGATGTATAGCTTGCCGGAACGTAAACTAATGTCCCAATCTGTTTATTTTTTTCCATTTCCTCAACAGAGTCAACAATCGGCGCAAACTGATAAACATTTCTATAATTATCATATTTCTTGTCAACCAGATAACCAAGTTTGTTAACCAACGCTTTTTCGAATCCTTGATACACTTGCCTTTCCCGAAAAAACCTTGTTCTCTTGAAGTTGCTGTTTAAGTCCTCAAGCACGCCTATAGTAACAACGCCTTCTTTAATACCGCTGAGCATTTCTTTGGAAATCCAACTTACTACATTTCCCAGATAAGCTTTTTTCAAATCTTTGATACGGGTCATTTTTTGCCAGTTCTTCTGCTCCCAATCCCTCTGTCCCTCACGGTCAACAAGTAGCTGAAAATAGTCAACTGGCTCTTTTACTTTTTTGTCGTCTTCTAACGTTATAATTTGTTCACCAACCCTATTTAAACTACCACACTTTCCATTTTCTATCTCGCCATGTTCATCTAAAAAACAATAATAGATAAGGTTATTTTCTCCTCGGTCCATGCCTAAAATTTTGACCGGAACTTTGGCAAACAATTCAGTATTGACGAGCTTATTGAAATCAAAGAGATTAACATGCTTCCCAAAATTCAGTCGTATTTTGAGGTGCAAAGTAAGAGCGTCCTTAGCAAAACGCCGATGCTGTATTACTTCTTTTTCTTTGTTCCCGTCTCTTTTATCAGCGTAAGTAACATCTTTCCCCTTTTTTTGATAAATTTTCAATTTTACATCGTCTGTCTTTGGTCTAAACCTTATTTCTGCCTTACCATCAAGCTCAAAGATGGATTCAATAAGGTCTTTGCTTTTGATATTCTTAATATTTTCACAACTAAAAAGCTCTAATAAATATTGGGTAAAAAGATTTGCAGTATGGTTCTTTTTATCCTCTGATTTCCTCTCAAAATCATAAAAATCTTTATTATGGACTTTAAATAAAAACATTTCACCTTCTGCTACTTTTTTATCAACATAATCTTTACTCACTTTTCTGGGGTCAATCCAATATGCTTGCCGCTGAATATGTCTCACAAAATCACTCCTATCCTCATACTCTTTCGGTTGTCTAAAGTTTAAATTGAAACGCTTCCAATCATCCCTCTTACCCAAACAAGTGATGTAATACTCAATTAGCTTGCTCATCTTTTCTTTGGAAAATTTACTATCCCAATCTTTTTCTTTTTGTCGTCTTGCTTTAAAGTCATCGTATTCTTTTTTTATCGCTAATAGTATTTTGAATTCATAGGTGTCTCCACCAAGAAACTCATCAGCTCGTTTTTTACACACTTGCCGAAAAGCCTCTTCTGTCTTTGTTTTCTTTGGAAAAGCGATACCTTCAAATCTATCTATATTAAGTTGTTTGTAATCTATTTTCTCATAAAAATCTGCTTCGTTCTCCAATTCATATGCCTCTTTTACGGCCTCCACAGAATTACCAAGTTTTTTATGAAAGATCTCTCCATCTTTTTTTCCAATACCTAAATAGTATTGATTTCGATCTCGTAGAATGAAACTCCAATATTCTGGCTCTTTATTCATGTCCCAGCCTTCTAATAAATCATCATTCCCAAAATGAAGCTTAATCTCTTTCGTAGTATTTCGAGATCGTCTTTTAAGATAATTGCCGAATTTATCAAAATAAAAAAATGGAGCAAACCCATCATCAGCAAATTCGTCAAACTTTTTGTAAAAAATCATATCCTTATTATCCTCGCCGACTTTTGCATCCTGTTTTTCATTCAGCCAGAAAATCTCTGCCCTCTTTGTAATATTCAAAACAGCTTGTGAATAAGCAAGTACAGTTGAACAAAACTCCCCCTCTTCCTCGTCTTTCATCTTTTCATTTTCCCGCACTTTACCCTCAAACCAACCCAGCTTTTCTTTCAAACGATTTTTCTTTTCATCTAAACTCGTAATGCTTTCCTTTTTTCCACCCAGAGTAACCGTTTCACCACCATCAATGAGTAAATCAATTTCTTGTTGCAGAAGAATTAAGAACGACTCAAAATCATGATTTTCTTTGATAAGTGTTTTGAAAAAAATCTTGTATGTTAATTTGTTATTTTCCAGGTGAGTTTTTATTTTATCAAAACTTACAAAATCCAAATTAGATGCGCCATCTTGAAAAACCGACAAAAAATCCTGTGGCTCCTTAAAAACCTTATAGACAAATGAATTAATCTTACTCTTAGGCAAATATACCATAGCTAAATCTATATCGTTTTCCTCATGGTTCAAGAGGAATTCTATTATGCCCCTTGCCTTGTCCACCTTCTCCTTGCTTTCTTCATAATTTCCTTTCTAAAAACTTGCGACAAAATCTGCTTTTGTAAACAAGTAAAAGTTGGGTAATCTTTTTTGTTGAATTTGATTTTTTTCTTACCTGTCTCCTTTTGTTCTGCTTTCTGTTCGCTTTGTTTCTTTTGAATATAAAGATTGATGATCTGGTTTAGACCATGAATATTAGCTGTTCTTTCTTGTTTATTGGACTCTCCACCCAAAATTTTTGCATACTCATCTAACCCTTCTTGAGTGAGACGCTCGTTGTAATTGTCAAAGTCAAAAACCTTTTCGAGTGTTAAGTTAAAGTTTCTTTCAATTTCTGAAAAATCAATGTCTAAATTTTTATATTTTTCATATAGTTTTTTGTTCTTGCAAAATATTTCAAAATTATCTAAAATTCTCCTTCCCAAAGAATTCTTCTTGCCTTTTACAGAATATAATTGCTTGCGATTTTTATGGAAGTCGTCCAAATAACCCACGTCCATTGCAAAGAAGCTTTTGGTCTCTTCCTTGCCGTCCTTCTCTCTATATGCAACATCAGGATATTCAACCCCTATATCTTTATTTTCTCGCCTCAATTTATCAACTTCTTGCCGTGTAAATCTCTTTGTTAATTCATCCAAACAATTTTTTGACGATAAAATACCTGAACCATTGCTTTCAAATACTTCTCCAACTTTTTTTAGCAAAATGTCTTGCGCGATTGATAGTTCTTTTTTAAAATTCTTTCTGATTTCTTTCTTCTTATCTTCGCTTATGTTTTCGTTTTTGTTATTTTTCTCTATTTCTCCTAAAAGCCGATCGTAATTCTCCAAATTTTTCTTCTCAAACTTTAAACTACCCAACACTTTACCAATCAGTTCTCTATGCAAAATATTTAAATAAAATTTCGCGATCTTAATGCTCTCTGCTATTCTTTTATCTTCTTCAATAACGCCATACTTTCGCAGGACACTAAAATCTTCATCTTCAACAATCATTTTTTTATTGTCATCCCATTTTAATGGTATAAGACCGAAGGTTAATGTCTTAGAAAATTCATACAAATTTGTAAAATTATCAAACACACCCTTCTCTCTTGGTTTATTTGTGATATCTGTAGACATAAAAAATAACATTAATTTTCCTTTATAATTCCTAACCGTTCAATACCATTTTCTTCAAACTCATTGCTCCATGCCTCATATATACCATAGATTCTATTAGAATACCATCCATTATTTTCTTCCATTTCCTTGTTTTCCGCTTCAGTTATCGTGCGATCAAAATCCCGCTTTCCAAGACGCGTTTCTAATTCATGCCAAAAAGTTTCGTTATCATAATCATTCATTACTTCCTGCAAACTCTCCGACAACTCATCGCTCATGATTATTTCCCCATGAAATTTTTCGATCATATATTCCGCGCTAAATTCAGAAGCAAAACCCAACAAATATTTTCTCAAATCGTCAATTTGATCACTTTGTTTTTTATAATCCTCTGGCATGGAATCACCCAAAATACCATACACAGAATCCGCCACTTCCAATGCTTTTATTAAGCATTCGTATTGTTTTTTGGTTAAATCTATTTTCATAGCGTTTACTTTTTTAGTAATTGCAAAGTCAATCTAATCATTCTTTCTTTATGACTTGGATCACTTTCTGCTACTAAAAGAGTCAGCTGCTGGCGTAGTGTTTTTGTCGCCCACTGACGAAATTTTGTGGCAGTTGTTGAATTTACTCTATATCCAACAGAAATCATGGCATCAAGGTTGTAATACTCAATAACACGCTCAATGTGACGCACACCCTCCGTTTGAACTGTTGCATTTTTTGCAACAGTTGCTTTTGCATTTAACTCACCCTCTTTATAAATATTTTTTAAGTGACGAGAAATAACGGACTTATCACGCCCAAAAACACGGGAAATTTGGTCGAGCGTTGCCCAGATAGTTTCTTTTTCAACATCACCACGAAGCTCAATGGCTCCATTTTTTGCTTGATAAACAATTATTTTATTTTTGATTATCTTCTTTTTCATATATACTACTATTTTTAGATTAAAATAATTTTTATCATTTTCCCACCAAAACACCTATAAGTAAAGCCAAACTATACCAAATATGGTATTCGACGACAATCCCATATATATCTATTCTTCTCCCTCAAGCGCCTCGATCAGCATGCGCGCTTGATGTTCCCAGCGAAAATCCTTCATAACGCGCGCGCGAGCTTGAGCGCCTAACCTCTTTCGCTCATCGGGATGCAGTAAAAGATGAGAAATGGAATCCGCAAGAGCACCTCTATTCTCCGGATCCACGACTATGCCTGTTTCTTGATCCAGCACTGCCTCAACCGCGCCTCCGCTATTCCCCGCCACAACCGGTTTTTCAAATGCCGCGGCCTCTAAAAAAACAATGCCAAACCCTTCGATATCATCCGATGACGCGGAAACAGGCAAAGCGAATACATCACACGATTGATACCACTCAAGCACAGAGACACGATCCAAAGCACCTAAAAAACGAACCCTGCCTGCATCCAATACCGAACGAAACGCGCCAATGTCTGTATCAAAAAAATTCGTTGTTTGAGCAAGCCGCGTGAGGGCAGACCGTTCAGGCCCGTCGCCCACTACAACATACTGGGCAGAAGGCACTTTCAAAAGGATCTGCGGAAGCGCGAGGATAACCCGATCAATCCCCTTTCGAGCAACAAGCCGCGCGACAGAAAGAATCGTCGGCCGTTCCTCAAACCGAAAGGTGTTCACAGGTTCCACGTCTGCGCACGGATACACAACAATACAACGATGAGACGGAATGTGAAAATACTCTCGCACCAAAGAGAGCGTTGATTGAGAATTCACAACAATCAGCGACGATTTTTGCATAACCCACGACGCAATTATTTTCTTGCGCCAATGAGAACATGCCTGCAAAATATCCATCCCATGACAAAATACAATAAAACGCTTGTGCTGAAAAAAATAAAACAATAACGCCACAATCCCAATGGGCAACAACTGACCGACACCGAGATACCTGCTTGGATGAGAGCGCAACGCACGCGCTGTTGCCCACAAACATCTCCACCATCGAAACGGCCCGCGCGTGGCAAGAAGTTTTTTGCGTATAACCGTGATGGATGAATCAGTATCCTTTTGCGATCTGTAATCAGAAGCAAGCACTGTGATGCGATCCGAACCCAGTGCCTGCGCAAGCCCGTGATAATATGCGCCAACACCTCCGATAGATGGCGGGTACTCTAATGTAATCAAAAAAAGGGTATTCATAGCGCCTCATCAGGATGAGGCGAAGCAATCCGAGGTTTTTTTCGAAACTCCTGAACAAAGGTCATCATATCCTCTCGGCTTACGCCGCCTAATCCCCACGCAAGAATGATATATACAAATATACCAACACCCACAATCACAGGAAGTTGTGTTGTTATCTGCTGAAGATACCACACAACCCCTCCCATCACACCACTTGCGATAATAACCCGAATGCCTTTTGTAACAAACCACCCCCCGATATCATGGAGTTCATTCCGCACTCGCCAGCAATCAAGTAAAAAAATGACCCCGTTCGTGCCTAAAAAAACCGCCGCCGCCGCATACGCTCCGTATCGGGGAATAAAAACAATGTTCAATGCAATATTTAATACTGTGGCAATCAGCCGATGTATTGTTGCGACCTTCTGGCGATTACTGGCATTTAACAACGAGCCTGTGGGGAAACTCAAAAAAATAAATGGAACCGAAAGCGACATTAAAATCAATGGAACTTCCGCGCCATGGTATTCCGGCCATATCGTGCGAATAATCAATCCGCTGGTAACGCTTAACCCAATGCCCATAGGAAGCGCCACTGCAGACATGTAATGAAATGCTTTGACAAGCAACGGACCGATGGCATCTTTATTCACATGATAGGTTGAACTTAATAACGGATACAGCGCCGCGGCGAATGACCCTGCGAATAATCCTTGAAACGCTGTGATAATTTTTGCAGGAACAGAATACACTCCAACTCCTTCAGTGCCCATAACATGTTCAAGAATAATCACATCAGCCGTGTTATACACGCGCACAATAATAGTTGCCATGGCAAACGACGGCAGTAATCTCAACAAAGCCATAAGCGCGCGTTTGTCCCAAATGGGCACAATGACGCACCGAAATCGCATGTATGCAAGAATAATAAAATAGGCCAGAACCGACGCGCTTGCTATCGCGACGCTTCCAATAGCCCATCTCACATCTCCGGTCAATTCCAATGCGACCACGCCCACGCCTATTTCAACAATTTGAAATAATAACACTGACATGGATTCATACAACAAGGTATGCATGCCGCGAAAAAACGATGAAAACAGCAATTGCAAAGAATCCGAAATCATGACTAACGACGCTAACGCAATCAACGAACGAACAACCGGATCATAGTCCGAATTCAGCACAATAACAGCCATGACTGCCAAAACCGCGATTGCGGAAATAATTTTAACGGAAAGCGCGGCGCCCAAGATGCGTTGAGCATTCTGACGATCTTTTGCAATCTCGCGAGTCAGCACTGTGCTCATACCAATGTCCATAAACACGGCAAAAAGCGTTGTAAACGATAATGCGAATGCGTACTGCCCTAATCCATGAGGTCCGAGTTTTGAAGACAAATACCAAAAAAACAAAAAAGAGAACACTTTTTGCACTCCCAATGCAAGGGTAAAAATGGCAGTATTATGGGCTAAACTCTTGTTCATACAGCGCTTCAATCCTACCACCTCCCTTTCTTTCCGTCGAGGTTATTTTTTTTGATTGTTATTTTAAAAGAGACGCGCCAACGGCGCGTCTCTACAAGCGAGAGAATAAAAAAAACCGCCTGCACAATCGAGGAGCAGGCGCGCGATGTTAGAATCGCGCGCCAACTCCGGTACAGACGTTCAGGACGCGAGTCGCTCTTGTTGTGGCATCGGGGCAATGAAACCAAGCATTCCCCCCCGCTATTAACAGAGGCGTTCTGCCGACCCGTCAAGCCGGCAAGAATCGCGCACACCATACGAGCCAAATCCATTTCCCTTGTCGTCGTTGCGTCGTCCTCCTCTACCTTAAGAGTCACTCGAGCGATTTTAGAACCGAACAACGACGGAGAGTCGAGTGCACGTACTTGTACACTCACAGATACACCGTCCAAATATAGAGGAAAGAAGTTCCTATCCGGAAGTTTCGAAAACGGGACGACAAGAATGTCGAACCCGGAAAAATCAACATCCTTTCTTCCATCCAGGAGAGATCTGAAACGAGGGTCTACGGACATCACGGTTAACTCCAATTGCATCGTACTGTCCCCTTTGGGCCTGAGATGACGTACTTTGGCTAAGACGCGCCACTACATTACTATATTTCATCAAAATTGTAAAGTAAACGGCAAAGAGACGCCCCACCAGATGGCGGGGCGTCTCTACAATACGAAAATATATTACCGTTTGCTCCATTGTGGCGCACGGCGGGCGCGTTTGAGGCCTGGTTTTTTCCGTTCTTTTTCACGCGGATCTCGGGTCAACAATCCCATTTTTTTCAGCCCTGATTTCCACTCTTCGTTATATTTTACCAGCACACGACTCAATCCATGCCGCATGGCCTCGGATTGACCAACTAAACCACCGCCGACAACAATCACTAAAACATCAAAATCATTTTTTACCTTTAAAACGTCCAAGGGCTGGGTTACTGTTTTTTGATGAGAAAAAGATGGAAAATATGCCCTGAATTCTTTCCCATTCACATACATCCTGCCTTTCCCCTCTTGGTACAAACGAACGCGCGCAGACGCATTTTTGCGCCTTCCAACCGCGTACAGATAAGAACGATTAGAAAAGATCTGATCTACCTTATCGATCCGTGGTTCTTTTTCTTGAGGTTCTTGTATATCTTCAACCTCTGGAGTGGTGTCTTTAATTTCTACTGGTTTCTTATCTACCATACACAGCTATTTTTTAAAGAGTAAACGCTGAATAACATGTTTTCGCGTACGATTTTTCGGCAACATATTCCAAACCGCTCGCTTGAGCACTTCTCGCGGGCCTTTGCGTTCCCATAAATGCGCAAGGGTTTCTTCTTTCAAATGCCCCTTGTATCCGGTGTGATGACGATACAGTTTATCTTCCATTTTATTGCCTGTCACTTGCATTTTATCAACATTTTCAATTTCAACAGCATCGCCACAATCAGTGGCCGGATCAAATAATGCTTTATGTTTTCCTCGCAATAAAACTGCCACCTCGGTGGCAAGCCTGCCAAGGATTTTGTCTGTTGCGTCTATTGTGTGAACTTTTCTATTCATAATAAACATCACATTAAACAAATTCAATCCGCGCCCGCTCCGCGCCATCTCCCACACGCGCGCCCAATTTGATAATTCTGGTATATCCGCCATTGCGACCTGTATAACGAGGGGCAAGATCTTTCATAACTTTATCCGCAATAATACCGCCATGCACTGATGTCATAATATCTCTTCGCGCCGCAAGCGTGCCAAGTTTTCCTTTTGTGATCAATCGTTCAACAACAGGACGAATCGCCTTTGCTTTGGTCAGTGTAGTTACTATTTTTTCACGCTCAATCAAAGCAGTGGCAAGGTCCTTGAATAAAGCCCGCCTCGGATCTGTTTTTCTTCCAAACTTTTTTATCACTTTTCGATGTCTCATACATTGATCGCTGATTATTCTTGCTCGCCTTCTTCCTCGTCTTCGCTCGCATCTTCCTTATCACTCTCGGCTACGGATGCACTGGTCATTGACTGCACTGCTTGAAATTGCTCCACAAGAACAGCACTGGATTGCTGAAACGCTTCTTTTGCATCAATCGTGCCATCGGTCACAACCGTGAAAATAATTTTATCAAAATCAGTCCGTTTCCCAACGCGAACATTTTCAATAATATATCCAACATGCTTGACAGGGCTATAAAACGCATCAATCGCAATAACGCCAATATCATAATCATCCTTTTTCTGCTGTTCAACCGGCACATACCCTGCGCCAAAATCAACATACACGTCCATTTCCAATTTTGCATCTTTATGCGTCAGCGTCGCGATAGCAAGATCCGGATTCGCAATGTCAACTTCAGGATTATGTTCAAAATCACCGGCTGTAACATTCTTTTTACCGGAAATAGACAGAGAAATAACATGACGCTCTTGGGAATGAGCTTTCACGCGCAATCGCTTTAAGTTCATCAGTATTTCAACCACATCTTCTTTGACATGCTCTATGGTTGAAAACTCATGCTGAACGCCTCGAATTTTTACCGCAACCACAGCCCATCCGGGCAAAGAAGACAATAACACCCGACGCAAAGCATTCGCAATAGTTGGCCCATACCCTGGATAACAGGGAGAAACGACAACCTCGTTAGTATGGCCGTCTGTTCCGGATGTCGGAGTAATAACGCATTGTTTTGGCGGAATAATATGTTCCATAGAATAAAGAGATAAACGTATGAACTAACAAACCAATGAACCTATAGACGAATAAACCTATGAACACGAGTTTTTTAGTTCTTTGATTTCTATATAAAATTTAGCGAGAATAATATTCCACAACCTGACGAACATCAAACTGCTGTTTCGCTTGCTCTACATCAGGACTGTTCACGATCCGCGCTTCCTTTTTCGTTCTATCCCACATAATCCAATCAGCTGTTTGCTTTCCGGCACGCTCCAGCGCTGTAACAAAATAAGGTTTCGCTTGCTTGGATTCTTTCACTGAAATCACATCATCAACAGAAACAATATATGAAGGAATGTCAACATGAGCGCCATTCACTAAAATATGACCATGATTGACAATTTGACGAGCTTGAGCGCGCGTTTCAGCCATACCGATGCGAAACACGACATTATCCAAACGAAATTCAAGCATTTTCAAAAGATTTTCAGCAGTATCGCCTTTGCTCCGCGCAGCGTGTTCGAAAAACTTCCGAAACTGCTTTTCAGCAAGTCCGTAGGTTCGCTTTACGCGTTGCTTCATACGAAGTTGGGATCCATACTCTGTCAAACGCACATTTCCCTGTTTAGGACCATGCATTCCAGGCGGATATTTTCTCCTGCGCAATGGACACTTAACCGAAGTACACAGTGAAACTCCTTCTCTTCGACATGCTTTATGTTTTGGACCAGTATCTCTCATACGTGAATAAACTTATTACACTCTTCGCGCTTTTTTAGGCCGAGGACCATTATGAGGCATAGGGGTAATATCTTTAATCGTATGGATCCTATACCCTTGCTGATTCAGCGTCCGAATCGCCATGTCTCTTCCTTGCCCAATCCCTTTGACAAACACATCCACTTCAACCAACCCTGTATCTTTCAACTTTTCATTCAGCGCTTTCACCACCACTGACGCGGCATACGGAGTCGCCTTTTTAGGCCCTTTAAACCCGCACGCGCCTGCTGATGCTTGAGCGACAACATTTCCTCTCGCATCAGTCACTGAAATCAATGTGTTATTATAGGTTGCCTGAATATACACATTCCCTTTTGATAACTGGGCCCTGCCTTTTTTGCGCTTTTTCTTTTTTGCAACTTTTTTTGTGTCTTCTTCAATAGATGATCCGCCTGACTCAACCCGCGGAACCGATGCTTTTACCTGCTCTTTTGATTCCTCTTTCACATCTAAATCAGCAACTGAAATCACTTCACTTGGCGCTTCTTCGCTTGTTGTCTTTTCTGTTATCTCTTCCTTGGTCATACACCTTCATGCAACATGTAAATATTGCTTTATGTCTTATCTGCTGATTTCTTGCGACCAGATCCCATGGTTCTTCGGATATTGCCACGAACCGTGCGGGTATTGGTTTTTGTTCTCTGCCCACGCGCAGGCAACCGTCTTGCGTGACGGGTTCCGCGATATGCTCCGATATCTTTCAACCGCTTGATGTTCCCGATAATCTCTCGTTTTAAATCGCCTTCTATGGTATACAACTTTGCATCAATGCACTCTTTTATCTTTTGTTCATCTTCCAAGGTTAAATCCTTACAACGCGTATTCGGATCAATGCCTGTTGTTTTCAAAATTTCTTGGGAACGCGTAAGCCCAATGCCAAATAACAAGGTGAGACCTACCTCTACGCGTTTATTGTGGGGAAGTGTAACGCCTGATATACGAGCCATAATCTCTAAATTCTAAACAGGAAAAAATAAAATGAAAAATTATTTTTAATTTTTGCTCTTTTGCTTTTTATTTTCTATCATCCTTGTCTTTGTTTATGTCGAGGATTATCACAAATAATGTGAACCCGTCCTTTGCGGCGAATCACCTTGCATTGTTTGCAGCGTTTTTTGACTGATGATGCTACCTTCATAAATAAAGGGTATAAACCCTATGTTATCTTCGCTCGGAAGTGTGAAAGCACGGCTTTTCCACTTCTCTCGCTTGCTCGATAATAAAGAAAAAAACGATCCTTTAAAGAGAAATCGAGTTTGAGATTAATATCGGTACACTACCCTTCCCTTGGAAAGGTCGTACGGCGACATTTCAATCTTGACCCGATCGCCAACGGCAATGCGAATTTTATTCATACGCATTTTGCCGGCGAGATGAGCAAGGATTTCATGACCATTCTCCAATGTAACCCGAAACGTGCCTGCTGGCAGTAATTCTTCAATCGTGCCTGTCACTTCAATAAAGCCCTTTCGATTGACAGAGAAGCCCGGCTCTGGCTGGCGGTGCGTCTCGCGGGGTGAATGTGGAGAAGGTTTTTGTTCGTCTGACATTCAAATACAGTACCGTTTTTCACCTTTAAAACCGCTGTTTTTCTGCGAAAATAACGATACAATTAACGACGTCGTAAAGTATAGCGAAGATTGCTTTATGCGTCAAGAGGCCAATAGAGACGTGCTTTTCAGGGCACGCCTCTTGTATATGATATTTCATCAGTAACTACTCGGCCCGCATCTTTGCTTCGCGCTGATCTCTTAAAATATTAAGCTTGGTCTTTTTGTCCATCACTTTCGCGCCTTGTACTTCTCCTGTTGTATTAGGAGCCGTTATTTGATCATTGGTCGGCTCTGGCTCTTTCTTAAACCCTTCAAATGCTTTCAGATCAATCCGAACCTTTTCCGCTGGTTGAACCTTCACTTGCGGCAATGCCGGTTCTCTCCCGAATAATTCATTTGAGGTATCTTGAAAACTATCCTGTAAATCACGAATAGTGGACAGCAAATCTTCTATAACTTCAGCATCAAATTTTTTCTTAAGCGCGGCTTCTAATTCTGATATATTTGCTTTTATTTCAGCTTGGATAGATTTTAACTCCTCAACATCCAATTTTTTCTTTTGAGCCGAAACGATATCACGGTCATTCGTTTTGACCATCTTTGTAATATCAGCTTTATAGCGCTTCAAATCCCGCAACCCGTCAAGAAGACGAATTTGCTCGTACAGATCATCCATTTGTTCAAAAATATCTTCTATAACGACCTGACGCTCTTCAAGATCTGATACCGTTTTAAGTTCAGCATATGCTGATTTGATCTCTTTCACTTGAGCATCCAGTTCAGCAATCTGATCAGCAAGTTCAAACTTCGATTTAGCAACCGCTTTTTTGACACGAGTAACATCTTTTCCCAATTGAGTGATGCGTCGAGCAAGATCTTTTTGCATCCCACTCAAGCGAAAAATATCGCCCATCCTCGGGCCCCATTCTTGTAGGACTTCTCCTGCATCCTGCATCTCGCTCATCTTTTCTTCAAACGCGTCAATATCAGTAATAGCATCTGCGGATTTGAATGAATTAATATAATTGATAAGCTTTTCTGCGCTTGCAATCCCTTCTGTCAATTCTTCAGGCACGGGAACAGTTGCCTCTTTTTTCATTCTGGCGACCATTTTCTTCATCTGCTTAATACCCGTTGCCATGCCGCGCGCACCCTGTGTAATGCCTTTATACATTTGTTTGATGCGCTGTTTTTCCATTTTTTTCATTTCTTCTTCCCTCTGCTTCTCCATCCGATCCATATCTTCTTCACTTGGCCCCATCTGCTGATTTTGCTGGCCAAACTGGTCTCCCTGATTCATCGTTCCATTTTGAAATTGTTGATCTTTTTCCATCATGTTTTGATTCGACCCCATTGTCCCCTGTCTCAAACAGGTCTTTTCGCCTTTATCATTTGTGCCAGGATATTCCCCTTGCGGGCATTGCATGCCTCCTGTATTTTGTTGCGTGTTATTCATCATGTTTTGATCTTGCTGGTACGGCTGTTGATTCTGTTGGTATTGCTGTTGCTGTTGATATGGTTGTTGTTGCTGATATTGAGTATCAGATGTCTGCGCAACAGCAAACCCACTTAAGCTTAAAGAAAAAATAAGCGACAATGGAATATATCGCAAAAAATATTTTTGCATAGATAAAAAAACTTAATAATACAATGACTCATCACTGTATAATAGTATACTCCTTTAAAAAATCAAAAGCCAATATAGTGCACCTCTTCGCGCAACTGGACGCCAAACTGATCGCGTACGTGCTGTGTTACAAAACTCGCGAGCATGATGATTTCTTCTGCTGTGCCAGCGCCATGGTTTACAAAAAAATTACCATGCTTGTCTGAAACACCAACATTTCCAATGCGCTTACCTAAACAACCGGCGCGATCAATCAACCAGCCAGCTGGAATCTTGTTATTCCTAATAACCCCTGCATCTTGCGCATCTTGTAATACTTCTGCCGAGATTTCGCTGATATCAGGATTTTTAAAAAAAGAGCCAGCTGTTTGAACTCCTTGCGGCTGTTTTTCTTTCCGATACGCGCTATATTCAAGTAATTTTTTACGGCCTTGTTCTGGATTACCTTGTTCAAACTCAAACTCTGCCTCCAGAATGATCCATTCAGGATGCTTTTTAAACAATGAGTCCCGATACCCAAACTGGCACTGTTTTGCATCCATCCACACTGCCTCATCTTGTTCATAGATCACGCGAACCTGATTGAGATTCATTGACATATCCCTGCCAAAACAACCAGCATTCCCATATACCGATCCGCCGATTTTGCCCGGCACGCCAATCGCCCATTCAACTCCAGACAACCCAGCTTCCACTGTTTTTTGCGCCATCACTGCCATGGACAATCCAGCTCCCGCTGTCACCTGAGCGCCTGCGATCTCGCATGTCGCATTTTCCATCTTCACGATCAACCCATCAAATCCTTTATCATTTACCACTATATTGCTTCCGCCGGAAATAACAATATACGCTATTCTCTGTGATCGAGCTATGACAATTGCGTCAATCGCGTCATCAGCAGTTTTGGCGCGATAAAAATATTGAGCTGGCCCCCCAACCTTAAAACTCGTAAACTGGGCCAGGGATACATTCTGTTCAAAATCATTCAGTGTCATAGCTATAATAATATAATCCTGCGCGCCAAGTCATCAATATCGCCTGCTCCCATAATAATCAGAAGATCGTTTTGATGAATAGTATCACGGATCATCTGTTCTGCTTCTTGCACATCCTTCGCGTATATCGCCCCGGGTATAGCGTCTACGATTTGTTTGGATGAGATGTCCTCGCCATGCTCACGGCCGGCGACATCATAAATCTCGCATACAATCACTTTATCAGCCAATACAAGCGACTCTATAAATCCCTGTTTCAACGCAATAGTACGATGGCGCAAATGCGGTTGGAACACGACAAAAATTTTTTTATCAGGATATTTTTCTCGCGCCGCCTGAATGGTTGCTGTTATTTCTTTAGGATGGTGAGCGTAGTCCGAGATGACCGGGATGGAATACCCCACCCTCCCCTCCCCTTGTAAAGGGGAGGGAATTCCGCCCCCCTCTCCTAACATAGGAGAGTCCGCCAACTGGCGGAGGGGTGAGGTATAGTAACCCACCAACTCAAACCTACGCCAAGTGCCGGTAAATGACTCGAGTACTTGTTTTATAATCTTATCGTCAATCTCTAACTCCCGCGCCGTTGCAATCACTCCAAGCGCATTTAATACATTATGATCACCGGGAATCTGTAGAGACAGGGTTAACCCCGTCTCTACACCACTCTCCTCAACTCCATACCAAATAATATTTTTCAAATCACCTAATACTCGACGGCATCCCACATCATCTCCGCACGCGATAACTTTCTTTTTTGTTTTTTTTGCAAATTCATAAAACGCGCTATCAATATTTTCTTGCGTCTTGAAAAAATCCAAATGATCCGCGTCAATATTGGTAATGATAAGATAATCCGGTGCAAGTGTTTGAAAATGCCCGGAAAATTCGCATGCTTCAATAATAAAATACTCTCCCTTGCCTGGGAGCAGGTTGGAACCGACGACGTATTCACTCTCCTTTGCCCCGCCCACCTCGCCCCTACCCTCTCCTTGTACAGGAGCGGGAGAACGACGACGCCCATCATCGTCATTCGTGCGCCATTCGTACGCAGGTACCAATGTCCCCACAATCACTAATGGATCCAATCCTGCGGCGTGCGCGACCAACCCGAGCAGAGCGGTTGTAGTGCTTTTGCCATGAGCTCCGGCGATTGCTATGGTGGTATGCGTTTGTGCAATTTCCCCCAGAACTTGCGGATAACTCATCTGCGCAATTCCCCTATTAGTCGCTTGCTGTCGCAAAGGATGATCCTCTGGCACTGCTCGCGAATACACCACTAAATCACACTCTTGGGGAATATCCGACAATCCTTTGTCTCCTATTGCAACATCAATACCAAGAGATGCAACCATATCAGTAATAGTGCTTCCTGCGGAATCGCTCCCTGCCACCTGTTTTCCGTTCATCAAGGCGTACCGAGCGATCGCCGAAACCCCAATCCCGCCAATACCTATACAATAAATAGAGTGCGCTTTTTCAAATGTCATATATTCTTACAATATCATATCTTTCATATTCTGTGTATTGACAAAACAGTATCTATTTAGTATAGATATCTACAAAGACGATCGTTTTTTGAACAAGGAGAACCGTTCATGACCATGAAACTCATCAGTTTCGGCAGTGGTGTGTTGCTCTCGTTTGTCACGTTTGTGGCAGGTTGGACCATAGAACGCTTTGCTATAGAGCGAAACATCAGGCAAGGTATTTTGCCTGAATGGAAGTCAGTCACTCCACCCCTCTTCGGAACAACGGTGGTCTGCGTTTCCCTCATCGCTCTCTTGAAGACGGATCTGCCGATCATGGTAGGATTCAGCGCATGGATCTTTAGCTCATTAGGAATAGTTTGTTCATTCGCGAGACACAAAAACAACCTCAAAAAGAGAACTGTTACACTATCGGTACAGTGCTCTACATTCTGCAATGGCACCCTTACCGAAGGGATCACGCCAGACAGAGACGGAGCGCTCTGTTTCGCTGACACAACACAAGGGATGCGCAGTATCCCATTGTACTTTATAGATAACAGCGGAATAATCCGCTATGGAGTCATCGAATACGATAAAGCCAAAAAATATCCTACCTCCATCCATCAGAGGGGCTATCCTCCTAAAGAATTCGAACTCCCATTCCTTGTGCGAGTAAACACGCATGCAGAGAAATGGGGAAGAACACCAAGAGGCATCCCCTTTATCATGGACGGACTCACAGGAGCTCTCAAGGGGAACTCCCTTCTCCTCTGTTACGCAGAGGAACCTACTGAAGAGGGGTGGCGCGCTTTCGCAGAGAACTCCCTCATACTCCTTATAGAAGGTGATATGCTCTCTATCACAGATACATCAGGAACCTCATACGTGATAGGGGTCACCAAGAGAACACTCTGGTTAGAGAGAATCCACACATCCTAACGCCGCATGGCGTAAGTCGGTTTCTGCCCGCGGAAACCGATCTTTTTTTACACTCATTTACTGCGCATCAACAAGCCCCAGCATCTCCTCAACCACAAGCGTTGCTTTTTCTGTCGCATCTTTAGGGGTAAGGTCTGAAATTGCTTTTGATAATTCCAACCGATCTTGCTGATTGATTAAAACCTTTTCCAGCGCTTTTGAAAATTTTTCCCATGACACATCGTTTTGATCCAGCACCACTGCGGCTTTTTTTTGCCACAAATACGCGGCATTATCTTCTTGATGGCTCTCTGGCATGGGAATCACAATAGCCGGCTTTGAAAGCTGGGAAAGTTCGGTAATCGTAGAAAGTCCTGCTCGGCACACAACAGCATCGCTGACTGCGTAAGCAAGCGCCATATCGTTATATTCCAAAAACTCGTACACATGATAATCAGGAACATCCCCATGATATTCCTCTTTCCCCTGTCCGGTCACATGAATCACTTGGCAGTGCTCAAGAATCTTATTGATATGATCGCTGATAAAATGATTAATCCATACTGATCCGGTTCCCCCACCAACAACTAACAGTGTTTTCTTTTGCGCGGATAAAGAAAATCGCGAAATAGCATCATGCGCCCGCGCTTCAAGCAGTATTGGTCGCACCGGATTGCCGGTCCATACTGTTTTTGTATTTTCAAACTCATGCAACGTCTCTTGAAATGTTACTGTAATCTTTGACGCATATCGTTCCATGAGCCGATTCGCAAGGCCTTTATGAATATCTTGCTGATGAACAAGTACTGGAACATGAAGAATCTTTCCTGCCCATGCCACTGGAACAGCGACAAAACTACCAGCTGTTAAAATAATATCTGGTTTTTCTTTCCACACCAACAGTAACGATTGAATACATCCAATCGCAACGCCAAATGGAGTAAACACATTATGAATACTTACATACTTTCGCAACTTTCCTGACGCAATAGATACAAACCGATATCCGCAGTGCGCAATGACTCTGCGTTCAGGCCCGCGCGATGTGCCAACAAAAAGAACTGCGACTTCACGCCCCTGTTTTTTCAACTGTTCAATAATGGCAATAAGCGGAGTAACCGATCCCATTGTCCCGCCTCCGGCACAAAGTATTTTCATATCAAATATTTAAAATTTTGATATTGTTTTGTATTTCGTCCGCCAGCTTGCGGATCGGATTTCGTGCTTTTGTATTATCTCGTCTGTCGCGAAACATTCATCACAATCCCCATTGCAACGAGCGTACTCACCATAGCAGTGCTCCCATAACTGATAAATGGCAACGGCACGCCGGTCAGTGGAAAAATCCCAAGCATGGCGCATATATTAATGCCTGCCTGAAACCCAACCCACAAAACAAGACCTATGGTAAGAAACTTTCCAAAATCATCAGGCGCTTTTCCTGCAACGAGCATACCACGATATACCAAAACGACAAAAAGAGCTAACACACCAAGCGTCAAAAAAAACCCGAGCTCTTCCGCCATCACCGCAAAAATAGAATCACCCATCACTTCAGGCAAAAATTGATACTTTTGCCGCGAACGACCCAATCCCATCCCCCACAATCCGCCAGATCCCACGGCAAGGAGTGATTGATTTAATTGATATCCAATTCCCTGCGGATCAATATTCGGATTCATAAACACCAGCAACCGCGCAAGCCGATACGGCTCGATTTTCGCAATCACCGCAATAAACGCGATTCCAATTCCCACAAATGCTCCAATCTGGCGCCACGGCGCATGAGCAATGCTATACATGGCAAGCGCAACCACTGCTATTAAACCAAACGTACCAATATCCGGCTGAAGCACCATTAACAATCCGACAGGAAGAATAAGCGATAAAAACGGGAGAAACGTTTTCCATGTTTCCTTGATTGCCTGTTGGTGCTTGGTCATCCATGCGGCAAGGTAAATAACAAGAAATAACTTTACTATTTCACTCGGCTGAAAAGAAAAATAGCCAAGCCCGATCCATCGCTGTGCTCCCCCTGCCACAGTTCCAATACCTGGAATAAGCACTACTACCAACAGTATAAGAGCGATTATTAAAAATAGTTTTGCAAACTTTCTCCATACATGATAATCAATAAAAGAAAAAACAGCCGCTAATAGTAGCCCGGGCACGATCCCCCGCACGATTTGCAATTTTATATAATAATAACTGTCTGAAAAACGATCACTCGCAACAACAACCGAGGCCGAGGACAGCATAATGCATCCTAACACCACCAGTGCTATCACCATGCCAAATAACACCCAATCAGGCCTATGATAGCGTTGTTTTGCTTGTTGAATCGTGTTATTTTTTTGTTTTCTCGCCACAGTACTTTTTTATTGATACGTTAAATTGATCCCCTCTGTCAAATTCATTTTGAAACATGCCAAAACTCGCGGCCGCGGGAGAGAGTAAAACACAATCTCCAGCAATAGCGTATTCACACGCTATCCGAACAGCATCATCCATGGACGGCGCGGAAATAATTGGATGAAAAGAAATCTCTGATAATTCCTTTTTCAATTGTTCGCTCGCTGTCTCTCTTTCTCCTGTTGAAAGAAGAATAACTGCTTTGCATGATCGGGATATTGCGTCAGCATATAAAGTATATTGAACATTCTTGCTGACCCCGCCACAAATTAAAATAATATCCCCTTTCTTTTTTTTAAGATCTGATGACATCAGCGTTGCCAGCGCCGCCCCCGGAACAGTTGCGGTCGTATCATTCATAAAACAGACGCCACCTTTTTCCGCGATCACCTGCATCCGCCCTTCTGGCAATGACGCTTTTTTCAATACTTTCTTAATAAGCGCGCGTGGAACTCCAACAACCCGAGCCACTGCAATGGCCGCGCACGCGTCAGCGATAATATGATCTCCTGGAAACGGCAAAGCTCTCACTGGCATAATTTCTTTTTCAACTGTTTTCTTTTGTATCTTTTTTCGTTCCACAATCATACCCTTGTGAATAAAAATACCTTGCTGATTCTGCACCAATCTGTGAGCAGAAAACCATACGACCGATCCCCGAGACAATGAGGCAAATGATTGTGTGATATCATTATCCGCGTTCAAAACAGCAATGTCGTCAGGCGCTTGGGAATGAATAATCAATCGCTTAGAAGCGACATAGTCCTCAAAAGACGCATAGCGGTCAAGATGATCTTCAAAGATATTCGTAATCACAGCGACTTTAGGCGATGTTCCCACATGCGCAACGCCGTCCAAATGCCATGACGACAATTCCAGCACCACCCATGGATACTCCCCTTTTTTCTTGAGCAACGAATCTAAAAAATCCAATGGGGAAATCCTCATATTGCCGGCAATAATAGTGCGGCTATCCCATGCTTTCAGCAAAGCGCTGATAAACGTTGCGGTCGTCGTTTTGCCTTTGGTTCCGGTAACACCGATAATCGGCGCCGGACACAGATGCATAAAAATACTCATATCCGTTTCAACTGGGATATGATTCTTGCGAGCGATGCTGATATATTTTGATCCATCTCGCACTGCCGGATTTTTAATAATCATGTCTGCTTTCACAAAATCCTGTTCCCGATGCCCGCCTAATACATACTGTATATTTTTATACCGCTGTAATTGTGCAAGTGAAGGGGATAATTCCTGCTTTGTCCGCGTATCAGTAACAAGAACTTTTGCGCCATGCACTGCAAAATAACGCGCAGAACCAAGTCCCCCACCATTGACTCCTAATCCCATAATCACGATTTTTTTTCCTCGAAAATCAAGCATACTTTAATGTGGGATTTTGCATTATCTCCCCAAATCTATCAATGCAATGACAATGCCGATCACTGCGGTAACAGCGGAAATCACCCAAAACCGCATAACAATTTTTGGTTCAGGCCATCCTTTGGCTTCAAAATGATGATGGATCGGCGCCGCGGCAAACACTTTTTTATGAAATACCTTCCGCGCGACAACCTGAATGATCACAGACAGCGCCTCAATAACAAATAACAATCCTATCACAGGTAAAAGCAATGAATAATTGGTAAGCATTGAAATAATCCCCAGTGTTACACCAAGAGACATCGAACCAGTATCACCCATAAAAAATCGGGCAGGATAAATATTAAACCATAAAAACGCAAGCAACGCTCCGGCGATCACTCCGCAAAACATGGCAAGATGGATTTTCCCTTCTGCAAACGCAATAGCACCGTACGCCGCATACGCGGTCAGCAGTGTCCCTCCTGCAAGCCCGTCAAGTCCATCTATTTCATTCACTGCAAACCCTGTTCCAATAATAACAAAAAGAAACAACGGGATATACCACCATCCAATCGCAATGGTTTCAAAAAACGGCACCCGAATCACATCCCATCCTAATTTATAATAAAACCACAACGCGCCGACAATCGCTATTCCTGCATACAATATCAATTTATACCGAAATCGAATACCAATCCCCTGCTTGCCAAATTTAATAATGTCAAGCACATCATCTGCCAACCCAATACACGCGGCGGCAATAAGAGACGCGGCCGGAAGCCAGGTTTCAAATCTGCTCAAAAAATTCAATTGTTTCACCCACTCAAAGGGCAGTACGATAGAAAGCCCATACAACCCAAACAACACAATAATTGTCGTCATCCATATCAGCACGCCCCCCATCGTCGGAGTGCCGCGCTTTTTTTCATGCAATGCGGAATACACAGGAGTATCACCATTGTTTCTAATATTTTTCCCCAAATTCCACCGGTATAACACATGGGTCCATAGCGGGGTCAGTATCATCGCAATAACAAACGCAAGCGTTGTTACAATTCCAAACGGGATAATTTGGCTCATAGATTTCGAACAATAGTTACGGTTCCTAAAGCAAGAAACAACTCAAGCAATACAACGCTGGTCCATAAAAAATAAGAAAAAAAACGATCTCTTGTATATAAAAAAAGACCCAGCCCGCAATGAATACACAACATCAGCAGACCAAACGCCGGTAAAAATAACAATAAAGAGGGTTGCCCTAAATAATCAATGCCATAGTAAACAGTCCGATGAAGAGGCACAATCACGGTCCCTAATCCTTTCACAACATTCCATATCCACACGCTCAAACCGACGACAATACCTGCTGAAACAATTAACGACGTATATGAAAAAAAAGCGAAAAATGTGCTTCGACGAATACGGCGCCACTTAAAAAACCGAGTAAACATAGAAGAAAAGAATTATCTACAGAGTAGCATATACAGGTAAATTGTACAGCCATATTTCATCCCTGATAATCACATGGTATACTATACTATGGATACATCATATTCAATGTTGTATATATTCGCGAACACTTCTTATGATATCAAATAAAAAAATTCATTCCATCATCGTAACACAAAAAATCCTTGAAAATGAACAGCTTGCTCCGCTTATCAAAGAAACTGAAGAAAAAAACTCATCGCTTGCGGACACGATTATTCAGCATAAACTGCTATCAGAAGAATCCCTCTACCAAGCGGTATCAGAAGGACTCGGCATTCCCTACACCAATTTGCAAGATAAAACCGTTCGCCAGGATGTTCTTTTTCTTATTCCCGAACCCATTGCCCGAACCCATGATATTATCGCATTTGACCAAACGGAAAAAGAGCTTTTGATAGCAACAACCGATCCTGACAATATTCAAACATTTGATTTTTTAGAAAAACACCTCAATACCCACCTTATTATCCATCTTACATCTCCGTCGGCCTTGCAAACAGCCCTCAATCAGTATCACAGCAATATTGAAACGGCATTTGATGATATAACAAAAACCGAAAAAGAAACCAATAATGAAACCGGCGATAAAAGATCATTACAAGAACTCGCGCAAGACGTTCCGGTCATCCGAATCGTCAACACATTGCTTGAATACGCGATTTTTGAAAATGCGTCAGACATCCACATTGAACCTCTTGAAAAGGAAACCATTGTGCGGTATCGCATTGACGGTATTTTGAGGCAGGTCATGTCGCTTCCCAAGCAAGCACATTCAGGAATCTGCGCGCGCATTAAAATACTCTCAAACCTCAAACTCGACGAACATCGTCTACCCCAAGATGGAAGATTTAAAATAGAAACAAAAGAATATAAAATATCATTCCGCGTTTCTACCATTCCTGTGTATGACGGAGAAAAAATCGTCATGCGTCTGTTAAACGAAGATAATCAACGACTGCATTTGATAGATTTAGGACTAAACGTCGCGCAACTGGAAATTGTCCAGCGCAATATCGAAAAACCGCATGGCATGATTTTAGTAACCGGTCCGACAGGATCAGGAAAAACAACAACACTCTACGCAATGCTCAATACGCTCAACAAACCGGAAGTGAATATCTCAACCATTGAAGATCCTATTGAATACCGCATGGAGCACATCAATCAATGCCAGACAAACGCAAAAATAGGATTCTCGTTTGCCGCTGGGTTGCGTGCCTTGTTGCGCCAAGATCCGAACATTATCATGGTCGGCGAAATCCGGGATAAAGAAACAGCTGAAATCGCGGTAACAGCGGCAATGACCGGCCACCTTCTTCTATCCACGCTCCACACGAATGAAGCCGCGGCAACACTGCCACGCTTGCTTGACATGGGTGTTGAACCGTTTCTCATCTCATCCACAACCAATGTCATCATAGCCCAGCGTTTGGTGCGAAAAATCTGCCAGCACTGCATTACAAGTTACAATATTGAAAAAGACACAATGAAACAATTAGAACAGCGATTCAATATGCCCAACCTTCTCCACGCAATGGCCGAACACGGAGCAATTCTTTCTGACAAAGAAGAATTTTCCTCATTACTGTTTTATCGCGGGACAGGATGCAAAAAATGCCATGAGTCAGGATATCGCGGGCGCATCGGCATCTATGAAATATTGGAAATTACCAATCCTATAAAAAAACTCATTTTACAGCGCGCGCCAACAGAAGATATCCGAAGTGCCACTATTGAGCAACAGATGCTTACCTTGCTTCAGGACGGATTTATCAAAGCAAAAGCCGGAGTCACGACAATTGAAGAAGTATTGAGAGTGTCGAAAGAATAAACCTATATGACTGATCCCCAAACCTCTGTTCTCCTCCCCTTGTATCCTGCCCTTCTCGCTTGTGTAAACGATACACAGGATACACAAAAAAAATGGGAAGCGATTGCCACTATTCTCATTAACCAGTCGTGTATCACGTCTGTTTTTATTACGCGTAAAATAGGCACTTCTCATGAAATCATTTTCACGTTTCCTCATCCCCTCCTCGCAATTCATGCTAATGCATTACCGGCAATTCACGCCGAGTTTCAAGTATTTCTTACGCAAACGCAATCCATCCTTCTTACCCCTAAAGGCGAAGGAGCAAAACTCCTCGAACTCACACACGCGCAAGCAGGTATCATCGCGCCTATTCAATTCCAAAAAAATATTTTTGGCTATTATGTTGCCGTATGCGACGGAAGCCGAGGTATTCCAAGCGAATATGACACTGCGCTCATCGAGAGTATCACGCTGGTTATAGGAGCACAGCTTTTCACAAGCGATACGTCTACCAAGGTACGGGAAGCACAAGACAAAACACAAGCTATTATCGAATCATTAGTTGACGGACTTTTATTGTTTGACAGCAATGAACGCGTGGTCATAATGAACCCCACGGCAAGTGATATGTGCGATACTCCTTTGGAAAAAGTTATCGGACTTACCCCTGACGCTATCCCATCATATCAAAAAAATCTTCTTGCAATTATTCACGCGCTCCCGTCATTTCGCGAAGTCCTTGCCAAACCGATTCAGCATATCATGATAGATTTGGCCCAACCCTATTCCCGCTCGCTCGAAATTTCACTTTCCGCGATGTTTCCAAGTATTGGCGAAAAGAAAACGCCAGTCGGATATCTCATCACGTTGAGGGATATGACAAAAGAAAAGGTAGTAGATCAAATGAAATCAGAATTCGTATCAGTGGCAAGCCATCAACTACGCACCCCGCTCGCGGCAATCAAATGGTCTTTGCAAATGCTTAAAAACGGCGACTTAGGAAAAATTACAACCGAACAACTTGAATTTATAAGCAAATGCTTTGACTCGAATGAACGCATGATCAAACTCGTCAACGATCTCTTAAATGTATCGCGCATTGAAGAAGGACTTTTCGCATACACATTTGAAACAACAGACGCGCATGCTTTCATGGAATCGCTGATAGAAGAAAACACGATCATGGCCCAACAAAAAAGCCTCACGCTTGAGCGCTATAACGACATCCCAAACACTACTTTGATTAAAATTGACACTGATAAATTGAGAATGGCAATCCAAAATATTCTTGATAACGCATTTAAATATACTCCTGCAGGCGGCAGAGTCATCGTCCGCGCCGAACTCAAACAAGACGCGCTTGAGATAAAATTGTCAGATACCGGCGTCGGCATCCCGGATGCGAATAAAGATAAAATATTTTCAAAATTTTTCAGAGCAAGCAATGTCGTTAAAATGCAAACAGAAGGATCGGGGTTAGGACTTTTTATTGTAAAAAGTATTGTGGAACGGCATCATGGTTCTGTTGAATTTTATTCTGAAGAAGGCCATGGCACCACATTCACAATCACCATTCCCCTGCATCCCGAAACCGCGCCTCAACCACTCCCATCATAACAAAAAATACATTACACGCTCTTAATAATCATTGTTTACAACGAAATAATACAGTATACTAACATAAAGCTTATCATTTTTTATCCTATGCCTGAAACACCGCATATCCTTCTTATTGAAGATGAACAAATTCTCCGCGAAATCCTTGTAAAAAAATGTATCGCAGAGGGCTTTTTGATTGAAGCAGAAGAAGACGGCGAAACCGGTCTTGCCAAAGCAAAAGAAATGAATCCTGATGCCATTATCTTGGATATTCTTTTACCCAAAATGAACGGCATCGAAGTACTGCGCGCGTTAAAAAAAGATGAAACACTCACATCAATCCCAGTGCTTGTGATATCCAATTCAGGACAACCTGTTGAAATTTCAGAAATCATGCAATTAGGAGCGCAGGATTGCCTCATTAAAACAACATTTACGCCTGAAGAAGTCATTGAACGAATCAAGCGTATGATCGCGCCGACTGACACGAGCCAAGCATCACCAGTCGCTCCTTCCGTTTCATCAACACCACTGCAATCCGCGCCAACGCAAACCACTGCTTCAAAAGCGCGCATTGTCATTGCCGAAGATGATACATTTCTGCGTGAACTCGCTTCGCGAAAACTTGAGAGCGCCGGCTACACACTGCGTGCATGCATTGACGGCGCCGATGCGCTCAAATCTATTATAGAAGATAAGCCCGATCTCGTACTCTTGGATGTGATTATGCCTGATATAGACGGATTTGAGGTATTAAAACGCTTGAGAGAAAATCCTGACCCAACAATTGCAAAAACAAAAGTTATTATCCTTTCCAATTTAGGACAAGAGAGCGATATGCAAAAAGGAAAAGAACTTAACGCAACCGACTACCTTATAAAAGCGAATTTTACTATGGATGAAATCACTCAAAAAGTTGAAGCCGCTCTTAAAACCTAACCTCCATGCCGCCACATACAATTTCTACGCCCGATAAAAGCGCCTCTCCGGCGACTCCACCCGCTGTGCGTAAGCCATCTTTCATATCGCGATTTCAGCGCGTTTCTCCGGTAGAAAAAATTTTGTTCACCCAGCACCTTGGGCTCATGCTCAAAGGTGGAATTTCGGTTTCGCGCGCGCTCGGTATCCTTGCGGATCAAACAAAAAAAATTCGCTTTCAAATGGTTCTTCGCGATCTGCAAAAAATAGTAGAACAAGGCACTCCTCTGTCTGACGGCATGAACCACTATCCTCATATTTTTGGATCCATTTTTGTCAGTATGATCCGGGCAGGCGAATCATCAGGGATGCTCGAAGAAACACTGAAAATTTTAACTCTCCAATCAAAAAAAGAACATCAGTTATTATCAAAAGTAAAAGGCGCTCTTACCTATCCGGTGATCGTTTTATTCATGATGATCATGATTGGCATTGGCATGATTGTGTTTATTATCCCTAAAATAACCGCTGTGTTTGAAGAAGTGAACGCCACCCTCCCTCTGCCCACGCGAATCCTCATTGGCATCAGCAAACTCATTGTCAATAACGGCATTCTCTCCGCTGTTACTGCGATTGCGGCGTGTATTGCCTTTGGTATCATACTCAAACAACCATGGGGGAAAAAATTCTTTGATGCCCTCTCTCTCCGTCTGCCGATTGCCGGCTCGATTGTCAAAAAAATAAATATTGCCCGATTCGCACGCAATTTTTCATCGCTCATGCAAGCAAACCTTCCCATAACCCAAGCTCTTCAACTTACCGGCGATACGCTCAAAAACACGCTCTATAAAAATGCAATCACATCATTTGAATCTTCTATTACAAAAGGGACTCCTCTTGCAGAAGCCATGAAACAATTCCCTTCTGTTTTCCCCGCAACGATCACGGAAATCACTCACGTTGGAGAAGAAACAGGAAAACTCGACACAACGCTTGCGGAACTTGCGGACTTTTATGAAGAAGACATCGAACAAATCATGCATAACCTCCCCTCAATCCTCGAACCTGCGATGATGTTACTGCTTGGCATTTCAGTCGGAGGGATGGCTGTTGCTATCATCATGCCAATGTATTCTTTAAGCTCGCAACTATAGGCATACGCTCTATGCCAATACGAAAAAAAAAATACAAAGGCATCAGTATTGCCGAAACTGTCATCGCGATAGCGATTTTTAGTATTGTGGGCATATCATTATATCAACTGTCAACACAACTCACTCGGCTTACGCGCGTTTCACGCGATGAAATCGCGGCCACCGCCCTTGCTCAAGAAGAATTTGAAAAAATCAGAAACCTCCCATACGCAAGTATTGGTATTCTCAATGGAATTCCGCAAGGAATCCTGCCAAAAACACAAGCAGTCACGCGTGATGGAATATCTTTTGAAATAACACGCACTGTTCGGAATATTGATGATCCTTTTGACGGCACCATCAATGGGAGTCCGAAAGATACCGCTCCATCGGATTACAAATTACTTGAAATCCAACTTTCATGTCCTATGTGCCGAGATGGCGGTGATTACACCTTCAGTTCACATATTGCCCCCAAAAACACTGAAACATCGTCAAATAACGGAGCTCTTTTTATTCAAGTGTTTGATGCAAACGGTCAACCGATTCAAGGCGCAAATGTTCATATCGCAAACTCAAGCGCCGTGCCGCCTATCCTTATAGATGAAACAACAAACGCAGCCGGCATGCTCCAATTAGTGGATGTGCCCACAGGAACGAAAAAATATAAAATCACTGTAACAAAAGACGGATACTCAACTCAACGCACCATGGGCAACGATGAAGTGTCAAACCCAACAAAACCTCACGCCACGGTGAGTACACAGCAGGTAACACAAATCAGTTTTAGTATTGACACATTAAGCACTATCAATATCCTCACTGCCACTGCAACCTGTACGCCGATTCCATCCTTGCCCTTCACGTTGGCAGGATCAAAGATGATTGGATCATCCCCAAACACGCCAAAATATTCTCAAAACCTTCAGACAAATGCGAACGGCACATTAACGCTCCCTGATATGGAATGGGATACTTACACATTTACAGAAACCTCTGAGTCATATGTTCTTGCCGGATCATTGCCTCTTTCTCCAATCACGCTTTCGCCAAACGCGATACAAGATATCACGATTGTTCTTGAGCCATCAAACCCACGCAATCTTTTAGTAACCGTCCTTGATAACGGCACCTCTCTCCCGCTTGCGGAAAGTAGCGTACTGCTCGAAAAAAATGATTTCCAGGCAACACTTATAACCGGACGCGGATTCATCATACAAAGCGGATGGCAGGGAGGATCAGGGCAAGCGGTATTTACTGATTCGCTAAAATATTTTTCCGATGACGGTAATATTTCAACTTCCTCGCCAGTAAATGAAGTGAAATTAAAACAAACGCTCGGGACATACGCATCCAACGGCTGGCTTATATCTTCAACCTTTGATACTGGATCGCCAAGTAATTTTTATGAACTCTTGTGGCAACCTCTTGACCAACCCCCACAAACAGGATCAAACGCTGTAACATTCCAACTGGCATCAAATAACGACCAACTAACATGGAATTTTGTCGGTCCGGATGGAACTGATCAAACATATTACACAACATCCAATCACAACATCAGCGCAACCCATAATAATGACCGATACCTCCGATACAAACTCTTCCTGTCAACCGCAAACACCTCCTATACACCCAATGTTTCAGACATATCATTTACCTTTACCTCCCAATGTGTGCCATCAGGCCAAGTTCTTTTTAGCGGACTCACAGAAAACAAATACACACTCACAGCAAGCAAAACAGGGTATTACGAACAAACTGCAACAGCAAAAACGCCCATTTCATACAATGAACACACCATACGGTTAACCCCGCAATAAGTATGAACTCTCACATACACCATGGATTTTCAGTCATTGAAACAATCATTCTGATAGCTATTTTAGGCATCATGTTGGTTGTTATTGTGTCATTTGAAAATGATATGTTCTCCCTGAACGCATATATTCGCGACTCTTTGGATTCCCAACAACAATCAAAACAATTTCTTGTTACCTTTGTTGATGAAATCAGATCCGCGTCATCGTCAAACACAGGGACCTATCCTATCGCAGAAGCGACAGACGCTTCCTTTATGTTTTATTCGGATATTGATAATAATGGGACAAAAGAACGAATAAGATATTTTTTAGATGGATCCACCCTTAAAAAATCAATTCTTTCCCCTACCGGATCCCCACTTGGATATGATGAACAGAACGCGCAAACATCGAATATTATGCTTTTTGTAAAAAACGAATCAACTCCTGTGTTTCAGTATTACGATCATTCATACGCCGGAACCGAACCCCCTTTGACCCAGCCCGTGAATATCCCTGACATTCGGCTGATAACAGTAACAGTAAAAACCGCCATCAAGAGTGGAAAAATCCCTGCCATACGAACATTTACCACCGCGGCAACCATACGAAATTTGAAAAATAATTACTAATATGATCTTTCCTCAAAAACTGACAGGCAGTATCCTCATCCAAGTTGTTGTTTTTACCAGCATAGCCCTTTTTTTGATTGGCGGATTGGTAAACTGGGGACGACTCTTAATAAAAACCGCAGATCACCAAGCCGCGCGACTCCAATCATTTCTGATTGCAGAATCAGGAACTGAATATTATCGCTGGCATTTAAGCCATGATGCTGACGATTATCAAGACGGGACGGGAATCGCCGGTCCGTATATTCATAATTTTAAAAATAAAGATGATATCACCATCGGCACGTTTGAACTCACTATCGCGCCTCCAGAACCGGGGTCAACTCTTGTTACGATTGATTCTAAAGGCAGTACAACGAACACTCCATCATCGCATCGCACCATCCGCACAGAACTCGCTTTCCCCTCTCTTGCAAAATATGCTGTTGCGGCAAATGACACAATGCGATTTGGAGAAGGGACAGAAGTGTTTGGACCCATTCATTCCAATGGCGGAATCAGATTTGACGGAATCGCGCATAACATTATTTCAAGCGAAGAATACTCATACAAAGACCCTGACCATTCAGCAGGAGACGAGTATGGTGTCCATACTCATGTAAGTCCTCAAGATCCGCTCCCTGACACGCCTTTGCCTCTCCGGCCGGATGTGTTTCTGGCAGGACGAACAGTGGCCGCTCCGCCTGTTGATTTTGACGGCATTACAGCAACGCTTTCAGATCTCAAAACAAAAGCCCAAAATGGCGGAAATTATTTTTCATCTTCAGGGGATCAAGGATACCATATTGTGCTCAACACCAATGACACATTCGATATCTACACCGTAACATCCATGGTGCCTGCGCCGGACCACTGCGTTTCTGGCGAAGAATCACGCACATGGAGTATTCAAAACGAATCCCTTCTTTCAAACAATGCATTCCCATCAAACAATGTTATTTTTGCAGAAGATCATCTATGGATTGATGGAACTATGAATACTGCTCGACTCACGATTGCAGTTGGCAGGTTTCCCGAAGCACCCGGACAATACAAAGATATCATTATTAATCATAGTATTCTCTATACGAACTATGACGGCCAAGATTCACTTGGTCTGATTGCCCAAGGCAATATCAGTGCCGGCATGGTGAGTGATGATATCCTTAGAATTGATGCCGCATTAGTTGCAAAAAATCAGCGCGTCGGCCGGTATTATTACGATCCGCCTAAAGACGGAATAGATAACTGCTCTCCCTACCACATCCGCGATACTATTACGCTCTATGGTATGATCGCGACAAATCAACGATATGGGTTTGCGTATGTTGACGGTACTGGGTATCAACATCGGAATATCATCTACGATGCAAACTTACTCTATGGTCCGCCTCCAAACTTTCCGCTTACCTCTGATCAGTATGAAATCATCTCATGGAAAGAGATTGAATAACAACAACCCCCCACAGTGGGCCAATTGTGAATTGTCATTTATTATTGATATACTATACCCATCACTGTGTTTCATAAAAAAGAAATCCTATCCATCGGCGTTGATATTTCTGATACAACGCTTAAAGGGGTCCTGCTTGAAAAAAAATCAAGTAATTTTTCTATTATCTCGCATGCTCAAGCCGAAATCCCAACCGGAGTGATATCGGAAAACACCATTTCAGATCCAATACAACTTGGCTCTCTTTTAGAACATATCGTCCGTACACTACAAGGAGGCCATCTGCGCCACACCCTCATCTCCATTCCACTGCCTGAACCGGAAACATTTCTCACAACTCTGACACTCCATCCTTCTGGACAAAACAATAGCCCAGAAATGCTCGAGCCATTGATTACAGAAGAAATAAAACAACACATTCCCATAGATCCGGAACAGCTCATTTTTGACTGGCAAATCTCTGAACAAACTGCAATGTCAACCACTGTCGTTGTCGCCGCGGCTCCGCGTTCTCTTGTTGATACGTTTACGCAGGTATTCTCTTCACAACGGCTTATTCCACTTGCATTTGAAATTGAATCAATAGCAATCGCGCGAGCTCTTATCCCGATACAAAACCGCCACCCCCAAGACACAACTATTATTATTGATCTCGGAGCGCATCGCTCCGGCCTGTCGCTTGTCCAAGGCACGACAGTGCATATGGCCGTTTCCGCACCGCTCTCAAGCGCGTCACTTATTGAATCAATCGCGCACAATCTCAAACAATCAAATAAAGAAGGCCAAGATCTGCTTTTTTCCTTGGGAATCGAACCCGCAAAAACCATGCAAAAAACGTATCGCAGTATTGTGGAATCAGCAATCCATGACCTTATCACCCGAGTTCAAGATGTCATTCAATTTTCTCAAGAACACCTCCACGAGACTATGCCACAAACTGTCTTATTAACCGGCGGAGGCGCGCGTATGAAAGGCATTGCCTCGTATCTATCTCAAGAACTTCATATCTCAACGCAAGAAGCTGATCCGCTTACAAATATATTGCATTCTCTTTCTCATCCATGCCCCATTCCTCCGCATGAACGCCATCATTTTACCACAGCCATAGGGTTAGCATTGCGACCATTTATCTAATTTGTATGATGCTTACACTGAATCTTATTCCACAACAATTCAAGCGAGAGCTCTCGCTTCACGCCACCTATATCCTGTTAAAGAAGATTTTTATTCTTCTGTTTGTTGTCTTATGCGTAAGTTCCGTATCTCTTGTATCAGCGCGCATGTATCTCAAACAAAAACTCAATGAATTAACCATCCAAACTCAAGCCATCTCATTCAAGACAAAAGATATTAAAGAAAAAGTAACAACGCTCAATGCGCTTCTCAAAGGAACTCGGAACGCGCTTGAATCAACGCAATCGTGGGCAGATATCCTTACTGCTATTGAATCACATATCCCCATGCCCATTACTGTTAATGAAATTACTCTTGAACCAGACAAAACCATTCACCGTATCAAACTAATCGGCACGTCGCTATCACGAGATGAGTATCTTGAATTCGAACGAAACATAAAAACCCTCCCGTTTGTTACCTCTATCACTTCTCCTGTTCAAAATATTTTATCAATGAGTGAAAATGCCTTCACATTAACGCTTATCATACAGCCATCAACCCTTACGCAATGATAGAAATGATATGATTCCACAACGCAAAAAAATTCTTATTGAACTCACCCTCCTTACTCTTGGAGTCGGGTTTTTTGGTGGCGTCGTGGTATTTCCGGTTGTGAACGATATTTCCAAAATGACAGCCGGAATTCAAGCTCAACGCAGGGAGCTTGAAACGCTGTATGAAAAAGGTCAATTTTTACGCATCCTTAGATGCCATATCGCAATGGTAGAAAAAGAACTGCCTCGCATCAGCGCCCTCTTTGCTCATCCCGATCACCAGTTGGAATTTATCACTTCACTGGAAACAATAGCAAAAAATAATGGCACTTCTATTGAACTTTCACTTGGAGAGCTTGATAAAATCATCGCGACCATATCTCCTCAAGACATCGTACCAGTTACTATCACAATCACTCTTCACGGCGATCGGGACCAGATTATACGAACGATATCTGTACTTGAGACATCGCGTCCTTTGATCGCAATTCGCGATTTCTCTTTACGCACACAAGATATAAAAGACGAACAACAAACATCAACAACCGCAACTCTTAAAGCAACGTCATTTTGGACAACAACAACGTATGACAGCAAAACCAAAACCGAGTGCATCAGCACGCACTGATACTGAAGCAACTGCGCCTGATATGGCGCCTCTTCAACCTCCGCGCCGAGAAAAAAAACCCTTCTCTCTTTCTTTGTTATTGAAAGAAATCGGAAATGAAATCATCAAAAACACCAGAGCCATCGCATTGCTTATAATCGGATCCGCCTGTATATTGCTTATTTCATTCCTTTACAAAAATGTCTATGTTACAATGAGTCAAGCAGAACAAGTGATTGTGCTCCAACAAGAAATTGCGACGGATAAAATAAATCTCAATGATTTTACTCTGGTAAAAAATTTTTTAAACAAACAGCAAGCAGTGCCTACTCCGGCAATCTTGCAAAATACTCCGCCCACGCAAGAACCCGCAATTGAACAACACATTCCACCAGACCCCGAAACCCCTGAACCACCAGTTACCGAAGAACAACCACAATCAATCCAATAACCATTCTGCCGTTACAGTTCTATGATGCCAAAAAACATCAAAACAACAAAAAAAAATACCATTACATGGATTAATGTTACAAAAACGGGAGCGCAAGAAATCAGCTGGCTCAAGAAGCACACCCAGTTCCACCCGCTTCACTATGATGACTGCCGCGCCCATGCACAGCATCCTAAAATAGACATCTCTGACGATTATATTTTTATTGTTCTTCTGTTTCCAATCTATAATCGCTTTTTAAAAGAAATCCAATCTACAGAGGTTGATTTTATCATTACCCGCGACACGGTTATAACGATCCATGACAATGAACTGCGGAAACTCAAAGATATGGATTCGGCATTGCAAACAGATCACACTGTTACGTTGCCCTCAAAAAATATAACCGCTTCTGGAATTTTTTATCTTCTTTTGAAAAAACTTCTTGATGATTGTCTTCCCATGCTCGATCACATGAGTGAAGATTTAAATGATATTGAACACGCGCTTTTCCGCGGACACGAAAAAAAACAAATGTCATTATTCGTGCTTACCATAAAACGGAACATCGTCAGTTTTAGAAAAATTATGGGGTCGCACAAAGACATATTAAAAAAATTCCTTACAACACATCGCTCATTTCTGCATCACGAACAGCTCGCTCCTTACTTTAATGATCTCATTGAACAAACAAAACAAATTTGGGATATTGTGGAAATACAAAAAGAAACCATCAATGCTCTCCATGAAGCTCACTCGTCTCTGCAGAATTATGAAATGAACGATATCATGAAAACACTCACCATGTTTTCTATTATCATTTTCTCCATGACCTTTCTTGCCGGATTGTTTGCCGTAGATCTCACAGGCAGTATGCCATTTATCCATCATCCATTCGGATTTTTAATTCTTCTGTTCATGGAAGGGATTGTTACCTTGGCATTTCTCATCTTTTTCATGCACAAACGCTGGATTAACAAAAAATAACACTGTGCTTGCATATCCATCTCAAATTGGATACTCTGTAATGGTATGAAACTCTATAACTCAAGAACTCGAAAGGTGGAAGAAGTGTCCCCTTTAGACGGAAAAACTATCCGCATCTATACCTGCGGTCCGACAGTGTATAACTTTGCCCATATTGGCAATTTCCGCGCGTATGTGGCGGCTGATCTATTGAAACGCGCTCTTCTCTGGCGCGGTTTTTCTATTTCCCATACCATGAATATCACTGACGTGGATGACAAAATGATTACCAATTCTCAAAAAGAATTTCCTGATATGGAACCGATGGAAGCGCTTCTTATCTTTGGCAAAAAATATACTGACGCGTTTTGGCAGGATTATCACTCTCTCAATATTCTTCCTCCTGATACAATAACAAAAGCAACTGACTACATCATTCAAATGCAATCATTGATTACAGACATTGTGAACAAAGGATATGGATATGAAAAAGACGGGTCTGTATATTTTGATGTTCAAAAATACGCGCATGATCAGCATTACGGCGAACTCATGAATATAGATATGTCCGGATTCAAAGCAGGAGCGCGGATTGATGCTGATGAATATGAAAAAGAACATGTTCAGGACTTTGCCTTATGGAAAGCCCATAAAGAAGGCGAACCGTTTTGGAAATTTGATCTTGACGCTAAAACCCTTCCCGGCAGGCCGGGCTGGCATATTGAATGTTCCGCAATGGCTCAAGATACGTTGGGAGTGCCGTTTGATATTCATACAGGAGGCGTTGATTTAAAATTTCCGCATCATGAAGATGAAATCGCGCAAAGTACGATTGGCTATGAGGTTGATGTTCCAGTGAATATTTGGATGCACAATGAGCATTTGATGGTCGAAGGTGAAAAAATGGCAAAATCAAAACATAATTTTTACACTCTGCGTGATGTGTTGGAAAAAGGATACTCACCTGCCGCAATCAGATATGTCCTCCTTTCCACCCACTACCGCCAACCATTAAACTTTACTTTCGACGGCCTTAAAGCGGCCCAAGAAGCTATATACCGCATCAAAGAAGTCATGTATCAATCATCGTCCGTACCCCCTCTCCTTTATAATGAGAATGCGAGGGAAATGTCGCCGTCGTCCCCCTCTCCTTTACAAGGAGAGGGCGGGCCTGCCCCGTCTGGAGCTGAAGGCGGAATGACGAGGGGTGAGGTAGTGGAAGGGCTACAGAAAGTGTTATCTCGCGCAACCGCCGATTTCGCCACCGCGCTCGACGACGACCTCAATATATCCAAAGCCCTTGGCATTATCTTTGACACAATCAAAGAACTCAATTCTCAAAAACTCTACAGCCAACCAATCATTGATTGGCTGAAAAATATTGATACAGTTCTTGGCCTCAGCATTGTTGTAGAGACGACCCCCTGGGGCGTCTCCGCATCCGAAAACACCAAACTCCAATCCCTCCTATCCCAACGCCAAAAAGCTCGCGATGAAAAAAATTTTGAATTAGCAGATCGCCTCCGTGAACAAATCGAATCCCAATTTAATGGAGAACTCCGCGACACAGAACAAGGACAAATTATAAAAGAAAAGCCGTAATCCCTTGTATTCCTTTCTATAAAATGACGGCGCTCCTTTCGAAAAAGCGCCGTTTCGAGTTCGTCGTTTTTCCCGTCATGGCACAAGTGCAAGTACGATACGGACAATCTCTGAAAGGGCTTCAGAGACATGGCTCGTCGTCCTTTTCACAGGATCTGCCTGAATATCTCCAACAATACGGAGAATCTGCGAAAAGGATTGCGATTGAGCTATTGCAGCGCTGTATTTGGAGAGAAACTCTCGCGCAATAGCCCGACTCTCCTGATCATCCCCTTCAAGGGCAAGAAAACAGGTATGAAACTTCTTGGTAATAGCGCATGCCATGCCAAGTATTGCGCAAAGAAGTTCGGTACGTCTTTCTGGCGATTGAGCATGGCAAAAGGTAAGGTTGAGCTCACACCACGACACGTCCTCAGCCGATCCCCCCATGCATAATTCCTGTTCGCACATGACTCTTCCCCTCCCGTAAAGAGTGAGAACGCCATACTCCTTACCATTATTATACCATAATAAAATTCAACCTTTACATCAATGTATCAATACATCGATGTAAGCTATCTATCGTTTACAAATAACCTGTTATATAAAATATCTTCTATTTCTTTGTACGATGTCGCACTCACAAGCTGTTGACGCATATCGCTTGCATGCGAAAACCCACGCATATAATGACTCAAATGCTTTCGCATTTCAATCAACCCATGATCGCCTTTTGTTTCAAGCGCCAGTCGCGCGTGGCGAAGTATAATTTCTTTTTTTTGATCCCAATCCGGCATGCTATACTTGCCTGTTGCCATATAATCCTTTATCAACCTAAACATCCATGGACTTCCCCATGCTCCGCGCGCAATGCCAACACCATCTGCGCCAGTTTCATCCAACGTTCGTTTAGCATCTTCTGGCGTATGAATTCCGCCGTTTGCCAAAAGCACACCTTTCACATACGGACGAATCGCTTTGACCATTTCCAAATCAGGAACACCGTCAAATGCCTGCTCATAACTCCGCGCATGAATCATCACTGCGGCGACCGGAAGGTCTTGAATGGATTTGACAATGTCTAATGCTGTGATATTACCGCCCCCTACCCCTTCCTTATCAAGGAGGGGGGCGCTTTGAAACGCACTGCTCTTGTCCATCAACCGTTCCTGTTCTGTGATTCTTGCATTAATTGACGCCCGAATCTTAATCGAAATTGGAATATCAACCGCTTCACATGCCGCCTGCACAATCTCACGCACCAATGCGGGATTTCGCATACATGCGACTCCGCCGCCGTTTTTGATAACCTTATAAGCAGGACAACCAAAATTGATATCAATCCCGTCAAATCCCATTGATTCAACAATCTTGCACGCACGAACAAATTTCTTTGGCTCATTGCCAAAAAGCTGAACAACCACCGGTCGTTCAAAATCAGTACATGAAATCATCTCCCGTGTTTGATCGTTGCCATGCAAAAGCGCATCAACAGAAGCAAATTCTGTATAAATCACATCAGCGCCTTGTTCTTTGCATATCCTGCGAAATGCTTTATCTGTCACTCCTGCCATTGGCGCAAGCGCGATGATGGTTTTTTTTAGTGTGTACCAAAAAGGTTGAAACATATCCTTGTTAAATAGAGACGGGGTGAACCCCGTCTCTACAAACATCTACCTCATGAGATTCTTCATCCGCCAGTTGGCGGACTCAGAATGATGTTCGGTGATACTCTCTTACGCTCGCTTGTGAATAAATCGCTCCCACGAAACCAACAATGGCGAAGCGATAAAAATAGATGAATATGTTCCAACACCGATTCCAACCAACAGCGCGAGCATAAACCACTTTATACTCTCTCCACCAAAAAAGAACAATGCCAGCAGTGTTAATAAAGTCGTAAATGACGTATTGATTGATCGCACAAATGTTTGCACAATACTCTCTTCCACTGTTTCTTCAAAATGTCCGCTCCCTTGCCGAGCCAAATTTTCCCGAATCCGATCAAATACCACGATTGTATCATTCACTGAATAACCCAATACTGTCAGCGCCGCGGCGATAAATGCCAAATCAACTTCAATCCCCATCACTTTTCCCAACACAGCAAACACGCCAAAAGTAATACCAACATCGTGAATCAATGCAACAACAGCTATCACACCGTATTTCCATGAAGCAACTGGCTTTGAAACCTTGCGGAATGACCACGCAATATACAAAATAATCAAAACAAGCACCAACGCCATCGCATACCCCGCTTTTTGGCGCAGTTCTTTGCCAATCACAGGACCAATGGACTCAAACCTCAACTCTTCCACTTCCACTGCGATTTTTTCCTCGCCTTGCCCTGAAATGGCGGTCTTTAAAGCATCCACTGTTTTTTGATGTTCTTCTTCTGTTAAATCCTTCGTGCGGATCAACGCGCCATTTTGATCTGTCAATTGCACCACAGGCGAAGGAATCCCCTCTTTTTCGAGCGTTGCTTTAATATCAGCCGCCTGCGGAATAGCAATGCCTTGTGGATACCGAACTTCAAGTAATGATCCGCCGGTAAAATCAATCCCTAACCGCAACCCAAACACAAGCAAGGCGATGATACTCGCCCCAACTATTGTGCCGGAAATGATATACCACATCGAACGATAATGAATTACTTTCATATACTAATATCAGTTTGTTTCTTACTTATACCCCACCATCGCGGTGCCTGAAATATTTTTAAAGATGATAACAATAACAGTAAAACTCGCGAAACCGTAATAGCAGAAAACATGCTCACTAATACACCAATAGTAAGCGTGATCGCAAAACCCTTAATCATACTGGTGCCGAATGTCATCAATACAAACGCAGTTATTAATGTCGAGATATTTCCGTCGCGTATCGCGCTCCATGCCCTGCGAAACCCCTCGTCAACCGAAGCACGCAATGTTTGACCACGATATAATTCCTCCTTAATGCGTTCAAAAATCAATACATTCGCATCAACAGCCATGCCTATGGATAAAACAAATCCGGCAATCCCTGAAAGCGTCAATGTTACAGGCATGAGTTTAAAAATGGAAATCACAACCATACCATACACACCCAATGTGATAACAGAAAGAAAACCGGGAAATCGGTAAAACCCAACCATAAACACAAGCACTAACAAAAAACCAATCAACGCGGCGACAAAACTCTTTTCAAGAGATGCTTTGCCGAGTGTCGGGCCAACGCTTTGCTGGCTGACAAGCTGAATAGGCACCGGAAGCGCGCCTGCATTCAAGCTTTGTGATACTTCTTTTGCTTCTGCTACTGTAAAGGTGCCAGTAATGACCGCCTGACCGCCGGTTATTTTTTGCTGAACAGTTGGAGCGCTGATAATCAACCCGTCAAGAAAAATCGCAACCTGCTTTCCCACATTTTCTTCTGTGATTTTTTCAAATAACTTTGCGCCGTCGTCGTTAAATGTAAGCGCAATAGTTGGTTGACCGGTGTTTGGATCAAATTGAACTGCAGAACGTTTTAATTGCTTGCCTGATAATTCCGTATTATTCCATTCAACATTTTGCTGTTGCGGCTGTTCCCATTGTTTGAATAAAATATGACGGCCATGAACTTCTTCCTCGCCTGTGTCGTCTTTTCGAGATTCAATACGCTGAATAATATGCCACCCGAATTGCGTTTGTATTAAATACTGCGCAACCTCTCCGTCTTTGAGGGTTTCAAACAACGCTTTTTCAAATTCAGGAACATATGCTCCTTTTTTTGCCCAACCCAAGTCACCGCCCCGTTTTTTACCTTCGCTATCTGTATTGCCTGGATCTTCTGATAACTGATTTGCTTGATCTTCAAAACTCGTGGGATCTTTTTTCACTTTATCAAGAGCGACCTTTGCACGATCCTGTTGTGCTGTATTAAATTCATCACGTTGCTTTTCTTGATCAGAGGTCAGCGCTGTTTCCGCAGGAGTTGTAGTATAGGTTTTAAATTCCAGAACCGGCGTCTGCCCGATCTGCTTGATCGCCTCATTCACGTCAGTTACCCCCGGGAGTTCAACAATCAACCGATAGTTCTTATCTGATTTATTTGTCTGCACTAATGGTTCGGAAACGCCCAACGCATTCACGCGCCGCTCTATCACATCGCGCGTGCCTTCAACAGCACTTTCACGATCCCCACTCGGAATATTGCTGATATCTGCCTGATACACCAAATGCGCTCCGCCCTGCAAATCAAGGCCTAAATGGATTTTTGTTTCTTTGCCAAACCAATTCGGCCCTTTGGGAATTGCGGTTAATACAGCAAGTACTGTTAAAACAAAAACCCCCACAAAGGTGAGCTTAATGCGCCGTTTTGAAAGCATTTTTTTGGCATCAGCCATACCTATCCCCTTTCTTTACAAACAAATGCATTGTAGCAAAGCCGCTAATTTATGCAAGTATAAAACTTGATATATATCCCAATATATACTACTCTATAAACACAACAGGACGAGTCATGAAAAAAAAGAGGCGCCTCTGCATAAAAAGGGCAGTAGGTGTTGAAAAGCGTACGCGCTTTCCTCCACGCAAGGACACTGTTTCCCTGTCTCCCTTTTGTGGCAGTGTACTTGTGCAAACATACGAACCCCTCTCTTTTCTTTTCAATGGCCTTCTCTAAGCCATCGCCCTCCCTGAGGGCACACGGGATACAGTATCTGCGAGAAACCATAAATAATGGTTTGGATACGTATTCTGTTTTTTTATTCCTCCTTTTCAATCCTTGATAGATCATTAGCAATGATTACCGGTTTCATCCCTAAAATCTCCTCACGCCATGCGACATCATTCGTCACTGGATACAAAAGATACATTTTTTTCTGTAAATGAAACGCAAGTCCCATTTCCATCAGCGTATTCGGGCCGATATACCCCACAATATCGCGCTTATCGTAATTTGTAACTAAAATCACATCAGCCCATGCGACTTTATCAAAATGCAAGCGCATAGCATCCGCCTTGCGATCCCACACCCATGGGTCATGATCAGAAGATGATTTCCGAAGTGCGTAATATTCTTTTACCGGCATCGGTGTACCATCAGGCCCCATAATTTCAAGAGGCGGCATTTTCACTTCATGACCCATTACCTCAAGCTGATTTTTAAGCTCAACCATCTCATCAATAAAGGCAATACTTCCGCAGAGTGTAATGTTCATAAAAAAGATATAAACCGCCACTCTCCCCTCCTTAATAAAGAGAGAATGAAGGGGAGGTATTTATTTTTTTAAAAATTCTTCAATCAATTCTATATCTCTTATATCCTGATCCCTACCCTTGAGCTTTTTCCACTCAATAACCGTGTCAAGTATTACACATGGAAGACCATCAATAATTTCTGCTTTTGCAATAAGATCACTCACATCCCACTCTCCAGGATACCAATCCTTCCACATTTCTATCTCATCGCGCAAAAGGTATTCACTCCCGTGAGGGGCAACCGCCATCTCCCAACCCTTGTGCTTATATTCTTCCCACACATCTTTACTCACAATCATATCAATATCCCGACATTCGCGGATGCCACGAATAGCAAGTGGCGCACTGCCAAAAAGTGCATATTTCCCCACAGGCAATTGCATTTCTTTCACTTTTTGAAATAATTCATTACTATACATAGTTGCGATATTACTCCATGATCCATTGAGACGGAGTGAATCCTTTATTTTTAATATTCGCCTCAAAATCATCAAAAAACTCATTCGCCCGCGCGCGAATCTGTTCATGTATAATTTTTTCTACAAGCGGACGGATATGATTGAGATAAAAACCATCTTTTTGTTCGTTTTGAATACCGCGATGCTCAAGAAAAAAATGCGTTTCCATCAAATCCGCTATTTTCGCAACGACTGCCTCGTCGGTTGCGTGTTCTGATTCTTTTGTCCAGAGATCTTTTACTGTGCACGCGATCGCGGGATCTAACAATGACATAAGAATATTAAAATTCCCTTGCTCAAACGCCAAGGCATGCTGTTTTAAATCCGGCCATTTGCGCGCAAGCGGAGCTGACATATCGCCTCCAAATAATTCACCCAAATCATGAACTAAACACATTTTTATCACCTCATCTGTGTTGATAAATTTTTCTTCTCGGTTAATATATTCGCACAGCATCCATGCTATTATGGTAACAAGATAGTGATGCTCTGCCAAATTCGATGTCTCCTGCCGCGTTACACCAGCCAAAAAATACCCATACTGCACTTGTTCGCGAGCAAGCTCTATCATGCTGATAAATTTTGAAATTCCTTTCATAAGAAATTGCTTTTCCGTTTCAAAAATGATACACTGTATACACCTGCAGAAAGTGTCCCCCCCTGTGTTAAGGTGGGACCCCGGCAATAAAATCGGTTTCAGGGAGCGCGAAGGCAGAACAAACTCTGACCTTGCCCTGTACACAAGGCCCTGATACTCATACGTGAGTAGCTGAATCCTTATCAGCAACCGGTTTTTTTTCTTTTTACGCCACCTCTCAACATCCTTACATTCTCAAGTTTGTAAGGATGTTTTATTTTCCATGGCAGTGCTTATATTTTATTGGACGTTCATCTGAGTGCTTCGATCCGCATGGGCACGGGTCGTTTCTGCCGACTTTAGGGTATAAGCTTTCTTCCACAATTTCTGCCTGTGAAGTTGCGTCGCTCTCCCCCTCCATTGAAATCGCGCTCTTTTTTGTTTCCGCGGTCTTTGCGGGCGCGCTTAATTGAATATTTCGGAATTGCTGAAACAAAGGAGATACTTTCATCGCATGGTCAACATCACGAGAAATTTTAAAAATGCTCAATGCCACTTGCGAATGAATCAACGCTAATAATTCTTCATAGAGCCGATGTGTTTCACGTTTGTATTCCACCAACGGATCACGCTGGCCGTATCCGCGTAAACCGATTCCTGCGCGCACATGCTCAACCGCATCCAAATGATCCATCCAATGAGTATCAATAGTTCTCAAGAGAATACTCTTCTCGGTTTCACGCAATGCTTCTTTGTCATCAAATAATTCTTCCACTGCCACATACGTTTGTTCAGCTTGCGTTATCAAAAAATCAACCACAGCGCTTCGCGCTTCATCGCCCTGCTGATCACGCAGAATCATGGAAATCTCATTTTTGACAGTATCATCAAGCGGAAACAGGGTCTCTATTGTTTTCATAATCTCTTCGCCTTGCCAGTCAGACGCATGAGGCGACGCGGTATGAATCGCGACGATCCCGCGCAATTCCTCACTCACCATTTCCATAATCACAGCGCGCAGTGTCCTCTCTTGCTGATCATCTTTTGCAAGTTCTAAAATCTCATTTCTCATGCGATACACGGCCCGACGCTGGTGATTTAAAATGTCATCATACTGCAACAAATGTTTGCGCGTATCAAAATGATGGCCTTCAACTTTTTTTTGCGCCGATTCCATAGCGCGACTCACCATGTTATTTTCAATAGGCATATCATCAGGTATCCCCATGGCATCCATCATGCGTTTGATGCGATCTGATCCAAAAATGCGCATCAATTCATCTTCCATTGAGATAAAAAATTGCGATTCACCCTGATCGCCCTGACGGCCTGAACGTCCGCGCAACTGATTATCAATACGCCGCGCCTCATGCCGTTCGCTTCCCAACACAAGCAACCCGCCCGCATCTTTTACCTTTTGAGCTTCTTCCTTGTTATACGGATGACCGCCAAGCACAATATCCACACCACGGCCTGCCATATTTGTCGCGACAGTAACAGCGCCAATCCGTCCTGCTTGGGCAATAATCTCTGCCTCTCGTTCATGATTTTTTGCGTTCAAGAGATTATGCGATACGCCTGCTTTTTCAAGTAATTCAGACAAAAGTTCATTTTTTTCAATGGAAATAGTGCCAATCAACACCGGCTGGCCTTTTTGATGACGCTGTTTCACTTCTTTCACCAATGCCTGAAATTTCCCTGTCTCATTTTTATACACAACATCAGCCCGATCTATGCGAACAACTTTTTTGTTCGTCGGTATTTGAACAACCTCAAGGTCATAAATTTTTTGAAATTCTTCCGCCTCTGTTGCCGCAGTTCCGGTCATGCCTGATAATTTTTTATACATGCGAAAATAATTCTGAATCGTAATTGTCGCAAGCGTCCGATTTTCTTTTTGCACTTCCACCCCTTCTTTCGCTTCAATTGCCTGATGTAACCCTTGCGAATACCTCCGACCGGGCATCAAACGTCCGGTAAATTCATCAACAATTAAAACCTCACCATCTTTGACAACATAATCCTGATCTTTATGAAACAACGCCTGCGCTTTCAGCGCTTGATCAAGATGAAACGCAAGCGTTACATCTTCTGTATAAATATTGGCGACGCCAAGCCGCTTTTCCGCTTTTTCAATACCTACTTGAGTCAAAGAAACCGCATTCATTTTTTCATCAACAGTGTAATCGTTCCCCTCCTCTAACTGGCGCACAAGCTGGGCGAATTGCTGATACCGATCAGTTGATTCCGCATCAGGCGCGGAAATAATGAGCGGAGTGCGCGCTTCATCAATCAAAATACTGTCTACTTCATCAATAATAGCGTAATGCAAAGGCCGTTGAACGCGCTGATCAGCGCTATACACCATATTATCCCGCAAATAATCAAACCCAAACTCATTATTCGTTCCATACGTGATATCTGTTTGATACACCTCTCTTCGGGATACTGGACGAAGATTGTCCATATCTACTTTAAAACTCTTCATCTCTTCTTCTTGAGAATCCTCTTCATCTGCCTTCACAGTTGAATCATACACATACGCCACGCCTTGATTTTGGATACAACCGAGCGATAATCCCAAAAAATGATACACTTGCCCCATCCACGCTGTATCGCGGCGAGCAAGATAATCATTCACTGTGACAACATGAACTCCGCGACCGGCAAGCGCATTCACATACACTGCCGCGGTTGAAGTCAGCGTTTTCCCCTCACCTGTCTTCATTTCAGCGATGCCCCGTTCATGCAATACCTGCGCGCCAATGAGCTGAACATCAAAATGACGCTGTCCCAGCGTCCGCTTCGCCGCTTCCCGAACCACGGCAAAGGCCTCAACAAGTATCCCATCAAGACGCTTTTCCAATTCTTTAGGATCACAAACCCCTCGATCATCGCCTAAACGATCCTTCAACTCATCGGTCATCATCCGCAAATCCTCATCACTCATCGCGCTAAATTTTTCTTCCAGAGCATTCACTTCTATCACTCGCTTGCGCATACGTTTGAGAATTTTTTCATTTTGATCTCCTAAATATTTATCAAGAAAATGCATACCTTTATAAAATCCGAATCCGTCAGCTATCGGACGAAATCCGAAACAAAATAAAAAGGAATTATCGAATCAACGTATAATCATTCATACCGCCCCCTACCCCCTCCTACATTAGGAGGGGGACACCTACGATTGCTTTACCCACACCCTCCATCCGCGTTTGCGTTCGGTTTTTATTTTATCGCGAAACCGGCTGACCTGCTTTTCAATGCGTTCCTGCGCTATATCCATAGCGGCAAATACATCTGTTGCTGTTGCAATCCCTCGAATAATCTTGCGAGGGATATGAAGATTCACTTCCACCCGATATACATCTCCTTTACGATGATGCTGATCGCGGGAAACATCAATTTGCGCTCCGACAACTCGCTTAAAATGCTTTAACCCTGCTTCTAATTTTGATGAAATATGAACTTTCATCTTATCGCTTAATTCAACATTTTTTGCGTAGAATTGGATATTCATAGATAGTGCGATGCGAATATACACATTCATGCAAATAATACGAATACTTCAAAGATAGTGCTGTGACTTCCATTTTTGATTAGTATCATTCGCATGCATTAGTATATTTGCATCGTATTTTATGACTCTATCACTGCTTTAATTCTCCGTATTCCGGCGCTGACGGATTCTTCTTTTATAATCTTAAACGTACCGGCGAGTTCTGCAGTATGTTCCACGTGCGGACCGCCACAAATTTCTTTGGAATATGCATCCGCGCCACTCCCAACACTATACACTTTCACTGTATCTCCATACCGTTCTTCAAATAACCCTCGAGCTCCATACTTTTTCGCCTCCTCAACAGTCATTTCATGAAAATGCACTGCTAAATCTTGTTTAATTTTTTCATTCACAATCTTCTCAACTTGGACAATCTGTTCTGGCGTCATTTTATTAGGATGAGAAAAATCAAATCGCAATCGCTCTTGCGTGATATTACTCCCCTTTTGAGCGACATGATCCCCCAACACGTCACGCAACGCCTGATGCAATAAATGCGTTGCAGTATGATATCGTTTTACTTTTGCGGAATGGTCTGCCAACCCGCCTTTGAACGCGCCTTCGGCGCCTGAACGCGAAAGTTCCTGATGCTTTTTAAACTCCTCTTCAAATCCTGTTTCATCAAGCGCTATTCCTGATTCTTCTGCCAATTCCTTCACCATTTCAAGAGGAAATCCGTATGTGGTGTACAGTTCAAAAATTTCTTTGCCTGATAATTCGCGTTTTTTATTTATAATAGATGCCATTCTCTGTATCCCGCGATCCAGCACTGATTCAAATTTTTGCCGTTCTATCACAAGCTCGCTCATGATTTTGTCTCGATTCCTTTCAAGTTCAGGATACACATTCTGAAATTGCGAAATAATCGCAGAAACCGCATCTGAAAGATAACTGCCTTCAATACTCACAATCCGCGCATGACGGATTGCGCGTCTGATCAATCTGCGTAAAACATAGCCCTGCCCCTCATTTGACGGAGTCACGCCGCGGGGATCGCCTAAAATCAACACAGACGCGCGAATATGGTCGGCTATAATGCGCACGGACTTTACAACTGATGGATCATATCGTTCTTGCCATAACGGATCAAATGTCATGTCATTATTTTTTTCAAGCAAACGCAAAAGCGCGACGATCACAGGAGCTAATGCATCTATTTCATACACTGTTTTATACCCGTTCAGCACGGCGACAGTCCTTTCCACGCCCATACCGGTATCAACATTTTTATTTTTCATGGGAATATACGCTCCTTCTTCATTTTTGTTATATTCCATGAACACGTCATTCCAAATTTCCACAAACCGACCGCACCTGCACCCGGGCCTACAATCCGACCCGCAAGCAGTTGAACGCGTTTCAAAAAACATTTCCGTATCAGGTCCGCACGGCCCGGTCTCGCCTGCCGGCCCCCACCAGTTATCATCTCTACCTAACGCAAAAATACGCTCCCCCTCGCGCGCGTCAATGCCTGCTGATGAAAATTTTTCCTGCCACAGTTTGATTGATTCGGTATCTTTTGGAATTTCTTCATCACCTTCAAACACAGTAACATATAAACGATTCGGATCAATTGCCAACCACTCTGCGCCTGTTAAAAACTCCCAACTCCATGAGATTGCTTCTTGTTTAAAATAATCGCCTAATGACCAATTGCCAAGCATCTCAAAAAAAGTGAGATGCGTGCTGTCGCCAACATCATCTATGTCCCCTGTTCTAATGCATTTTTGAACATCAGCAAGGCGCGTTCCTTGCGGGTGCTTTTCACCCAATAAATACGGGACTAATGGATGCATGCCGGCTGTGGTAAATAACACTGTTGGATCATTTTCCGGCACAACTGAAGCGGAAGGAATAATGGCATGACCTTTTTCTTTAAAAAAGTCAAGATACATTCTTCGTAATTTCGCTGTTGTAAGCACTTCTTTCATAAAGAATATATTATTTTAGGGTCTTGTATAGGAGATTAATGAAAAATGATCTGTGTTAACAATGTGTATAGATCGTCTTCGCGATGATTGAAACGGAACTCGGCTTCTTTCAGATATAACTCGAATCGGCTTCTTGATATCCCAT
>Ga0209211_10001181_pt1 | contig 50767 bp, 46 predicted proteins | sample RifGroA2_FD_183992 | JGI IMG/M metagenome (GOLD analysis project Ga0209211, IMG submission 183992) | Groundwater microbial communities from Rifle, Colorado, USA - Groundwater A2 (SPAdes) (version 2) | ecosystem: Environmental > Aquatic > Deep subsurface > Groundwater | place: Rifle, Colorado...
CTGGAAAAACCGATCGCTATAGACTTGAAAGAAGCAAAAGAACTTATAGAACTTGCCAAACTAAAAAAAATCACTTTTATGGTCGGCCATATTGAAAGATACAATCCTGCTGTTACAAAATTAAAATCCATAATTAAATCTGGAAAATTGGGAAAAATAACTTCAATTATAGCCAGACGGGTAGGCGGTTTTCCATTTCAAATTAGGGATGCAAACATCATGGTGGATTTGGCAATACATGACATTGATATTGTCAATTATCTGCTTGATGAAACGCCACAAGAAATATATGTAAATAAAAAAAGAGTATTTCTAAAAAAAAGAGAAGATTCTGTAGAATTTTTCTTTAAATACAAAACAGCTTCCGCCTATATCCAGGCCAATTGGTTTACTCCGGTAAAAATAAGGAAATTAAATATTACCGGTACCAAAGGCTATGTGGAGCTTGATTACATAAACCAGGATATAGAATTCTTTAAAAGTAATTATGACATATTCAAGGATCCAGCAGATAAATTCTCCGACTATATTCTTCGTTTTTCCCAACCTGATAAAATAAACATACCGGTTAAAAAGAAAGAGCCCTTGAAAGAAGAACTTATTTTTTTTATTAACTCAATCAAAAAAAATTTAATTGTTGATTCGCAATTTGCTTTAGATTCTCTTAGAATTGCCTTATCATAAATATGTTTTTTAAACATCAAACAGCTGAAATATCAACAGAAGCTGTAATCGGTAAAAATACTAAAATATGGCATTATGTTCAAATTAGAGAACGGTCAATTATTGGCGAGAACTGTATTATAGGAAAAAATGTTTACATTGATTTTGATGTGGTAATTGGCAGTAACTGTAAAATTCAAAATAATTGCTCGATTTATCACGGAGCCGTTATCGGAAACGGTGTTTTCATCGGTCCTAATGTTGTGATCACAAACGATAAAATGCCTAGAGCAGTAAATGAAGACGGAACTCTTAAAAAAAGTTCCGACTGGAAATTAACAATTACAAGCATTCAAAAAGGAGCATCAATCGGATCCAGTTCTGTTATTCTTCCCGGTTTGACGATCGGTCAATATTCCATGATAGGAGCCGGTTCAGTCGTTTCAAAAAATGTTCCTGATTTCGCTATTGTTTTTGGGAATCCTGCTAATATACACGGATATATATGCGTTTGTGAAAAAAGAATTATATTCAAAAAAAATTCCTTAACTTATAAATGCCGCTGTGGAAGGATGTATAATAACAACAATGGCAAATTAACCTTTAAACATGTATAAGCAATTGTTTTTTAAAAAAAATATTCTAATTACCGGCGGTACAGGCAGCATTGGTTCCGAAGTGCTGGAATCCTTGTTAAGTTTTAAGCCAAAAAAAATATACGTATTCAGCCGGGACGAATATAAACAGCATAAATTAAGATACAAATATACCGACAATTCCGTCATCGATTACCTGCTTGGAGATGTCCGCGATTTGGAGTCGGTCAATTACGCCTGCAAGGAAATCGATGTGCTTTTTCATTGCGCGGCATTAAAGCACGTTCCCACTTCCGAAGAAATGCCGGAGGAATTCATAAAGACAAATATCCACGGTTGCCTGAATATTAAAAAAGCATCTCTGGCCAACAACATCCCGTTAGTTGTATCCATCAGCACCGATAAGGCAGTTGACCCGCTAAACGTAATGGGACTGACTAAGGCGATCCAGGAAAAAATTTTCAGTTCCAGCTACCTGCAAAACCACAACAAACATACCAGATTCATCAATGTTCGTTTTGGAAACGTTATCGGGACGCACGGCAGTTTATTCCCGATTCTGTATCACCAGATAAAAAACAATTTTCCTCTTACCATTACCCATACCGATATGACCAGATTTTTCATGACCAAAAAAGAAGCGGTAAACCTGATTTTTTGGGCTGCCCAGCATGGACAGAACGGTGAAACCGTCATTAAAAAAATGAAATCCAGCGTATTGATCGATTTGACAAAAAATTTCATAAATTTAATGAAAAAATCTAGCAACGACTATCCGATGAAAATTACCGGCATCCGCGTCGGCGAGAAAATGCATGAATACCTGATTACATCAGATGAAATATTCAGGACATACGAAAAACAGGGTTATTATATAATTTCACCTTACACCAACAAAGAGATTAATAAAAACATTATCAATCTGGATAACAACAAAATATTTGACAACATTACGGATTTCGCGTCCAACAACCCAAAAAATTATTTCAACCAAGATGAATTAAACTTCCAAATTAAAATTTTTATCAAAGAAATCAAATCTGCTTCGCAGTTCATATGAAAATCGTAAAACTTAAACGGTATTCTGACGTAAGAGGTCATTTGGTGGAAAATACCGATAAGAATATCATGTCTTCGTCAGAGCATTTTTTCATCTCCAAATCAAAAGCAGGCGTAATAAGAGGTAATCATTTCCATAAAAGAAAATCTGAATGGTTTTACGTAATCCAGGGTAGGTGTTTGATAATAACAGAAGATATAAATTCCAAAAAAAGGGAAGAATTAATTGTTGACGAAACAGATGATCGGGCTGTAAACATCCTACCTGACAAAGCTCATGCTTTCAGAAATTTAGGTAAAAAGGAGTTGATTTTGCTGGCTCTGGTGAACGAAGTGCATGACCAAAAAGATCCTGATACCTACAAATATAAATTATTGTAAAGGTTTATATGAAACTGATGGTTTTTTCTTATGATTTCCCGCATTTCAAAACACAGGAAATATTATATCGGTTGTTAACTGAAGGTTATAAAATCCGATACGTTATTGCATCACCATGGAAAAAATTGAACATTCCGCATAGCATTCTAAGAGACCGACCATATTATACCGGCTTAATTCATCCTCAAAAAATCTGCCAAAGATTTAATATTCCCTATAAATGTTTTGACCATAACAGTAATGAAGCAATTAAATATATAAAAAATCTTCCTGTTGATTATGGCATCATTGCCAGTGCCAGAATATTAAGTAAAAACATAATTAGCTTATTTGATAAGGGCATTATTAATATTCATCCTGGCATCCTGCCGGAGATAAGAGGCTTGGAAACATTAAAGTGGTCCATACTTCTTAATCAACCTATTGGTAACACGGTTCATTTATTAGGTAACAAGATTGACGGAGGACGGTTGATTAATAAGGAAGTATTAAAGTTAAATCCTGATGATTCTATGATTGATATTTCCTTGAGGTTATTTATGATCCAGCCAGAAATTTTGATCAAGTCATTAAAAGTATTACATAAATTGGGTAAAAGAAAAATAAATACATTGGAAGATCTTGATTTAAAGAGTAAAAATTATTATAGTAGTATGCCGTCAAATTTGGAAAAAAAGGTATTAATACTTTTTTCCAAATGGTTAAGGAAGTATTCCCATTAACTGACTTATGAAAGCAAAAACCATACTGGCAATATCTCCCCATATAGATGATATAGAATTATCATGCGGCGCTACTCTTCATAAACTAATCGAGCAAGGAAATAATTTATCTGCCGTGATAATTACCGATTGCCGTAGTATTTTAAGAAATACGCCTTTTAAACCGGATGCCAACCAACTTCAATGTCAAGAATCATTACAAACGCTTTCTTTTAATAAAAAAAATATTTTTATTAATCATTTGAAAGAGCTGTTTTTATTTAAACATTCCAGGAAAATATTTGATATTCTGGAAAATCTTAGGCAAAAATTACATCCGGATATAATTTTTATTCCTTCCCCGAATGATACCCACCAAGACCATAGCTCCACTGCTAAAGAAGCTATTACTGTTTTCCGGCGCGAAACATCGATTTTTTTATATGAACAACCATGGAATAATATAAAATTTAATGCTAATTATTTTTCCGTTGTCAATGACCTGCAGATGGACAAAAAAATCCAGGCATTAAAAAATTATAAAGTGCAGTATTATTACAAACGCCCTTATTTTGAAGAGGATTTTATCCGCGGCTGGGCAAGAACAAGAGGCAGCCAGGCAAACCAGAAGTATGCGGAAGCATTCGAAATCATTAAATTAATTGAAAGTTAATAAATACCTAAATTATGCCAGCTTATATTATCGATGCCAAAAGATCGGCAATTGGAAAATACGGGGGCGCTTTATCAGCGCTTTCAGCAACGGAAATAACAGCCCAGGTGATCAAAAACATCCTCGCCGCCAATGCCAAAATTAAAGAAAAGGTTGATGAAGTCATTATCGGAAACGTTCTCTCAGCAGGTTTGGGACAAAATCCGGCAAGAATAACAGCCTTTTCCGCCGGTCTATCAAACAGCACACCGGCTTATACTATAAATAAAGTTTGCGGCTCAGGTTTAAAAAGTATATGCCTCGGCTCGATGATGATAGAATGCGACCAGGCAAATTTGATTTTAGCGGGTGGAATGGAAAATATGAGCAGGGCTCCTCATTTACTGGAAAATTACCGCTTTGGTTCTACCAAACTTGGTCACCATTTAATAAAAGACAGCATGATCCATGACGGTTTGCACTGTTCACTAATAAACCAACATATGGCTATCACAGCAGAAAATTTGGCCAAAAAATTTAAGATTACCCGATTGGAGCAAGACAACTATGCGTTAAACAGTCATAGCAAAACCCTGTCTGCGCTTGACAACAAAAAATTTGTTGACGAAATTCAACCGATCAAAATCCAGAAACGCGATTCTGCTGTTTTTTTTGAAACCGATGAACAACCCCGAAAAAACAGCAATATTGATGCTCTAACAAAACTACCGGCTGTCTTCAAAAAAAACGGTACTATCACTGCCGGCAATGCCTCGTCTTTGAATGACGCGGCAGCTATGGTTTTGTTGGCTTCAGATAAATTGGTAAAAAAATACCGGCTTAAACCGCTTGGTGTAATACGGGGATACCAATCAATCGCCATTAATCCGGCATTCATGGGACTGGGAGCATATTACGCAGCCAATCAATTACTTAAAAAAATGAACATCAGGAAAGACAGCATTGATCTTTGGGAAATTAACGAAGCATTTGCCAGTCAAACATTGGCCGTGCTAAAACTGCTTGATATTGACATAAGCAAAGTCAATGTTAACGGCGGCGCTATTGCGCTTGGTCATCCCATAGGAGCCAGCGGCGCCAGAATCCTTGTTACATTGCTTTATGAAATGAAAAGAAGACGGACCAGATACGGAGTAGCCTCTTTATGCATAGGCGGAGGACAGGGAATAGCAATGCTAATAGAAAATATATGAACATATATTCGGTCAGTGACATTAAAAAAATTATTCAATCTGATACAAAAGTTGCAGGCAACGAATATGTAAAGGTTAGTAGACCTGCCAATCCTGATAATGCCAACAACAATTCCATAATTTTTATCAATCGGGACGGCCGCTATAACAGTGAAATATTGCAAACTACTGCTGCCAATATTATTGTCTGCCATTTGTCCGAAAATCTTTCCCCATCTCTTTTGGCCAAAAAGTGCTTTTTACTGACCGATAATCCCAAACTGGTTTATGCCAGATTAATAAAAAAGTTGTTTCCCCAAAAATCTCCATTATTCCAAACCCATCCGACAGCCGTTATCAGTCCGAATGCAAAAATAGCCAAAAAAGTGCATATCGGTCCTTTTACTTATATCGGCCAGGCAGTAATTGAAACAGGTACGGTTATCTACGGCCATTGCCATATTTATGATGGCGTTTACATTGGAAAAAACTCCATTTTGCACGCAGGATGCATTATCGGAGCTGACGGATTCGGTTATGTGAAAAATGAAAATAAAGAATACGAACAGTTCCCCCAAATCGGTAAAGTAATTATTGAAGATAACGTGGAAATCGGAGCCAATTGCTGTGTAGATAAAGGAGCTTTAAATGATACAATAATAAAAAGCGGCGTGAAAATTGACAATCTGGTGCATATCGGACACAATTCGGTTGTGGGTAAAAACACCATGATTACAGCCAATGTTGTTTTTTCCGGTAGCACTGTTGTGGGAGACCGCTGTTATTTTGCGCCCAATGTTACATCCAACGGTCATTTAAAAATTGGAAATAACGTCTTTGTAGGCACAGGTTCTGTCATCACTAAAGATATTCCGGACGGAGAAACATGGGTAGGGTCTCCGGCTCGGCCTATTGATGAATTTAGGAAAATTCAAACTAAAATCAAAAAAATATGATTAACAAAATAGCCTTTATCAGCGGTTCAACCAGAGGAATCGGCAAAGCAATTGCTTTTGAATTTGCCAAAAACGGCATTGTGCCTATATTAAACGGAAGGAAGAAAACCATATCCTCTGAATCCTTGATCAAAGAAATCCGCAAAATTTCTCCTCAGGCAACCATCAGTTATTTTGATATTACTGATGAAAATATGGTCAAAAAAAACATTAAACTATTGATTGAAAAATACGGAAAATTGGATATTTTGGTCAACAACGCCGGAATATTAGCCAATAAAATGTTTATCAATATGGAGTTTAATGAATTTGAAAAAGTATTTGAGACAAATGTTTACGGAGCATTTTTTTTGACCAAATCCTGCCTGCCAAGCATGATAACCAACAATTGGGGCAGAATTATCAACATGTCGTCTGTTATGGCTTACGCAGGCGACTACGGACAGACTAACTACAGTGCCTCCAAAGCAGCACTACTGGGATTTACAAAGACACTGGCCAAAGAAGTGGCCAGATATAATGTGACCGTCAATGCGGTTTGCCCGGGTTTGGTTGATACGGAAATACTGGCAGTAGTGCCGGAAAAATATATGGCGAAGTTGCTGGAGAAAATACCTATGAGAAGAATCGCCCGAGCTGAAGAAATCGCAAAACTTTTTTTATTTTTGGCTTCAGATAATAGTAGTTATATCAACGGATCTATCCTCGATATCAATGGAGGGATGCATTAGGGAAACTATTCACTTAATATGTTTAATAAAAAAGTCATACTTATTTCACATCATAATGAAGTGCCCGGACTTGGCCATAAAATAGCTGATTACTTGGACAGCCATTTCAGTTTCAGTGTCTTTGCATCCCACCCGCTATCTCCAAGATCATCAGTCAAAAGTTTTATAACAGCCAATGATAAAAAAATCACATATAAAATTCCTTTGTTCTTCCAGTATTTTTTAGAAGGAATATCCGTTTGGTTTCATTTCAGGAAAAACTGGCTTAACAGGTTTTATTTTGATTTAGCCATATGTCTTGATCCGTTAAGCTATATTCATGCGCATTTGTATAAAAAAATCGGGTTTGTAAAAAAAACAGTTTATTTCAATGTCGATTATTCGGCTAAGAGATACAATAATCCGCTGTTGAATTTTATATATGTGTCATTGAACAAGTTTGCATATATCCAATGCGATTATTTTTTCCATATCACCAATGCCGGAGTTAATGAAATCGATCCTAATAAGAAATATGCTTATAAATCTTTTTTGATTACTCACACCATTAAGTTGAAAAAAAAACTACAAATAAAAAAAATACCTAACTCGATATTATATGCCGGAAATATTTCATACGGGACTGCTTTTAGCCAATTAATCAATGCACTTATTGAATTAAAAAAGAAAAATGTTAATTTTATATTCGATATTTACGGAGACGGGGACAAAAAAATTCAACTCGAAAAAATGGTTGAAGAATCCGTTATATCCAAAAATGTCCATTTTAAAGGATCCGTCGAAAATGATGTACTGCTTGAAAAGATCATGCCGAAATATTGCATAAGCGTTGCGCCTTATACATTAAAAGAAGATTTTCCGCAGACTGCACCTTCGCATGTTTACGCCGGAGAAAATTTAAGCACGAAAATAGTCGAATATATAGGCTGCGGGCTGCCGGTCATATCTACCAGGCCATACGCCGCCTTCGACGTAATTGTCAAAAATAGATTCGGTTTTTTGGTAAAAAGCGACCGGGACTGGTATAATGCAATTTCAACATTGATAACCGATAAAAAGCGTCTTAAAGCATATTCAAAAAACGCATTTTCCTATGCGCGCCGATTCGATGAAGAAAAAGTATTCAACCCGATATTTAATAAAATACTTAAGAGTTAATTTCTTAATTTTCTATTATGTGCGGAATTTGCGGATTTAATTTTAAAAATGAGAAATTAATCAGAACAATGGCGGATTCGATAAAACATCGGGGACCTGACGGTGAAGGGTACTATGTTGACAATAACGTCAGCCTGGGCCACCGGCGATTGAGTATAATTGATCTGCAAGGCGGCAAACAGCCCATGACCAACGAGAATAATACTATTTGGTTAATTTTTAACGGTGAAATCTATAATTTCCAGGAAATTAAAACAAATCTGGAAAAAGCCGGCCATAAGTTCAAAACCCATTCGGATACGGAAGCCATTATCCATGCTTATGAGGAATACGGAGTTGACTGCCTGAATAAATTCAACGGCATGTTTGCATTTTGCCTTTACGATATAAATAAGAAGGCGTTATTTTTGGCCAGGGACAGATTCGGTAAAAAACCATTATATTATTACTATCATGAAAATAAATTTTATTTTGCCTCGGAAATAAAGGCATTGCTCCAACCGAAGGAAATTGAAACCAGTCCCAATGACGATATTATCTATGCTTATCTCCATCATGGATACTTACCCGAAGATAAATCCGAAACTTTTTTCCGAAACATTTATAAGCTGATGCCGGGAAATTATATTTTATTTAAAAATAATCAGTTAACAATAAAACCATATTATAAATTGACATTAAAAAATATAAAAAATGCATCTGAAAATACTGAAGCCGGTTCCATCGACAGGTTCAGAGAAATATTTATTGATTCTGTCCGCTTAAGACTGATCAGTGACGTACCCGTAGGCACATGTTTGTCCGGCGGACTGGATTCTTCATCAATTGTCAGCGTGATGAACCGCTTGGGTAAAAAAAATATCCATTGTTTTTCCGCCGTCTATCAGGAAAAAGAAATCGATGAAAGAAAATATATCAAGGAAGTTCTTAACCACACAAGTGCCAACGAGCATATGATATTCCCGAAAGGAAACGAATTATGGAAAGAAGTTGATAAACTTATCTACCACCAGGATGAGCCGGTTGAATCCTTGAGCACCTATGCACAATGGTGTGTCATGAAAATCGCATCCAAACATGTCAAAGTCGTACTGGACGGACAGGGGGGCGACGAAACTTTGGCAGGTTATATCCCTTATTTGCGCAATTATTTTCTGGGTTTGATTAAACAGGGAAAAATCGGACTTCTGTTGAAAGAAGTAATTTTCAGTATGGACTACTTAGCCCAGTTTTTGAAGTCAATGAAAAATATTGTAATATCGGACAATAAAAAGAATAATTTCTTCAGACAAACAACCGTGTTAAAAAGGACATATTTTAACAACAACTTTACCGGCTTGCATGAACGTATGCATTTCGATCTTACTCACTCCATTCAAAAAGTGCTGAGGTATGAAGACAGGAACTCTATGGCTTTTGGGATTGAGGCCCGGCTGCCCTTTCTGGACTACAGGCTAGTCGAGTTTATTTTTTCTATACCCGAAAATTTTAAATTCCGCAACGGCCGGACCAAGTATATCTTAAGACAGACTCTAAAAGATATCCTTCCTAAAAAAATAATTGACCGCAGAAGCAAGTTGGGCTTTCCCGTCCCCGATGTTAAATGGCTGCTACTGAACAAGAAAACAATCCTAAAGATATTCAATTCCAGAAGTTTCAAGAACCGGCCTTATTTTTTTCCTGAAAATATAATTGAATCGTTCAATAAATTAACCCACAAATCTAACTGTTATTTGGTAGGATATTTTTGGCGAATATTAAATACCGAATTATGGCTAAGGATATTTTTTGATAGAAAAAAACGTTATATTAATTAGTATTCAGTAATTTAATTATGAAAAACGTATCTGTTTCCGGTATCGGAAAAGCAGGCTTACCGTTGGCATGCGTTATCGCTGATAACGGTTATCGGGTAATAGGCGTTGGCCGGAACCGGGAAAAAGTTGATCGGCTTAATAAAGGTATCAATCCCATTCCGGAGGAGACCGGACTGTCAAAACTGCTGAAAAAAAATATTACTAGAAATCTTACTTTTTCCAAAAATGCCGCCGATGCGGCAAGAAATACCCAAATCCATATTATTATTGTCCCTCTGTTTATCAAAACAAACAAAAAACCCGACCTGTCAAATCTTAAAGATGCAGCAAAACAAATATCATTAGGCTTAAAAAAAGGGGATTTGGTTGTGCTTGAAACAACTGTTCCTGTTGGTACGACTAACAAAATCATCAAGCCGATACTTGAAAAATATTCCAAACTTATGGCCGGTAAAGATTTTTATTTGGCTTTTTCTCCGGAAAGGATGATGACAGGATATGCCATATCCCGTTATAAAGAAGTAGCCAAAGTAGTTGGCGGAATCAATGCACAGTCGACTAAGGTATGTACTGCTTTTTACAAATCATTTTGTACAACTGTAATAGAAGTCAGCTCGATTGAAGCAGCAGAAATGACTAAAATCGCCGAAGGCATTTATAGGGATGTCAATATCGGCATCGCCAATGAGCTGCTAAAAGTCTGCGAAAATATAGATCTTAACTACTGGGAAATTCTTCATGCTTCCAAAACTTTTGCCTGCCATTTGCATGAGCCGGGAAATGTCGGCGGCCACTGCATACCTGTCTACCCCTGGTTTCTGATAAACAGTTACGACGTACCATTAATAAAGGCCGCCCGCCTGTTAAATGATCAAATGGTAAATTATTACGCCAATAAAGCCGGAAAAATTTCCAAAAAAGGCGGTAAAATCCTGGTTGTCGGCATCAGTTTCAGGGAAAAAGTCAAAGAAACCGCCTATACCAGAAGCCTTCCCTTAATTAAACTTTTACAAAAAAAGGGTTATAAAGTTTATGCCTACGATCCTTTATATTCAAAAAAAGAAATTGAAAATTTTGGTTTGCAATATTCTGAGGATTTCGGAAAAGCAGATTGTATTATTTTGATGAATAAATATCCGGAGCTGAAAAACCTACTGCTCAGATACAGACAGAAGATCATTGACATTAAAAATTCCATTTCCTGAATAATGAAGTTACTAACCGTCTTGGGTGCCAGGCCTAATTTTATTAAAGCTTTCCTCATCTCAAGGGAATTAAAAAAAAGGGGACATAGGGAAATAATCGTACATTCCGGCCAGCATTATGATTATTTAATGAATGAAATTTTTTTTAAAGATTTGAATATACCTAAACCGGATTTTAACCTTAATCTCAGAGGCGAACAAATCAATAAGATAATAGAAGAAATGAAAAATTCAATTAAGAAAATTAATCCTGATTTGGTTTTAATATACGGTGATACCAATTCATCTTTAGCTGGTGCTATCGCTGCTTTCTTAAATAGGAAGCCAATAGTTCATATTGAAGCTGGGGTTAGAACTTTTGATTTAGAAATGCCTGAGGAAAGAAATCGGATAATTATCGATCATTATTCAAAATTATTATTTTGCCCGACGAAAGATTCCCTGGATAATCTTATAAAGGAAAAGGTAGCGGGTAAAAGTTACTTTACAGGTGATGTCATGCTCGATGCAGTGCAGTATATAACCGAAAAGAATAAACTTAATTATTACAGCACTCTTAAACTATTTCCAAAAGAATACCTGCTTTTAACGCTGCACCGCCAGGAAAATGTAGACAACAAGGATAACTTACTGAAGATCCTGTCAATATTCAACTCACTGGAAAATTATCCGATCGTTTTCCCCGTTCATCCGAGAACCGGAAAAAGTCTGAAGCAATTTGGATTGTTAGGAGATTTTTCCAAAAGATTTCTTATAACTGATCCCTTGGGATATTCACAAATCCTTTCTTTGGTAAAATATGCAAAAATCGTATTTACAGACTCAGGCGGACTGCAGAAAGAGGCGTTTTTCCTGAATACTCCGTGCATCACTTTTTTGCGGAAATCAGGATGGACCAAAATTGTCGATAGCGGATGGAACAAAGCCGTAGGTCTAGATAAAAGAAAGGCATTGGATGCATTTGCCGTTTATAAAAATTCATCTCCGAAACCCGTCAAAGAAAATTATTTTGGTAATGGAGACGCTTATCTGAAAACCATCGGGATACTGGAAAAATACTTTTTGAAAAAATGAAAAAAACCAACGCATTGATGATGACATTCGGGCTTGCGGGAGGAAGCTTTACTGCCTTGAGGCATCTGGCTGAATTACCCGGTAGCAAACTCAGTTTCATAATAGTAGGCCTCGGTAATTATGATAAAAAACACAAGGAATTCAAAGTGCATAATATTCCTTTTTTCCGTTATGACGGGATTACAGGCCATTTATCCTCTAAATATATCTTCTTCGGAGTATTGCTGCAGATTCCCCTTTTTATTTTTACGCTTATTCTTATATTTTTCTACCGTCCTAAAATAATGGTCTTCAACGGACTGACGACAATGATCCCGATCCTGCCTGTTGTCAAACTTTTGGGGATAAAGGTTGTTCTATCATTCAGGAGCTGGTGGGATAAAAAAAGATTCATAAGAATAGAACCGATAGTGAAATGGTTCGGCAACTTGATTGATTTGGCTTATGTTAATTCAACCGGCACTAAAAATAATTTATCGTCGATATTGCCGTCCGAAAAAATTATGGTCGTGGAACACCATGCCGACAGGATATATTTTAAGAAAAGGAATAGGGAATTGTTAAGAAAAAAGCATATGGTTGACGATAAAACGGTTTTCTTATATGTAGGAAGAATAGATGAAGAAAAACATTGTCAGCATATTTTTGAAATCGCCAACAAATTGCGTAATAATAAAGATATACTGTTCATGTTCATCGGTACCGGTTTGCTTAAAAATGAACTTATTAAACTGGAAAATAAATTATCCAATATCAAATACCTGGGTTTTGTCAATAGCCCGAAAGATCTCGTCGATATGTATACCATGGCCGATATCATCATTTCAAATTCCGACGAAACATATTTGGCCAGACCGGCAGTGGAATCACTGGCCTGCGGAACACCAATTATGATTCCGATTTTACCGGCAATGGGCGAAAAAATCAGGGAAGGTAATGCCAGGGTTCCCAAGTCATTGGTTCCGGATAAAATAGGCTGGCTTATAGATATTAAAGACACTAATTCAGTTATAAAATTAATCACTCAAAAAAAATTTCACAACCAAGCTTTAGCAAAAAGACCCGGCTGTAAATCATATGCTAAAATGAAATATTACCTCGATCCGAATGTAAAACTGTTAAAAAAGCTGGAATTAATGACTTGAAAATGTTGAATTTTATTAAAAAAAACTGGGGAGTGTTTGTAATTCTTATCGTTTCATTGATATCATTAACCTGGTTCAATAATAACGAATTTATATTCGGTGACGATACCACTTTCCCGATATCCTTAAAAAACTTCAGCTTTTTGGATAATTATTTTTATGTGATACAATTTAAAATTCCTTATTCAAGCATATCTACGCTACACCTGCCTTTTATTATGCCTCTTGGCATAATTCTCAAACTTATACAGATTTTCAATTTGCCTTATTCCGCTTTGGTTTACCAAAGGGTTCTGATCTATTACCTTTTAGCCGGTTCAGGCATTTCAATGTATCTTTTTTTTAAGCTGGTTTTCCCCAGAACCTCCGTACTGACAAAAACAATGACTAGCCTTATCTACATGTTTAATTTATTTATCATGCAGCTATGGTTTGGTCTTCCTCATCATATTTTTCTTTATTCTTTTTTTCCGTTATTATTCGGACTTTGGGTAAAGTGGATCGATGAAAAAAAATCTCCTTTTTACGCGGTTCTTTTAGCAATATTTTTCTTATTTTTGATAACACCCGGCTATATGAACGCACCTTCAGTTCCTTTATATACAGGAATATTTTCCTTATATTATTTCTGCAGCATCATCCTGACAAAAAGCTGGAAACAGCAAACTATTTTTGTAATAACTTTCTTCTGTGTGTGGTTTTTGTTTAATCTTTTCTGGATTGCGCCGGTTTTATATTCGATAGGAGATCAGTGGAATATTAATACACAAGGCAGTACATTCCAACAGGATATGATTGGATTATTCCAAAGTCAAATTATTCCTATTAAAGATATATTTTTTTTACAGGGAAATAAAGTTTTTACCGCTACATATAAAGATTTCCGTATAATTCCCTGGTCTTATACTTATCACAACGTATTATTTAAACTCATGTCTTTGATTTTACCCTTTATTGCTTTTATCGGTTTCCTCGGAAAGAACAGTAAAAGAAGTTTAATTTTTAAAATATTACTGATATTCCTAATTCTCTTGGCTTCTTCGTCCTATCTACCATACGGCTATATAATTACACAAATATTCATCAAACTTAAACTGGCACTTGTTTATAGATCCGTTTACCAGAGATTCATGCCTTTAGTTACTTTTTTCATGGTAGTTTTTTTCGGTTTGGGTTTTAGCCTGATTCTAAAATTTCATATGCAACGCATCGCTAGGTTGATAAAAAATATCTTATTGCTTGCACTTGTTTTTATTTATATCTTTGTTTTTGTTTTTCCTTTCTGGAACGGTAAATTGTATGAATCAACGCCTATCCTGCCTTCAAAAACAGTTACTCTCCCTCCATATATTAGGGAAGCGGCCAGCTGGTTGGATAAGCAGGAAGGCCAGTATAATATTTTACCTCTGCCTTATTTAGGCGGACACTCCACTTTTTGGTGGAATAACGGCCAAGACGGCTATTACGGAGCGCATCCTTTTGTATATTTATCTACAAAATCCACCCTGATTCTAGACCACAATATCTCGCTTAATTCCTTAGTTGAAAAAATGACACAAAAAAAACTGAAGAATTCGCGCATACTTAATCTTTTCAATATCCGCTACATAGTTGTCCACAAGGACATTATGACAAAATTAGCTGATAAAAAAACTAAAATTCTTTATAATTCATATATATCCGGAATAATCGATTCCAAGTTGTCCAAAATCAACGGTCTAAAACCGGTAAAAACTTTCGGACAACTGACAGTTTATGAAAATATTTATTGGCAGCCTACCATAGTGTATTGCGCCGGTGATTCAAAAAGTTCGCTGGCAGATATGATCGAGAAGGAATATATTTTGGACTACTGTCCGGAAACAATTAAGTCAGTAAAACGTATTGATCCGACCAAAATTTCCGTAAAACTCAACATAACCAAACCGACCACATTAGTTCTGAACCAATATTACGGCCGGAAATGGGTGATGAAAACCGGTGATAAATCAATCGGCAGTAAACCTTATCAACAGGTACTTAACAGTTTTTATATTGATAAACGCGGCCGATATGATGCCGTGATCGAATTCAAATCCCAGAAAGTTTTTTATGCCGCTTCCATCATCTCCTTCTCAACATTTGTACTCAGTCTGATATCGCTGGGATACTATAAATATCTAAAAAGACGAAAGCTTGACAATAATCAATAATTAATGTTAAATTAATACAATTTATGGAACAGATAAGTAAAAAAATAGGCAATCATTTTATTTATTTATCCCTTATCGCTTTCCTGATAGTAGCTTATATATTCAAGTCGGGTTTTTTTGATTATTTTCTTCCCAAAACTAATACAGTCAAACAGAATATTATTGAAATGGAATTTAAAGAACCGCAATTTACAGCCGATTTTTCAAAATCCGCCACTAAAGTAGTGGAAATTGCCGATTTCGAAGAAAATGAGAAGTGGACAGGGGACTACCGTTTGGATGATACGGTTGTTTTTGAGGGAAACACCAGCTTATCCCTGGTTTCAAACGACAGGGAAAATTCTTCGGTATCACTGGCTAAAAATCTTGATTTGACCAATTCCAAGCTGGTCAAAATGCTTATCTATTCCCCGAATGAAAATAACAGCCAGAATGTCAAAAACCTGACCTTGATATTCGGTAATAGCGACGGAACTGTTAGCTATGAATATCCGATTGTTTATCTGAAACCGGGATGGAACGTTGTTAGAATGCCTTTGGATACGTTTTTAGGCAATACAAAGACTCTGCCCAAGGAGGAAACAACACCCGCAGACAAAAACAAAACAGATGACAGTAAAATAATCAAGAGTAATAATCAGGAATTAAATTGGAAAAATATCCGAAAAGTTACTTTAGAACTGTCATCAAGACCGAACTTAAAAGTTAATCTAAACTTTGACAGAATATGGGCAGAAGAAAATGAAGACTATGCCGAAGACTTCAGAACTACCAGCCCAAATGTCATTAATTTAAAATCTTTTGAAAACAAACCATTGATAAATGTCTGGGCGCTGGGAAGCAATATGGCCTTGTTAAAAAAAATAAGTTCTGTAAAGAATTTCAAATATACGGCTAAAATCATACCCCAGAAAAAAGGCAGTTTTGGCATTAACTCGCGAACCAATATTTCCAATTCTTTCGGTTATTATTTCGAGATTGGCGGTATTGACTTAAGCACTTGGAAACTATATAAGGTCGGTAAAAGAAGCGCAATCGGAAACGATAGCAGTCCAATTACCATACTTGATATGGGAGAAATCGGTAATTATATTGTCGAAACCGATAAGCCTATTTGGCTGAGGATGGAACTTTCGGGTAATAAAATCCGAACATATTTTTCCATTGACGGCAACAACTTCACCAAACTGACAGAGAAAAACGACGGCGAGCACAAAGCAGGCGGAATAGGCTTTCAAACTGCATCTTCATTCTTGTTGGAATCCATTGATTTTCAGCAATAATTGCCATATGAACAATCTGTCATTCGTAATTGCAATCAACAGTATTTTCCTTGCCAGTTTTTTTGTTTTCCAAAATATTTTATTATCTATTTTCCTGGTTATAATAGCGCTTTTTTTTCATAAACCCGCTAATTCCGAAACAAAAGCAGTAGCAAATAACGAGATCATGTCTACTGTCAAAACTAAACCAAAATTCGTTGGTTTTTTACCGCAGGCTTTTCTTAACATCAAGCTTAACAATAATTCCCTTCAACAGAACTCATTGATTTCTTTGTTATTGTTTATATTTTTGGATTCGTTTTTCGGATATAAATTGGCGTTATTCATGGCTTTTTTTATTTTTTCTTTTTTGAACAAGCTTAAAAGTGAAGTCAGTTATATCCTGGCTTTAATATTTATTAGCATCAATGCTTTTTTCAATATGTTAAATTCTCCGGAATCGGGAAACGATCCGGCAATTATGGCGTTTTTTTTCATCGTCATAGGTATTATCTGGCAAGTATACGAATATCGGGCAGATCCGCAAGCTGAACTGGAAACAGAAGAAAATCAGGATTCGCCAATATTTCAATTTTCTTTTAATAATACATCGCTAAAACCATATACACTTTTATTTACGGTAACTATTATTTCAGGGATTTTATTGAGTGCAGGTTACTTCTTGTTAAATAACATAAAAACAAATCAAATTAGTAAAACAAATCAAACACAGCCCCCAAAAAAAACTAAAATAAAATATCCTTTGACAGTGTTAAATGGCAGCGAGACAAAAGGTCTGGCAGATTCTGCAGCAACATTACTAAAATCCAAAAAATGGGATGAAAATTTCATAATTACTATAGGTAACGCCGACAACAGCAAATATATGAATACAATTCTTAAATACACTCCCAATCTTAAATCCGAAATCCCGAAACTGGCTCACGATTTGGACTTAGAACTTAAAACAACCGTTATCGGCAATTCTTCTAATTCGGGAGAACTGATACTCATTCTCGGTAAATATTAATAACATGAAAAATACTATCAATAAAGCATTATTTATCATCTGGGCTTTTTCCGTATATATCTTGCCATCCTTGTCACTTCTTGCTTTTTTCATTTCGGCCATTAAAGTCCTTGATTTGACTACCAACATAACAGGTACTGTTCCCGGTATAAACTCCCAGTTAATTCTGCTGATTCTGATTCCGGGTATCGGAGCTGCTCTAAGCATTGGCATTGCCAAATACAGTCCGATCCTTTTTTGGAAATTATCCAAGAGAAAAATACTGGTTTATATCAATATCTCTCTCATCCTTAGTTATCTTATCTGGAAATATTCTGTTATTTTATCTTCAATGGGATTAATGTCATTTTTGTTTTTGTTCCTGTTTTTCATGGCTTATCTGCCGAATGTCAACAGTTTTATAAATATGTACGACATCGGTTCATTTAAGGATTTTTTTGAGCCGGCTGTTGGATCGTCAAATAAAATAAAATTCAAAATTAAAAGATTAATAATAATATTTCTATCTTTTGTATTGATATATAGCGTATCCATGATAGTAGATAAAGCCGTTAACCGCCTTAACGACTCCAGGCTGTTTATTGCCAGAAGCCCGCAAATAAAAAAAATATCGCCTGAAATAGTTTATCACGGTAATAAAATGATTATTTACGGCAAAGGTTTCGGATGGAAAGGAGCAGTTAACTCCAGGTTTTTAAACCAATATAAGGAAATCACACCGGAATTATGGACCGATTCAAAAGTAATACTGTCAGTACCGCTTGATTGGAAAATTGGCAAAATCAGAATTTGGATTGAAAAACCCATGCTTTGGCAGGGCAAGACAGTTATCTCCAAAAGCCGGCAAATAAATATAAAACTGATTGACAGACTTGGCCCGTTTGACAAAGACGACGATCATTATTACCAGCAGTTAGAAAAGTTGGATAAAGAAGTTTTATATATAAATGGCTATAAATAGATTAAGTAAAAAGGATTACCAGAATATTCTTATTGTGCTTCTGCTTGCAATTATTGTCATTGGAGGTTTATATTTCCGTTTAAAAGGAATAATGTCAAACCATTCATTTTGGGCCGATGAAGCATATGTGTCCAGCTATAGCCGGGATATTGTAAATGATAAAAATAAATTAATAACAAGTGTTTTAATACAGGATTACCAGCCTCTGCAGGTATTAATCACTTATGCATCATTTATGATTTTTGGAGTCTCGGAAAAAGCTGCCCGCTTGCCATCGGTTTTTTTCGGTACCTTGGCAATAATATTGGCTTATATGTTGGCAAAACATTTGTCGGACCGAAACGGAGGATTATTGGCCGCTTTTTTATTCGCATTTTCGCAATTGAATCTGGCTAATTCCACACAGGCCAAACCTTACGCAGCGTTATCTATGCTTCTCTTGGCGCTGATCTATATGCTGGTAAAAAAACAGTCTACTGGTTATTGGACTATTTTAATTTTGGTTATAACTCCGTTTGTCCACTCTCTCGCTATAACTTTCTGGATTATTTATATGTTCTATATGATATTGTTCCATAAACACAATATTATCGGCTTAATCAAAAAGCCTTTTGTCTTAGGCGCAATCATTATTATATTTTTGCTGACAATTAATGTTTTGAAAGTGAACAGCATTATTATTAATTTTTTCAGTTTGAATAACAATAAATTTATATTCTGGTTTGACAATACAATGTATTTAAAAAACCTTTTATTGAAGCAATATGGTATTTTCGTTTTTCCGGCTTTGCTTTCATTGTTCGTAATATATAAAAAGAGGAAAGAACTTGTCATTAGTTTATCCGTATGGATTATTGTAATTTTATTCTTATGGAATTTCAGGCAATACAGTCATAATATCAGGTACTTGGTTCCTTTTTTCGGAATAGTTTTTGTTTTTTTTGGCGTATTCTGGGCTGAAGTCGGCAAATATCTTTTGCATAAAAAAAGTTGGATAGTGATATTTATCGTCGGAATGATTCTCTTTATCAGCGGATATAAGGTAGTAAAAATGCCATCATACTACTATTCCCCGAATGCAGATTTATACGGTGATGTACAGACAGCAGATTACAAAACTTTATACCAAACAGTCAAAAAGAAATTTCCTGATTACAAAAACATGGCAATTTTCAATGATATTTATGATGCCCACCGTTGGTACATGCCGGAAAAGACTATAACTGCTTTATTTATGAAAGGCTTTGGCGATATGAAACCGGTGAGGCATGGAGCAGCCGGAATCATGATTTATAAAAACCTTGAGCAATTCATCAGTGAAAAAAATAAATACTCGAAAGGCATACTCATTGTTGAGGATTGGGACAGTTTCCTGCCTGAAGATATTAAACAATATGCCAAAAAAAACATGAAAAAGGAAATTACCGTAAAAAGCTTAAAAGTTGCTGAAAACGACCCATGGCCACTGGAAGTATATTCATGGGGAATATAGTTTACATAATAGAAATTTAATTTTATGACGCCAAAAATTTCCATAGTCATAGGCACATTCAACCGTCCGCACGTAATACAAAAGCTGCTCAAGCAATTATCGGAGATACCTAAACCAATATCAATGGAGGTGCTGGTTTTCGACCAATCAGATAAAAAAAACCAAGAGATATTAAAAACATTATTCCCCAAAAAACCAAACTTTAAACTATATTGCTTGAATAAACCAAATACCTGCCTATATATGAATCTTGGATGGAAAAAGGCCAATGCCGGGATCGTATTGTACCTTGATGACGATGTGGAAATAACATATAAAACCATATCCGGACATATTGAAGCATATAACCATAGTAATATAAATGGTGTAGCCGGCAGAGTGATCAACGACAATGAAATAGTAAACGAAAACGCCAAAGAAGTGGGAAAGATAAAATGGTTCGGGTCGGTTTTCAGTAAGAACTTTTCCTCATTGAACAAATCATATGTGGATTTTCCGTATGGCTGCAATATGTCTTTTAGAAAAAAAATTCTAAATGAAATAGGAGGCTTTGATGAGAAGCTGAAAGGTCCAATATACTCATTTAATGAAATAGATCTAAGCTGCAGAATAATAAAAAAATATCCCAATTCTTTGTTGTTCCAGCCTGATGCGTTAGTTTATCATAAAAGGTATCCTACAGGCGGTACCAGACAATACGATAAAAAGACCTTATTATTAAATATATCTTTCAATTACGGTTATTTTCTGGCAAAGAATTATAATGTCTTGGAGAATCTGATTTTTTTAGTCCGAAGATTGCCTTATCAAATACTTAAGGAAAGGGGAGATATAATAAATATTTTCAGGGGTTTCGCATATGGAAAATGTCTTCATAAAAAAAGTAAAGGATAACCGGATATTTATAATAATCTTGGTTTTTGGTATTTTTTTCCGTTTCTGGAAACTACAGGAATTTTTTACTTTTAATTTCGACGAAGAATACCAGGCGCTTTTAGCCTGGGAACAGGTTAAAAATCTTCATCCGATCTGGATCGGAGTCAGCGCATCAAATGTCGGTTATTATCTTGGACCCGGTTTTACATATTTGAATGCTTTTTTGTTTTACATTTCTAAAGATCCGGTTATCCTTGCTTTGTCCGGGTCGGCGTTCGGAATTGTAACTTTATGCATTATTTATTTCGTAACCGCAAAAATTTTTTCTAAAAAAGCGGCAATATTTTCGGCTTTGATTTACGCCTGCTCCACTTTTATAGCCTATTTCGACAGAAGATTCTGGAATCCCACTCCGATTGCATTTATATCAGTAATGATACTTTACAGCTTGTTTAAAGCTAAAAAAGATTCCCGCTGGTTAATATTGTCGGTAACTCTGATGGGCTTGTCATTACATATCCATTTATCTTTACTGGCTTTTTGGCCGGTTATTATTTTGGCAATCATTTCAAAAATTTTCGAGTATATCAAAAAACCATATTCTACAAATTACAATTACTTTCAACCTATTTTGACAATTTTTTTATCTATCATTGGTTTTTTGTTTGTTACTTTTCCGCTTTTAATATTTGACATAAATCATAACTTTGATAATCTTCTCATGCCTTTGAGGTTTATTTCAAAATCAATTTCCAATTTCCGGTCTGCAGGTTATTTCTGGCCGAATTTAAAGCTTTTTTTTGACACCCTGTCGCATATGTTTTTTCTTAAACCATATACCAATATTCAGGATGAATTCGGACTTGGTATCCACGGAACAAAAAGCCCTGCTTATCTGGCGTTGATAGTTTTTTCTTTGGTTATACTTGTGTGGATGATAAAAATAAGCATAAAGAAACGCGAATGCAGATTACTTCTTTTATCAATGTTCTCCTTTATATTTGTTTTTCTCACTTATTCTACCGGCGGTGTGGAATATTTTCTGTTGGGATTTATGGCGTTGTTTATTATCGGCGTAGGAATATTCTTATCCCGAATGCCCAATTTTGTTTCTCTCCCGCTGATTGCAATTTATATTATGCTGAATTTTTACACGCTACTGACCACCCAACAAGAGCAATTCGGTCTAAAAGCAAGGAAAAACCTTATTGGAAAAATAATGCCTCTCGTCGGAAATAAAAGTTATTATCTGGAAACCAGGACCAGAGATAAAAGAAAATATCATTCTGCAGGAGGTTGGCGGTATCTATTTAAAGTCTACGGCAAAACTCCAACTCAAAGCCATGCCGATGATTATTTCGGATGGATTTATCAGGACGAAATTTCCAAGGAAAAACCTGAAATGAGAGTGATTATTTCCGAATATCCTACGCAAATCAACCAAAAACCAATAGCAGAATTCAATGAAGGAGTTTATTACGGATATATTATTGAAAACCAATAATTCAAAATACAAAATGCAAAATTTAAAATTACAATTAAAAAATCAAAAATTATTAAACCGGCAAGCGAAATATATTTTTTTTGTTGATCACTTACGTGATAACCTACGTGTTCTTGTCTCCAACTTTCTCGCATTGAGAAACAATAAAAAATATATTCGGGAGCCACTAATAATTTTTATATTATTGTTAATAATATTTCTAAGATTTTGGAGGGTAGGTGAATTATTCTATTTTGGCATTGATGAAGAATACCAGTCATTGCTTGCGCTTTCCATTATCAAGGATTTCCATATTATTTGGATCGGTTTGGCAGCTGCCAATACTGGTTTTTATCTGGGACCCGGATTGGTTTATGTCCATTCCTTATTGCTTTGGATAAGCCGGCTCGACCCCCTTATACTGGCTTATGCGGCATCATTTATCGGATTAATAAATGCCATGGTATTATTCCTGATTTCAGGAAAACTATTCAGCAAAAAAACCGCATTAATCGCAACCTGTATTTATTCATTTTCCTTTTTCGTGGCATCATACGACCGCAGGTTTTGGAATTCTACTTTTGTGCCTTTAATAGCTATGCTCTTTTATTATGCATATGTCCGGTTTAGAACAGACATCCGCTGGTTAATAGCTATTACTGCACTTTTAGGATTATCATTTCATATACATGCTTCTCTGTTTATTTATATTCCAATTTCATTGGTGATTATCATCAAATATTTAAAAAAATTAATAGCAGCCGGTTCCAGCAAATTTCAGCTAATTTCAATTATCCTTTTATCCATAATATCTTTTCTTGTTTTTTATTCGCCATTAATTATATTTGACTATGTCCACAATTATGACAATCTGAAAACACCATTGAGAATGCTTCAAGGAATGAACCAGTCAAATGAAGGCGTCCTACTTTTATCGCACTTTGATATTTTTTCCAAAGTCAACAGTCAATTTTTTAATATAGCGCTTAATATAAAAATTGTTGAATATGTTTTAGCTTTATTTGTTTTGGCAATAATTTTGTATTTTCTGATCTCGAAACAAACAAGGGAAAAGTATTTTATTCTTTTCACCATCGTATTGTTTTACCTAATAATGTTTTTCTTTTACCCGGGAAAAATGCTGGAATATTATTATCTTGGCTTCTTGCCTTTTATGAGTCTTGTTTTGGCGTATTATCTTACCAGAATAAAAGGATTAATAGTTTCTTTTCTCCTTTTTGCTTTGGCAGCGGTTTCAGTTTATCGCCAGATTATTCTTCCTGTAAACAACGGTCTTAAAGCAAAAAAAACACTGATAAAAAAAACCGTTGCAGTATTAGGTGATAATGATTTTTATTTGAATACCTCCCATGAATATCTGTATTTCGGAGGTTGGCGTTACCTTTTTGAAGCCTATGGAAAAAAACCAGGACAAAGCCAGGCTGACCAGATGTTCGGCTGGATTTACAACAAAGAAATTTCTACTGATAAACCCGGATTAGAAGTCATTATTTCCCAAAATCAGCTCAAAGGGAATAAATTCAGGCTGGTTGCTCGGGAAGGCAGTTATTATGCATACATCATTGATAAAACTGATAAATAAATATTTATTCCTGCTTCCGATTGTACTTATGGCAGCTATATTTCTTCTGAATTTGCATAACCTGGCTTTGTTTCCGCTGAACCGGGGATTCGATGCGGATGGCCATCTGGAATATATCAGTTATATCAGGAAGAATTTGAGGATACCTCTTGCCAATGAAGGGTGGGAACTGTACCAAACGCCTCTATACTATCTGATAAATTCAATCATCGGAAATCCGTATCTTATACGTTATTTTAATCTTGGTTTTTGGTCGCTGTTTCTGGTTTTATCTACTATATTTTTCACAAAATTATTTAAGGATAGATTAACGGGATTAATCGGAGCTTTTTTTGCATCATCGTTGCCTGTAGTCATTTATCTGCTTCCCACTGTCAGCAATGAACTTTTTTCCGGCATTATGATCAGCCTGACAATCATGTATTACGTAGCCGAATACGGTAATGGAAGCAAAAAAAACCAAATTATCCTGGGTATTCTGATGGGATTGTCGCTGCTCTCAAAAGCTACCGCCTTTGTTCTGGCTATATCAATCATAACGGATCAACTGTTGCGAAACAAGCTAAAAATCAATAAAACCATAAATAAACTGATAATTCCTTTAGCGATTGCACTGGCCATTTCCGGTTGGTTTTATATCCGTAATGCAATTTACTTCGGAAATCCCTTTGTAACTTCGGTTGATTTCACAAAATACTCGATTCACCAGTCGCCGGGATACAGGGATTTGAATTTTTTTGTGGATTTTAGCGGCTTCATTAAGTTCGATTTGTTCCGAGCCCATCATTATTCACTGATCCCGGGTACTTTTTTTTCATGGTTTTTTGACGGACACAATGTAATAATTCCCGTTCAACCGTATTCAAAAGCGGGAATTCTGCTTATAATTTCATCACTACCGATTGTTTTGGTTATTGTCAGGGGAATACTGTTTGAACTTAAAGACAGGAAAAACAATATTTTTTTCATATATCCAATAATTCTATTCTTAAGTTATATCGCTTATAATTTCAAACTTCCTTTTTATTCCACTGTTAAAGGCGCTTTTTTGGTAAGCGGGGTGATACCCTTTACATACTTTTTCTTAAAAGGACTTGTTAACTCCAGGAAGTACTTTATTATAACCAACATATACCTTGTTTTTTACGCCATATTGATATTGAGGAATTTTTGGATTTTGGAGAGCTGGTATAAATAATCTATAATATGAATATGGGTAATTCACAAACTATCACAGCGTTAATACCTGCCAGGAATGAGGAAAAAAACATCAAAAGGTGCCTGGAGTCTGTCAAATGGTGCGATAAAGTGATGGTCTTGTGGATGGGTGACGACAAAACCGGGGAAATCGCAAAAAAATCCGGCGCAGAAGTTATAGCAAGAAATAAAAGTAATAACGATGATTTTCGCTTAGTGCAGGATAATATCAACTGGGCTATTGACAACTGTAAAACCGATTGGATATTGCGGATAGATGCAGATGAAGTTGTTACCGAAGAGCTGAAAAACGAAATAATAGAAATTCTTAATTCTAAATTCTTAGTTCATAATTCTAATATTATTGCCTTTGGAATACCGCGAAATCAGTATTTTCTGGGTGGCTTTCTCAAAGGAGGGGATTGGGCATATGACCGGCTTATCAGGCTTTTCAAACCCAAATTTTGCCGATACGATCCAATCGTACAAGTGCATGAGCAGTTTAAAGTCAAAGGCAGGATAGACTATATAGAAAATGCCTTGCTGCATTATTCCCATCCGGAGTTTAAGGATGTAATTGATAAATTCCAAAAATACACCGACATGGAAATACGGGAACTAAAAATTTCCAAATTAAACGCATTATTCAAAATGCTGACACTGCCCATATACGTATTCCTGCGTTGGACATTCTGGCATCACGGTTACAGAGACGGATGGAGGGGAATAGTGGCCGGAGCGATGAGAGGATGGTATGAGTATCTGGTGTATTCCAAATACCTGAAATTCACAACCTGATTAGCGAATAGAATATCAAAGTACCCAGGATATTCACCAGCAAGCCGTATGCCAACAATCCGTAAGTTAACACGTTGGGAAGGGAAGAAATAACCAAAATCAGAAGAAGATATATCAAAGGCAATGAATCCAAAAAGTAGCGTGCCCCGAATTGCACCCATCCTGTTCCCACATTCGCAAGCAAAACCGACATACCTAATCCAATAATGAGCAAGCTTATTAAAACAAATGTTTTTAATGTCGTATTGTGCAGTATTTTTTTCTTCAGCAAAAAAGGCAGTGCGAAAAGAAATGGATAGATGAGGAAAATGCTATTTCCTTCCGTATCGAATTTTATAAAAGGAGCCTTTGAAGTTAACTCATACGGTCTTAAGAAATAATGGAAGACATTGTGGGGAACAAAAGTCTTAGAAAAAATTTTTTTAGCCTGGAAGTAACCGTCGTATCTCCAAACTCCTTTTTGATATACCATGCCTGTTTCCAGAATGTTAGCGAAACGAATTCTGTTGTACGAAAAAAAACCCGCCAAAAAAACTGCGCTTATGATCAAAAAAACCGAAATAAATTTGGGTTTATCTATTTTTATCCGCGATTTGATCAAATGGAACAAGACAAAAAAATACAGCAGTCCGTAAAATACCAGCGTATATCTGGTTAGCCATGCCAAATGGAAAAATACAAGACTGGCGGCGAGTAAAACTGTTTTTTTTGGTTTCAGCAAATACAAAAACAGTAAATTGAGAAATAAGAGAAGGTACATTGTTGCAACAATCTGGTTAGTAGCCCAAATTCCGCCTTTCAAGGATAAGTAGAAGTTAGGCGACATCAGACCAAAAACAAGAAGCAGGAGCACATGCAATTTCATCTGTAAACGTAATTTAAAAAACCTTGAGGCGTTTCTAACAAGAAAATGGAATAGGATAATGTTCGTCATACCTGCCAGAAGAGTATATACTATATCGCTTGCATTCAAACCCGACAGTATATAAAAAGGCAAAATATATATTCCTGCGCCGGCGCCCCAATACAGATACCATTTGTCTTTGTAAAAAGAGAGGTCCAAAGTTTCTTTGGAAATTACATCCAGTCTGCCATTGATAAAAGAATCTATCAGATTATTGTAATAGGCAAAGGAAGTCGGTTTAAAAATATTGGTGTTTGCAAGCAATGAAAGTACCAGGTATATTGCAGCAACTACAACCAGAACCGTTAAAATTATGTTATCTTTTTTCTTCCAGATATTCAGCTTCATTGTTTACCATTTCTAAATTATAGACTTGTTTTCCCTTTATGATATTTCTTGCCCCTAGTATTCCTGTATAAATTGAGTGATCCATATTATTGTATCGGAACATTCCATTCCTTCCTATCAGCTGCATATTGTTCAGTTGCTTTTTCAAATATATTTTTAAGACGTTCAAAGCATCTTTATATAATAAGTCGTATTTCGGATATGCCTTATTTACATGATAGACTTTACCGTCAATTACATCTTCATATTTTGTTTTTGGAGAAAAATACGCTATAAAATCCTCAGTTGTCTTCCTAATCAATTCATTATCCGAAATGCTTTCCATAAAATCTCCTTTCTGGTAGGGATATTCAAAAACAACGGATGTTTTTCCCGGCGGAGACATCAGTAACGACCAGTTATTGGTTTCAAGAAAACGGAAAAAGCCTATGTTCTTAGGATGGACATAAACCCATGTATATTCTGTCAGTTTTTCCTTGTTAAAAAACAGAACTACGATTTTTTGGTCAATGAATTTCAACTTATTCCGTGAAGCGGTTACAGAAAAGGGTTTACTGAAATCCAAAATGTCAAAAAAAATATCGAGTGGTATGCTTGAAACCAGATTGTCGGCAGAGTATTGACTGTTTTTTGTGTATATTTTATATTTATTTGAAATTTTTTTTATTTTAATGACAGGCGAATTATAAATTATTTTTCCCCCGTTTTTTACGATTCTTTTCACCAACGCATCGGAGATCATACCGGTCCCATATTTGGGAAACTTGAAACTGGGCGTCAGTGAAATAACTCTGACATCAATTCCCAATGCGCTTTTTATCGCTGTTGTCATAGACAGGTTTTTAACCCTCTGGTCTACAAAATCGGCAGACATTTTTTCTCCGGCGTCTTTACCCCATAATTTCTCGTTATATTCTTCATTGAACCATTTGTATAAAGCATACCCGAACCTGTTAATATACGCATCTTTCAATGTATGTATTTTTTTTCTTTTTAACCTGTTGGATATTCTTGCATAAACATAAGTAAGAAGCATGAAAACAGATTTGAATATCCCTACTTTAAAAAGAACGTCAAAAATTTTTACCGGGTAATCATAGAATTGTCCATGCTGGTACATTGGAGTATGTTTATCAACCAGTACCATATTCTTTCCCATTAACTCATTAAGCCATTTATTCAGTTCTTCGTTTTTTGTAAACCAGCGATGGGGCGCCAAATCGAATTTGAAGCCGTTGTATTTTAAAGTGGCTGCTAAACCGCCGGGATAAGGATTTTTTTCCAATACGGTTACGGTAATATTTTTCGGTTTTTTTCTAAGAAGTTCGTCTGCGCAAGCCAACCCGGCCAATCCGCCACCAAGAATTACAATATCATTTTTTTCTTTCATATCGGGTGATGTCAGCTTCGACCATCATTTTGACTAATTCATTGAAAGAAATTTTAGGTTTCCAGTTCAAAATCTTATTGGCTTTATCGGACTTTGCTTTCAGATTCGGGACTTCTGCCGGTCTTTTAAACCTGGCATCACTGACAACATATTTATCCCATTCACCCAGACCCGCATATTTAAATGCCAGTTCGACGAATTCGCGTACCGAATGGTTTTCTCCGGTACCAATCACATAGTCATCAGGTTTTTCCTGCTGAAGCATCAAATACATGGCATCAACATAATCTCCGGCAAAACCCCAATCACGTTTTGCATCAAGATTGCCCAAATATAATTTGTCGGCTAACCCTAACTTTATTTTTGCCACTCCGTCGGTTATTTTTCGGGTGACAAATTGGATTCCTCTGATAGGGGATTCATGATTAAAAAGTATACCGTTGCTGGTAAACAAACCATAAGACTCACGAAAGTTGACCGTCATCCAATATGCATATACTTTTGATATTCCGTACGGGCTTCGCGGATGGAAGGGAGTATTTTCATCCTGCAAACCATTTGTATTACCCAATCCAAACATCTCGGATGTTGAAGCTTGATAAAATTTTGTGGTCGGACTGAAAAATTTGATTGAATTAAGTAGGTACAACACACCTAATGCATTAATTTCAGTCGTTAATTTAGCCTGTTGCCATGAAGAACCGACAAAAGATTGGGCGGCCAGATTGTAAACTTCGTCCGGCTGGATTGATTTGATAAGCTGGATCAACGAAGATTCGTCTGTCAGGTCTCCTTCAATATACTCAATTTTATTTGTCAAACCAAGATATTCAAGATTGTCAAAATTTGGATTCGAATAACGTCTGACCATGCCATATACTTTATAATCTTTTTCCAGAAGGAGCTTTGCTAAATAAGGCCCGTCCTGACCTAAAATTCCTGTGACTAAGGCGGATTTTGCCATATACGGATAAATTAAATTCTAATTGATATATTATACCAGTATATCAATTTGATACAATAATTGAATGCTTAAAAAAATCATCTCTCTCCTTAAACGTCCAACCAACAAGGATATTATGGTAAATACTTTAGGTAATTATATTGGAGTTTTTTTTACCGCTTTATTTGCCTTAATTCTGGTGCGTATACTGGATCCTTCACAGTACGGTGTTTTAAGCGTTCTTTTGGGAATTGCTTATGTTTTATCCAACGTATTGGATTTTGGCACTACTGCCACAATTTACTCCTCTGTACCGGTATTAATTAATAAACAATCAAAAGAACTATTCAGGTTTGTAAAAAGTATATTTATTTTCCAGTCTTTATTTTCGCTGATCGTCATTATTATTTTACTTGTTTCTTTTCCTTATCTGGATAAAGTTTTTTTTAAGACACGCGCGCCTATTTGGGAATTATATATTACTTGCGCATCGGTCCTTTTTTTCATCTGGCAAAATTTCCTTTCCAATATTTTGTTGGCGGCAAAAAAATTTTTAAAAGTTAATTTATATATAAATATTTCCAACGTCTTAAAAACTCTGGTTATTTTTATAATGATGTCAACAAGAACTGTAGGAGTCGGTTCCATCATTTTTGTTTTTGGAGTAGTGGGTCCTTTGATTTTCTTTTTATTGATTTTCCTTGAAAAAAAGAATTCCATTTTGGAATTACTGCGATCGGAAATTGATAAGGAAGAATTCAAATTCAGGTATACGTTTACATATTTTCTGGCATCCCAGTTTTTCAATCTCGGTTTAAGGATGGATTTATTCCTTTTATCATATTTCCGGCCGAAAGAAGAAGTGGGATATTATGGCCTTTCCCAAAAAATCATATTAACAGTAACCACTACCATCATCAGTATCACGCAGGTTCTCTCGCCCCGTTTTTCGCAGATTCATCTGAAAAACGATGTAAAAAGACTTTTTAAAATAGCCATAGCGTATATGATGATACCGACTGGATTGTTTATCATATTGTTTATTCTTCCGCACCAAATTTTCGATATATTTTTTACCAATAAATTTTCCAAAACTGCAGACATCACCAAAGCATTAAGCATGCCTTTTATTTTATACGCTTTAGGCAGCATTCCTATGTTGTTTTTGCTTTATACGGTGAAAAAACCGAAATATATCCTAATTTCCAATATAATATTTTTCGCTATTATTACGCTGGGATCATATTATTTGATTCCGATAAAAGGAGTCTTCGGTCCGCCGACTGCCATTTTCTTTGCACTACTGACTGCCATACTGTTCCAGGTTTTGGCATTAATTAAAGAATATAGGGCGTTACCTAAATGACTTCATAAAATAATTCTTACGTAAAAGGAAAACTTCTGTTATAATATCCTATAATATGGAACGGCGAATTCCAATCAATTACATCACTGACGAATTTTCTAAACGAAAAGCAGTAGCTTTACCTGCATTTGATTCTCATGAATTATTGACTCAACAAGATTTGCTTTTATTCAGGGATATGAAAAATCCACTTACCGGAGCAACCCTTTTATTTAATGTGGATCACCCCTTTACAAAATACCAGAATGATCTACCCGAATTGGCAGATATTAAGCGTCAACTTCCAAAATCAATGGTTGACGACGAACTGGTAATGAGACGCTTTGGCAGCCGGGTTGCCTTATTGCAGATAAGCAATGGATTAAACAATATTTCCAGTTCAATCTATCATTACCTTGATGGTGTGTTTGCCCCCCAAGGGACTTATGCTTCTATGAGGGCGAAATTGGACGATATTTCAGTTAAGGTTAGAAGGGAGTTTTTAGGACCGATGAAAATCAGATTCGCCAATCCTAACAGCCACTACCAAAGAAATATATCATTTGAAGAGTTTTTTACACAGGATGATTTAAGTACAATGCAAATTTTTAATTTTATGGCTGCACCGTATTGGATCGCTCCTGTTAAAACAAGAAAAATGTTTATTGACCAGACAGTAAACGAATCGCAAACTTATCAAGGAGAAACTTTAACTGCGCAAGATTACGGTGAAATGCTTCATATTTTTGAACTGTTGGAAGATACGCGACAGAAACCAAACGGATTCGATCCCGCTACTCAGGGTTTTATTGAAGCCCGCGATCAATACCTAAAAGCCAGGGATAAAGTCAGAAAGCAGTTTATGAATCCTTCTGATCAGGACTCTGCTGAAGAGCATGATAACCTGATGAAATCAATTAGATCGCATTTATTTTCGGGTATGGAAGAACGGGTACTGGATATACTTGGATTAACAGAGCCCGATACATTTACTCAAACATATTCGGATTTAACAAGAAGAGCTAAAACAGCCAAAAAACATAAAGCCACCTATGAGAAAGTATTAAGAATCGCTGCCGAATATGCCCAACAACATGACTATTTGAAAACCGCAGTCGAAACAACAGTTGAAGAAGCGGAACCAATACACTACGCTCTGCTCAGCAAACCCAGCTTCATTATTGAACCATTGGTCGTATTAAAGGAAAATACCGATTCACCCGAGGAAAGCACTATAGTAATGCCCTTGGAAACAGGATTGGGACCGAAAGGGCTCAATATTCCCAAAACACTTTTACCGAGAATTAAAAGGATAATAAAACGTTTTAATGAAATAGATGAAGGAAAAGATTTAGCCACACTGCCTGCAACCACTTATAATAATATCAAGCACTTGAATGTTAACGGATATCAGATAGTGATATCACGAGTAGATAACGAGAACATAACGTTTTATGTTATTACGGGAGTCAAAGCACCCATTTCTCATAAATAATTCCCCTAAATACAGCTTTGCTTTTATTTATATATCCTTTTTTATCCAAATCGCTTTGATAATGAAATAAAATAAAACAATTGTTGCGCTTCAAGTTAAAGTGTAGTAGCGGAAATATTGCAATTATTATAGTCCTATAGTAGAATTATGGTTAATTTTATGGTTGAAGTTCTGGCAGGCCACAAAACACTTCCTTATCCTAATTATGTATTAGCATATCATGATAATGGGGCTTATAGAATTATCCCAAAAGTTAATCAGGCAGTCGAATCCGTTGCAGACGAAAATATACCGGGTGTAAATACTACGCTCAGGTTGGCGGTTTTTAATCAGGCATGTCGAACTTATCCTGTACTTGATTATTTGCCTGCTTATACGATTGGCGTAAAGAATAAATTGACTGCGGCAGAATCGCCTTATGCGGTAGTAACTAACCCTCTGCCTACTATCGGCATTGAGATGGAAATGCCAATGACACTAATAATGGACAGGTATATTCACATTATGAACGGGCTTGGAATTTTTAACAGTGACGAAATATATATAAGGAGAGAGGCGCGTAATCATTTCAGTTATTCCCCTTATGCCCAGGCATTATTCATCCATGAATTGTTTTCGACAGGGATAGTGCAACTCGATGAACAACCTAATGGCAACGGATTATGCCGTTTCAGGGTTCCAGACAATTGTACGGTATCTCTCCATATAAATTTTGGGGCGCCGGTAGGGCTTGATGAAGAATTAATTAAATACAAATATGGCGCACAGGTACAATCGCTTGTCGACCTATTCACATATGCTTTCGTCTCTCCGGCCCGGATGAAATCAATGAAAATTATATCCTCGCACTTGGTAACTAAAAGTAAAGTTGAAGAATCAAAAAAAACAAAAAGACAATCCTATCATTATCCGGAACCGGTGCGCTTGGAGTTGAGAACAGGTGATGTCCGCTGCGGTAAAGTTGTGCCTGCCCTGTATTTTTCCCAGGCAATGGCAGCATCCCTGTTCTCATATATACAGTGTCAAGAAGCTTTATCCACCAACATAACTATTGAACAACTGGCGGAATATTACCGGCTATTTGCAGAAGCTGCACGCGGTATATCCTCTAAATATTTCGGAAAACCATCAATCTATGATGATCCGAAACAAAGGCATCTGGTTGCCAAAATAATCAGTGAAGGCAATATTGTCAAGGATAGCTTAGCGGTTTTTCATGAATTCTATCCAAAAATATATCGGGCGGTTTTTAATCAAAGCAATCCAGACGCTAAATAGTCAAAACATCTTTTTCCATACCTCATACTGCAGGTTCCTAAACGACTTCTTCCTGTTTATGTAATAATCTGTCTTTAATAATGAAGAATAATCGTACCCGTATATTTCGGAAGCATAGGGAATGACAATGATTTCTTTTTCTGTTGGAATGGAATTCCTTAATTCACTTATTTTTATATCCGGTCGGTAATGCTTTAGCGGATCGCTTGACGGTATTATCATGTAAACCGGAATATTTTTAGGCAATGATCCTGCCAATGATTTCCAATCCTCCCTATGGAAACCGGGGATCAAAAGATACGCGGCGGAAAAAAACAGAAAACCGGCGAAAATAATGTAATTTGCATACTTTGGTTTATCCGATTTTCCCAAAATTATTGCCATCAGGGGAATCAGATAGAGGAAACGGAAATATTGGAGTAGGGGAGAGTATAAAGAAAAAATTGTTCCGATGACAATGGGGACTGCAAGCAAAAAAAGATATTTTTTGTGTTTCAAGCCTCTTTTGAAAACAAAATAAAAAACAAACAAACTGAAAGCTGCTGCTAGGGTATAATACAAAATCTTCGGTTCAAAGCTTATCCTCCCGACAGAGAATTTCATCGGGATCAGTATAAGATTTTTGATGGTAACTTTTCCCAACGCCAGATTCCAATTCGGAATCAGGCTCAATGCCTGTCTGGAATTCATTACCTGCCTAATAAGAAGCGGTGAAAGAAGAATAATGGAAACCAAAAGCATTAAAGCGGATTTAATTAATGCAGAGTATCTCTTTCGAAATAAAAGAAATGCATAAAAAGCGGAGATTAAAAAAACTGAACCGTAAAAAGTGGCGAAAGATAAAATACAAAAAACATTAAACAACATAAAATCTTTTGTCATCGTAGACTTGGTCCGGGATCCTGTCATCCGAATAAAATAATACAATGCACATACCAAAAAAAATACAGCCATCATGTACATTCTTGCTTCCTGTGAATAATAAACGATTAAGGGATTGAACAAAAAAAGCGTACTAGCCCAAATTCCACCTAAATAAAAGACAGCAACCCCCGCCAAAAGAGAAAATAAAACTGATGGAAGTCTTATTGCAATTTCGGAAAAACCAAAAGTATAAGTCCATAACTTCATGAAGATGTTATATAAAGGCGGATGAAAATCTGCAGGGGAAAATTTAGTCAGTATTTCCGCGAATGAGTATTGGCTTACTGCTTTGGCAGTAGTCGCTTCATCCAGCCATAAGGACTGATTGATTCCAACCAGTCTGATAAGAAATGCCCCAATTAAAACAATCAGTAGTTTTTTGTTGATCATTGTCTATCTATAATGATATAATATTTATCAAATTGCGGGATTAGTTCACCGGTAGAATGACTCCCTTCCAAGGAGTAGAAGAGGGTTCAATTCCCTTATCCCGCTCAAAGCAAATTTTACTAAGCAAGGTAGACAGTCGAGTTCGACTGTATTCTTATGGAAAAAAAACTTATTGACTTTCATCAATTCTTGCAAGAATACCAAACTGGAGAATTTGAAGTTTTGATTAATAAATCTAAGGCTGGTGATTTTGTTATGTCAAAATTCGGCGATAAACACAATAAACCCGCACATCTTTTCTTCACTTGGCTGAGTATTATTTTAATTGTCCCATTACCAATCATTCTTTTGATATTTTATGGATGGATTAACGCCGTTGGCACTTTTATTATCGGATTAATGATTAACAAAGCTGCCAGAAAAAGTGCGTCACAGTTTGTTCTACAAAATATGCTGGATAGCGAAGATTTTTGGAATTATGTAATACTGCACAAAGGAGCAATTATTCACGACAAATCAGGAAAAGAAATAACATCTGAATTTTTAGACAGAATGGTAAAGAAATATGGTGAACCAAAATAAAATGGACAAACTATAAGTTTAGCAAATACTTTATTTCTAAAGGATTAATAATCCCTCAAATACCCTTACAGCAGTCGAGATTGATACTTACATAAAAGAAAACAACTTGGGTCTTATTAACTTTTTAAGTTCATGGAAAGACCTTCCATTTATTGTCGGAGACGATACGTACGGCTATTGGTTCAGTGAAGAAAAATTGACAATATATATTAATACTTTCTGGCGCAGTGTGAAAAATTTACTTATTTTTGTTATAGTCTGCTTTATTTTAGCAATTCTTATATTCATCGTTACAAACGGATTAAGCGGTTATCCATTTTAATAAGCCTTCATTAACTTGTTAAAATGCATAAGTAGTTCATCAAGTAGGAGCTCGCCCTGAGTGCTTGCATTGAGCGAAGCCGAAGAGTTCTTAATAATTTGCATCTCCCGCTCCAAAAGTGACAGAAGTTAAAATTATGGACAAACTAACATTCGAACAAATAAAAAAGGCGACTGGAGAGGTTCAAATAGCGCTTGTTAATGGAAATTATAAATCTGTGGATTCTGGTGCTGGCAATAGTCGACTAACCGGTTAGCGGAATGAACTGGCCGTAATCAGTTATTTCACGTCATGAACGGTCAGTGAACAAATACAGTCTACGTTTACCCTAGATTGCATAGATATAAAATTACTTATATACTTAAATGTCTCTTGACATAGTTTAATCTACGTTTTATACTATTAAACGTAGATATAGGTTTTCTTATCTACGATTTAATTATGAGGACAGGTAGCTATAAAAATCAGTTAAAAGGAGAGTTGCAATATAAGGCTTTCATACCGAATAATCTGCCGTTGGAATTGAATATTGATTTAGGTTTGCAAACGTTGCTTTCGAAAGCCGATCAGGCTTTAGGTCGACTTGATACTATTGGGGAGGTAGTCCCCGATGTTAATTTTTTTATCTTGATGTATATCAGGAAAGAAGCAACTTTATCCAGTCAGATTGAAGGAACTCAGGCAACATTTGTCGATGTATTAAAGGCGGAATCAAAGATAAAAGATGCGGAAGTTCATAAAGATGTTGATGAAATTCTAAATTATATATATGCAATTAATTACGGTTCAACTAGGTTGCACAACCTAGCTTTGTCACTAAGACTGCTAAAGGAAATTCATGCGCTTATTTTGAAAGGCGTTCGGGGTGAATGGAAAACTCCTGGAGAATTTAGAATATCGCAAAACTGGGTCGGAGGTTCAAGTATCCAAACCGCAACCTATGTTCCTCCGCCACCATCAGCAGTAATTCCTCTTATGGGAAATCTTGAATCATACTTACACAGCAAAGAACCTATGCCTCTATTACTAAAAACTGGCGTCATTCATGCTCATTTTGAGACAATCCATCCGTTTTTGGATGGTAATGGAAGAATGGGACGATTACTGATTACATTTTATTTATGCCAACAAGGTGCATTAACTAAGCCGCTTCTCTACCTTTCTGAATTTTTTAAAGAACATCGACAAATTTATTATGACAAGCTAAATTCATATAGGGAAAAAGATGATATTGAGGGCTGGCTTAAATTTTATTTGGAAGGTGTATCGACAACTGCCGAAAAAGCTGTCAGTACTGCAAGAAAAATAATCAAACTAAAAGAAGATCATACTCAAAAGGTTGCAACGCTTGGAAGATCCGCGGAAAGAGGAATGAAATTACTGAATACCTTATATAAAAAACCTCTTATTACTATTAAAGGAGTTGAGAAGATTGCGGAACTTAAAAATCCTAATGCCTTAATCCTGGTTTCAAAACTGGAGAAAATTGGGATTCTCAAAGAAATAACAGGTAAAACAAGAAACAGGATTTACTCTTATCAAGACTATATCAACCTTTTTACTTAATATGTGGTTTATTTTCAATATTCTGATCAAAGTTTGGTATATTTATAGTGAAAAAACTATTTCAAATATTTAGCAAGAGCTTTTCTTGTAACTGGTCTTATCCCAGGACTGTAAAATTGAAGACTTCCTGCCAATATGGCTATTTTTGCTGCTTCTACTATATGCTTACCTTCATTCAAAGCAACTGTAAACGCTGCCATTGTTTGGTCACCACAACCAGTTTCATCTTTAAATTTTCCGTTGCTAATTTTTGGCACAGGTATTTGTTCTTGTATATCTTTATTAAAGAAGTATCCGCCTTTCCCACCAAGAGTAATAAAAACATTTTGTACACCCATGCTTAATAACTTTTCTGCTGCCTTTTTAGCGCTATTTTTGTCGCTTACCGTAATGCCCGTGAGTATCTTTGCTTCATGTTCGTTCGGTTTGATTAAGAAAATATTTTGAGATAACAGTTCTTGATAATTTTGATTTTCATCAATACCACCAGGATCAAATAACACTTTAATACCTAAACTGTTGGCTTTTTTAAATGCGTATAAAACTGTTTTATAAGGTAATTCAAGTGTGCTGACTAACAAGCCATTATCAGCTGCAACGGATTTGAAGAGTTCATTTGCAGCTTCAACGTCATTGGGTGAAAATTGATCATTTATTCCTGGAAAAACATATATTTGATTTCTTCCCTTAGTATCTACTGGTATAAGCGCAATACCCGGAAATATTTTAGTCTTTTCATAAGAATCAATGCTTATATATTCCGTATTCACTCCGGAAGTTTTAAGTGAATCTAGAGGCAATCTCCATAAACCATACGGATCATTGGTTGTCTTTCCAATCATGGCAACATTTTTCCTATTGCTTAAAGCCGCAATCATTTGTGCAATATTTCTTGATTTTCCTCCTGGTCCAATATGGAGCTTTTCCACATAAGTAAGTTCGCCTGAAGCCAAAAGTTTTTTTGCTCCAAGAGCAACGATGTCTGTATTTAAGCCGCCTATTACTATAATTGTTATTTTGTTTAGATTATTTTTTCCCATAAAAGTAAAATAAAATTTTTCTTTTATATATTTCATCAATCGGAAAAAAGGTTAAACTTTAACACTTCGTAAAACGCCCTGATTCCGTCAAACCAGGTTATCTTTTTTCCTTCTTTATAGGTCCGACCCCTATAAGAAATCCCTATCTCATATATTTTGACACCGGGAATCTTGGAAATGCGACTGACTATTTCCGGTTCAAAACCAAAGCGTTTTGACTCCAGTTTGCCGGTTATGTTCCTGATTATCTCACCTCTGAAAACCTTATAGCCGGTTTCCATATCCGTCAGGTTGAGATTTGTCAACACATTGGAAAAAAAAGTCAGCAAATTATTGGCTAAATAATGCCAAAAGTATAATATGCGCCTGGGTTTATTGGAAACGAATCTTGATCCACAAACAACATCGGCATCAAATCTTAAAAAAGGTTCCAGAAGCGCAGGATAATCTTGAGGATCATATTCCAGGTCACCGTCCTGAATCAATACGATGTCTCCGGTTGATTTCAAGAAACCCGCTTTCAGGCAGGAGCCTTTTCCCTCGTTTTTTCTCCTGAATATGGTTTTAATCTGTGCTTTTTTATTCTTTAGTCTTGATACAGTATTCTTGATTCTCGATTTGGTTTTATCGGTCGATCCGTCATCAATAATGATGATTTCTTTTTTTAATCCTTTAGTATCCGATTCAACCACATTACTGATAACGTCACCTATAAAATTTGCTTCATTATAAACAGGAATGATGATGGAGATAGATTTATATTTCATGACTTTCTGTTATTCATATAGATTTTTTCGCTCTCTTCCAATTCTTCCGGACGATTGATACCGATGCCGACATTTTCAAAAGGAATTTGGAATCCGGCCACTTTCTTATTCTCTTCATTGGCAATCCGTACCAGGTCAGTCAGGTAATATTCATGGGCGATAGGGGACTGCGGTACTTTAGGCAACGACTCCTTTAAAAACTTTACATCAAAACAATATAAGCCGGCATTGATTTCTTTTATCTTTTTTTCTTGTTCCGAAGCGTCTTTTTCTTCGACTATTCTGATAACATTTTTTTTCCGGTGATCCCTTATAACTCTCCCGTAGGCATGCGGATCTTTCAGAAGAGCCGTGACTATTGTCAGAGCCGCTTTTTCTTTTTGATGGTAGGCAATCAGATCGTATGCGTTTTTAACCGAATAAAACATCATATGGTCGCCGTAACCGACCAAAACCAGATCAGGGTATATTTTACTGCTATGCAGTTTCTTCAAACCTTTATACACGGCATCTGCAGTACCTAGCAATTCTTGTTGTGGAGCAAAGATAACATCATGTCCGGCTAGGGCTTTTTTTACACTGTCTGCGAATGCGCCGACAACAACGATGACAGGATGGGTAATTTCCTGCAATAATTCAACTCCATAAATAATCATCGGCTTATTCAAAAACGGTATTGTCACCTTATTGGATACGGTTGATTTTATCCTGGTCCCTTTTCCCGCAGCCAGAATAATTCCGGCAATCATTTTATCATTTTTCATTTATTTATTCCATCCGCGTGGATGCATTTTATACCATTTAGTTAATGATTCAACGCTGTCTTTGATAGACCTTTTCGGCGTCCAAGACAATAGTTTATTTGCTTTTTCGATCGAAGCGACTTTTTTTGCATCATCTCCCTCTCTGGGCTTGGTTTTTTCCGAAATTATTTTAATGCCTGTTACCTCCTGTACTTTTTGAACTATCTCAAGCACGGAATTTCCTGTACCCGTTCCTATATTAATGATTTCATTGGCGCCTCCTTTAATAAGATATTCTAAAGCTAAAATATGCGCTTCATTTAAATCCGCCACGTTGACATAATCTCTGACAGGCGTCCTATCCGAGGTATTGACTTCGGGACATGTCAGGTAAAATTTTTCAATACCCAATGCTCCTCTGACTGCGTTTTGTACCAGCAGGCTTGATGGTTTTTTGGAGTCGCCGATAATACCGTCGTCAGATGCTCCGCAAACATTAAAATACCTCAATATTACATAACGCATATCTTTCAGCAAACCGTACCATGATATAAGCTCCTCAACTATTTTTTTGGATGCGCCGTACGGAGATGTAGGCCTGAGGGGATGTTTTTCGTCAATGGGAAAATATTCCGCTTCGCCATATACGGCACAAGTGGATGAAAAAATAATGTTTTTTATAGCGTAGTTGGACATTGTCAATAAAAGATTATGAGTTCCACAAATATTATTGGAAAAATATTTGCCAGGATACTTCATTGATTCGTCAACAAGACAAGAAGCAGCATAATGGATTACAGCCGAAATACCCGGTTCCTTGTCAAAAATAGGGGAGAGATCATTTTTCAAATCTTCTTCATAGATACGCAGCTTATTTTGACCGAATTTCTTTTGCAGTAAATCCAGCGGTTGACGATAACCGGTAGAGAAATTATCAATAGCAATAACTTCATAATCTTTTTTTAAGAATAAATATGAGGCAACAGAACCAATATATCCTCCTGCACCCGTAACTAAGATTTTGTGTGACATATCCCATTATAGAATAAATTACAAGCTCAAAGCACCAAATTACAAACAATAACCAAACTTCAAATATCCAAACTATTTGGAGTTTGTATTTTGGGCATTGAATATTGTTTGGATTTTGGATTTTGGAATTTGGAATTTCTAAGCTTATGTATTGGGTGCCAATGTAATCTGTTTTCGGCAAAGAATATGCCGATAAAAACCAACAATGATCCGATAAAATAATATATATTCGGATATTCTCCCAGTAGGGGTGCAGCAATTAAAACGGCAACCACAGGATCAATATATGTAAACAGCCCTATTTCCTGCGTCTTAAGTTTTGATAACCCGTACAAAAATAAACAATAAGCAAGAGCTGATGAAAAAAATACACCAAAGATTATACCTGTCCAACCTTGTATATGAAGCTGAGTGAAACTCCATTTTTGCTGTTCAATAATCATTAAAGGCAAAAATATAAGCGATGCAAACATAAAACCCAAAAAAGTAGCCATATAAGCGCTTATTTTGTTCAAGACATTTTTAAGAATAATCGGATGCAAAACCGCACCTGCCGTAGCAATAACTATCATGATATTACCTTCGAACTGGCTTATATCCGTCTTTGTTTTTCCATCAAATAAAATTGGGGAAAAAATTATAACCAGCGCTCCAAAAAAAGCTAAGGCCATTCCTGTAAGTACTTTTCTTTGCGGTTTTTCATGAAGGAAAATAACTGAAAAAAGAAATATAAATAAAGGTCCTGTTGAGGCAATAATCGGCACGTTTATGCTGGCTGTTTTTTGCACGCCCAAAAAGAAAAAAGAAATATTCACTACAATACCGAAGAATGAACCTGTTAATAATTCCAACCAATCCCTGCGCTTTAATGAATCCAAATTGAATTTTCTGAAAATAAAAGGAATAAAAATCAACCCGGCAAAAAAGAAACGAATAAAAGCCAAGGTGAAGGGAGGAATATCTGTCAAAGCATATTTAAAAATTGGCGATGCTGCGCCCCAAATAATATTGGCAATTACCAAGGCTAAGATTGCGTTCATTTATTCTTTTTGTTTAAATAGACCAAAAGTTCGGCAATTATGCCTGTCATTGAAATCTGAATTCCAACAATAATAAGCAGAATACCGACGAAAAGCATAGGTCTTCTATATAACAGTTGATTATAAATTATCCTTTCTATTCCCAAAACCAGTAATATCAATGTCCCTACCAAAAATAACGGTAAACCGACTACGCCAAAAAAATGCAGAGGCTTTTCCGAAAAACGGAAAATAAAATAAGCAGTCAGGATGTCGGCGAATATGGAAAATCGCCTAAAAAATCCGTACTTAGATTTTCCATGAAGCCGGGGGTTGTGTTTGACAACAATTTCAGTAGTCTTGAATCCGTGTTTTTCCGCCATAACCGGCAACAACCTGAAATTGTCTCCGTAAAGAGGTATTTCTTCCAATACTTTCCTTTTCATTAATTTGAATCCGCAGTTGATGTCGTGAAACTTCGATCTTAATATATATTTGAGAATAATATGGTTGCCTATCCTTGAAGGGATTGTTTTTACTAAGCCATCTTTTCTTTCTTTTCTCCAACCATTAACCAACTCAAAACCTTGGTTGACTTTTTCCATAAACAAAGGCAAATCAAGTGGATCATTTTGCAAATCGGCATCCATAAAGATGATAATGTCGCCTTTTGACTGTTGGAATCCGGTCAATAATGCTTTGCCTTTACCAAATCTTTTCCTATGAGAAATTAGCTTGATTTTATCTTTATATATTCCATTCATGTAATGAGCTATGCTTTTAGTCGAATTGTCCGTTGATGCGTCATCCGCCAAGATTATTTCCCATGTATTTTTTTGTTTTGTAAGGATCCTGGTCAATTTATCCACTAAAATCGGCAAATTTTCGGCTTCATTATAAAAGGGGATGATAACGCTGATCATATAGTAACTGATAAGTTATAATTTATCATAAACTTCCAAATTGTCGCTTTTGTATATTTTAACAAAACGTTTATCTTTTATTAATTTTTCATAAACCGGTATTAGCATATCCTTCTCCGGGTAATTATATATTTCACCCGGCCGGATAACAATATAATCCGCCATATAATAGTATTTGGAAAAATAATAAAGGTAACGGCGGGAACTGAAATGTGGGGCAACCTGACCTGTGGCTGCTATTTTCAATTTTTCGTCATTCAGTTTTTTTGCCCATGCTTTTACTTCTTCAGCGGCTTTTTGCGGATAGGCAATCGGATGAATATTCTGTTCTTTCATGAATGGAAGCGGACCTTTGTAATATTGGAAAATTAAGGAAAAAACCAATATGTAAACAGCCAATAACAACGGGATATTTTTATTAGCGACAAATTTGCCGAAAAAAGTTGATAGTTTATGGTTAATATTTTTTATTCCGTATATGGCAGAGACGAAAATAAAAGGTTGGATTACGGAGGTGTAATGGTAAATGACATTTCTCATGTTAGAGTTACTGGAAAGTAAATTTATGGCCATTTCCGGCGTCGCAATTAATAATTGGAGTGGGGAGAATAAAGATAAAAAACCCAGCGGTCCCAAAAGAAGAAATAAATAATTAAAAGTGCCGGTGTTGAATATATACTTTGATAAACTTCCATCGTTATAATATGCAAGAGCAAAATGTTCTTTTCCGCGGAATAGAGGAATAATAACCAACATTGAGAGAGCAAACCAAATAGCGCTAATCAAAAACAAAGTTAAAGAAATCAAGATTGCTTTCCAATCTTTATTTTTTTTAAAAATACCGGAAGCATATATGGCGTAAATGCCAAAAAATGCGATTGCTAAACTAATCTGTTCTTTGGATATAATGCTTAAAATAAAAAAAATAATTACCGGTATATATTTTTTTGACAGCCAAAAATAAAACATAAACAAAAGAAAAGCGGTTGATAATGTAACCGCATGAAAATCAAACAAGTTGGCTCTTTGCATAGGTGGATACAGAAGATAGGAAATACTAAAACCTAAAGAGATCAGTGAATGGTTTTTGACCTTAGCCAAAATATATTCGCTTATCCTAAAAACCGCCCAAGCCCCCAATGCCAAAATTATAGTCTGAATTACGATTAATGTTTCCGGGCCGTTATAAAAAAAATAAAAAGGGGAGAGAAGCGCAAGCAGCAGATCATTATGGATCGCCATTCTTTTTATCTGGTTGGGACCCAAGGGATCGGTCAATTCAAGTATTCTTGACAAATCTCCATCTCTTAAAGCAGCATATGTATTGAAAACCGTTTGGTTCATTATGCCCAGATCATAATAAGAAGCATAGAGAGTTTTATATCGGAGAATTGAAAGATAGGAAAAATAAACTATATAGACCAAGATGAGTAACCAAAGCAAAATACTGATTTTATGAATTTTTAAAAAATTTAACATAGTTATTATTTGTTGCCTGAGTGATATTTTTCATGTATTTCTTTGAGTTTGCTGTCGGTCACATGAGTATAAACTTGGGTAGTTGAAAGATTCTTATGGCCAAGCATTTCCTGGACAGATCTGAGATCTGCTCCATGAGACAGTAAATCTGTTGCATAACTATGACGCATAACGTGCGGACCAATCCTGAAAAGGATACCGGCTTTTTTTCGATATTTTTCTATCATTCTTTCAATTGAACGTACTGATAACCGAAATTTTTCATCTGTCAGGCCTTCTTCTGGTTTAGGGCCGGAATAACGTAAGAATAATGGACGATAAGGATCTTTCCTTTGCTGCAAGTACTGCATCAGCCATTCTTTGGCTTTTTTAGAAAGAAAAACAACCCTGGCTTTACCGCCTTTTCCGATAACGCCGAACTCTCCGGCATCAATGTTGACCTGCTCCCTGTTTAATGCCACCATTTCCGACACACGCAGTCCGGTAGAAAAAAGTACTTCCAATATTGCCCTGTCACGAATCCCTACAATATCCTTTGTTTCAACCGCCTGAAACAATTCTACCAACTGGTTTTCCCGAAGAAATTTAATATTGCGGTCGCGGCTTTTACCCAATTCAATCATTTCCGGGGCTATAACTTGAAATTTTTGCTTGATAAGATATCTGAAAAATGACCTTAAGGCAACTAAAAAATAATTTTGTGTTTGTCTTTTCAAATCGCCTTTATAAGGATTTTTATACTGATGGGAAAGATAAAGACGAAAATTCCTGATAATATTTTCATCGATTTCATTGACTTCAAAATCTTCTTTGTGTTCCGTCTTAAGCAACCATTCGTGGAAAAATTGAAGATAATATCCGTACATCTTGACTGTCCGGAGTGACAGATTACGATCCAGCTCGGAGTATTCCAGAAAACGCAGTATAGCTTCTTTTATGCCCATGAGCTAATATTAAACGACATCTGAAAAAAATACAAGAAAATAAGTGTTGGCTTAGTTTATGCAAATCTTTTTGGTGTGCCAGAGGGGAGACTTGAACTCCCACGCCTTATTGGGGCACAGGGTCCTAAACCCTGCGTGTATGCCAATTTCACCACTCTGGCATCGTCGGGCAGGTCTGCCGGTTCCGCCACCCGCCCAAGTTGAATAATATTATACCAATTTATTAAGCCAAAATACTTTTGATATACAATATTTACCCTCATACTGTTTTTGCAACGTTTTTCATTTTCAATTTTCTTCTAATAGATTAAACCAAGACATGAAGCCTTTGGGATATGAGTTAATCACCAGTTGGGGTAAAGGTTGGTACTTGGTTAAAAAATGAGATTATAGAACTTACTGATCAGATATCCAAATATAAAACCGCCTATATGGGCAAACCAGGCAATTCCTCCCTGATTAATATCAAAAGTAACCAAAGACCCTAATCCGTTGAAAACCTGCAGGAAAAACCAGTAACCTAAAAAAAACCAGGCCGGAAGTTCAATAATATCAAAGAGGCCGAAAAAAGTTGGCACCAACGCTTCAATACCGGATTTACGGTAAAATACAAAATAAGCGCCGGCTATACCGGAAACGGCGCCGGATGCTCCTATCATAGGTATAGTATTTGCAGGATTTAGAAAATATTGAGAAAGCGTAGCCACAACACCTGCCGCTAAATAAAATAAAAGATAACGGATATGGCCTAGTCTGTCTTCAATATTATCTCCGAATATATGCAAAAACCATGAGACTATTATAATTTATATAATAACCAACATTTTTGGGAAAAGTGTGTTATAATCTATACAAGATTGTAAGATTCTGCTTTTTATAATTAAAAAGCTCTACATTATAAAGTATACTTTTGTATTCTTTTCTACATGAGCTTTTTACAGCTCTTACTTTCAATAATAACTCGCTGAAATATTAGCGCAGCGAAATTACCGTTGATTTTATTATGTACAACAGATATCAAAGACCAAACAATTCAAGAAGATTTTTCCGGCCAAACCGTTTTGGAAGAAAAAGAGTTAACAGCAATGTAGTCTACAGCTATATTGAAAAAGCAGCTCAATCCAAACATATAGCCACTGAAGTAATTGTACCAAATACAGTATTGTTTAACGAACTGGAAATTAACCAGACAATAAAAAGAAATATCAGCCAAGCAGGATTATCGCAACTAACACCTATCCAGGTAAAAGGAATTCCGGCAATACTGTCCGGAAAAAATGTCATCGGTATCGCCAATACCGGCACAGGTAAAACAGCCGCATTTTTAATTCCGCTCATTGAAAATATATTTAAAAATAATTCATATAAAGCATTGATAATAACACCGACAAGAGAATTAGCCTTACAGATACGTGATGAACTTAGGAAATTCTCATATGGCATGAACATATACAGTACTCTTTGTATAGGAAAATCATCTATCAGTAATCAGATATACGATTTAAGACGCAATCCGCACGTGGTTGTAGGAACTCCGGGAAGGATCAAAGACCTTATCGAACGGAAAGTGCTGAAGTTGAGTGAATTCCAAACAGTTGTTTTGGATGAAGTTGACCAAATGCTTGATATGGGTTTTATCAATGACGTGCGCCATATCATATCCTTTTTACCGGAAAAAAGACAATCTCTTTTCTTCTCGGCAACGGTTTCATCTGAAATCAATAGGTTGATTCAGTCTTTTGCTCCTGACCCTGTTGTTATTTCCGTCAAAACTCAGGAGTCCCGAAGCAACATACAACATACTGTTCATAAAATACAAAATGGTGAAACAAAAATGCAGATACTGGACAGTTTGTTAAAAAAAGAAGAATTTAAAAAAGTTCTGGTTTTTGGTAGGACGAAAATGGGAGTAGAAAAGCTTAGCCGTGAATTATTTGATAAAGGCCATAAAGTTGCTTCTATCCATGGAGATAAACCGCAATTCAAACGCCAACAAGCCATTCGTTATTTTAAGGAAGACGTAGTCAAAGTTCTGGTAGCTACCGATGTAGCAGCACGAGGATTGGATATTGCCAATATTACCCATGTTATAAATTATGACGTTCCGGAAAGCTACGAAACATATATCCACCGTACCGGCAGAACCGGCAGAGTAGAGCAAAAGGGGATTGCCCTCACCATAATCGAGTAAAAACTCGAAGAGATATACCTGCTTAAATTATTTTTCTCAAAAGTAAAACGGTCATGAACAATTGTTGATTATTGGACCTTGTTTTACGGATTGCAGCATGCTACCTAATGTTTCATGCCAGTTTTCAAACGAGTTTATTTGAGCAGATATATCCTTTTTTAAATTTTTCGCATAGCCCGTAATCTTAAATCAGCAGGCATTTTTTCAATGGCATATCTTAAAGCGGTCCTGGGCATTTGCAACCGATATTTCATGATAAAATCAAATACTTGGCTTTGGTGGGTTTTGCTAGCCTCCTTCAACATCCAACCATATCCTTTTTGCACCATGTTGTCAGCATCCAAAAGTATTGCTTCTGCAATCCCGAAAATATCTTTTAAGAACACACCTCTCCTTGCAGGCAAAATCAGCTTTTAAACTTGACTGAAATATATTACAATTCAGAGGTATTCTAAAAATCAATGAAAAAGATCCTGCTAATCCTGGTTTTGCTGGAAGCAGCACTAATTATTTATCTTCTGCAAGCCAGGAATTTACCAAAAAAAATCCAGAATCCCGTTGTTGTCGAATATCAATTGTTGAAATACACTTTCGCCAACCTGAAAAAATACAAACCGGTTACCTCCGGAATCGGGATTGAAAATGAAATAAGAAAAGGTACCGGTTTTATATCTTATCTGTATTTTTTCAGAAGCAACGGCAAACGAATCAGCGGTCTTCTAAATATCCCGTCACAACCCGGAAAATATCCGATTATGCTACTGATCCGCGGATTCGTTGATCCGTCAGTATATGAAACCGGCATGGGATCGCAGAGGGTAGGGGAATATTTTGCCTCCAAAGGCTTTATTACGGTTTCTCCGGATTTTTTAGGTTACGGGCAATCGGACAAACCTTCTAATGATGCTTTTGAAGACAGATTCCAGACTTATATCACTATTATCGACTTGTTGTCGTCTCTGCCGAACCTAAACGTCGGATTGGAAAAAAAAGAATTGACCGGCTTCCAAGCCGATGTCAATAAAATAGGAATTTGGGCACACAGTAATGGCGGCCAGATAATGTTATCTGTAGCTGAGATAACAGGTATAAATTATCCGCTTGTACTTTGGGCTCCGGTAACCAAACCTTTTCCTTATTCTATTCTTTACTACACCGACGAATTTGATGACAGGGGAAAAGCCTTGAGGAAAGTGCTTGCCAAATTCGAACAAAGCTACGATGTCGAACAATATTCTTTAACAAATTATTACGATTGGATCAAAGCGCCAATCCAAGTTCATCAGGGAATATCTGATGAAGAAGTGCCTGTAGTCTGGTCTGACGAACTGGAAAACAACATGAAGGATAAAAAAAAGGAAATTGAATATTACCGCTATGCAGGAGAAGACCATAACTTCCAAAACGGAAGCTGGTCTTTGGCTGTTGAAAGAAGTTTGGAGTTTATAAAAAATAATTTACCGAAATAATTCATTGTAATTTAATACAATCCTTTGTGAAGAAACCTGGCCAGGGCAAAAGCTACCCCATGCTTGACACCGCTTGTCCTGGTAACTACTCCTTTTGTGAAGATTCCAAACATACCGATGCTTTCTCCTATTTTTTTAGTAGCAAAAATTTGGTCCACTGCTTGTTCCAGATTAAAACCTTTATCAATCAAGTCAGTTATTTTTTTAGGCAGAGCAAGACCCCCGGAAGACCCAATTCCCATATTTCCTTTTTTATCAACTATTACCACAGTTGATCTTTCAAACCAGCCATATGAATATTTATGGATTCCACCTTCTATTCCAACCCCATAAGCAGCATCAGGTACTTTTTGTAAAGCGAATTTTGCCCTATTTAAAGCTCCTTGAAACATTTCTTTATCGTGCATAGGCTGCTCGCTAACTTTGGATTCCGCTTTCACACCTATGACTTTTATGTTTTTGAAATGGTGTTTAAAAACCGATTTGACTGGATTAATTTTAGTTTTATTGGTGGAACCGACTGCGATTATCATTGCGGAGGAGGCGAGATTCGAACTCGCGATGACCTTGCGGACATACAGACTTTCCAGGTCTGCGCCATAAACCAGCTAGGCGACTCCTCCAGATCAGATTTTCAAGGAAATTATATCACTTTGGCAAACTAAAATCCTTTACAGTTCAAGAGTCATTCCGTCATAAGAAGCAGTCGTATCCTGGAATATTTTTCGTGCCCTTTGCTCTGCATCTTTCCTCTGCTTGAGCGAATGATATTCATTGGCAGAAAAATGGATCAGCACCAGTCTGTTTGTTTCGGATTTTTTAGCGATCTCTGCAGCCTCCTCCGGCGTCACATGTCCCCATCTACCTTTAGGAGGTTTAAAGAAACCGCATTCATGAATAAGCAGATCCGTTTTGTTTGCGAGAATGATTGTATTTTCGCTGTAACCGGTATCCGAACAATAAACTATGCTTTTGCCTTCCAATTCGAACCGCATTCCCATTACAGGCGCGGAGTGGTTAAGAAGCTTTGTTTCCAGCGGATAGGGCAGCTTATGTCTTCCAATTTCAAGCTCGCTGATTTCTATTTGGAATTTCTGTTTATCCGGAGGAGTAGTAAAGGGCGCTGTGAAAAATTGTTTCAGAAGACCCTTGTTTCCGTACATGACGAATATTGACATTTTGTTTGTAAAATTAAACTTGGATAGAATATGCAAGCCGGCTATATGATCAATATGAAGATGGCTTATAAAAAGATGGATTGGTTTATCTTCCTTAATATATCTATCCAGTTTATAAATTCCGTCACCGGCGTCAATGACTATATAATATTCCTTAGTATCAATCAGTAAGCATGGCTGATTGCCTGTCTCGGTAGAATACCAGCCGTTAGTCCCTAAAAATAAAATTTTCATATATGTAAATTATACGACATAGTACTGTTATAACTA